>Ga0183095_10938_pt1 | contig 43325 bp, 49 predicted proteins | sample BioMet4_FD_130346 | JGI IMG/M metagenome (GOLD analysis project Ga0183095, IMG submission 130346) | Microbial communities from bioreactor (seeded with sewage sludge) at LBNL, California, USA - Biofuel metagenome 4 (v2) (version 3) | ecosystem: Engineered > Bioreactor > Anaerobic > Unclassified ...
ATTCTCCAATCACAAAGGATAGAAGATAATCTGTATAATTCAAGCGAACAGATACCCGAAGAACAACTAAGTAGTGAAGAGCTTCTTTATAGGAAACTTGGCAAATTGATGCAAGAAGAGAAACTGTATTAAGTTTGGTTCCTTGCTTGAGATCACTGGCATTCGAGGGTGAGAAAATCCGTTGTATATATTTTGAGGTTGTTCAAAAAACAAATTGCCTTGTTTATTGACTACTTCAGCAATAAACCGATCTTCAATTGCTTTTGCACTTTTATTAAGTTTATAAGTGAAACACATTGTATTCCTATTTTATTTGTTAAACAACTCTATGAATATATGGTTTAAATGATTAAGATCTTTTTCCCTTTTGTATAGAATCTCTCCCCTCCCACCCTTTAGCGGAATATGGACTTTTCAAATTATTCTTTTTCTGCTCTGCAGAGAATAAATTAAAAAGTCCGGGGCACGAAAACAATTTTTTCTCCGGATTATTCCGGCCCATTTTTTCAAAATGATCTCTACATAATTCGGCCGTTTCCCTGAAAAAAAAGTTTTCTCATTGTGTCCCCTCCTTACCAACCCATTTTTTTAAAACCCGGATAAATCCGGAGAGAGGAAAAACTCGTTTTATATTTTCTCTCTTTTTTGTGCTTCCCCACTCTATTGTACAGCTCACCCCTAAGTTTTGCTTTTATTGTTTCATGGCAAAGGTAATTACGGGTTCTTAACGGTTAAGAAAGTTCTGGCCTTTCCGGTTTTGAAATAAATCTCCATCCTTCTACTTTGTGCCAGGTAGTATTTATTTCAAAAAACTTGCTAAACCTAAACCCTACAACTTTTTGGCCAAGAAACAAAAGCGAAAACTCAGGGGCGGCATGACCGTTTAAAAAAAAAGTCAGCACAAAGAGAAAATCACTTAAAGAAAAACAATAAGCTCAAATCTTGGAGTGCATCACATTTTAATAATATAAAATACAAGTAATATATAATATTAATTATATAAAAATATAAAATCATGGCACAGAAAGGTATTACAGAAATTCAGTTATCTCAAATCGTAACGTCAACATTTAACCCTCGCAAGACTTTCATAGAAAGTGATATTAAAGAACTAAGCGACAGTATAGTAGAAAATGGTGTTATATCTCCAATAATGCTCAGACCTCTAAAAAATAATACTTATGAAATTGTTTATGGTGAAAGAAGATACCGAGCTTCTTTATTAGCTAACAAAAAAACAATACCTGCTATTATTCGCTCTCTTTCTGACGAAGAAGCGTTCGACCTTGCTGTGACTGAAAATCTACAGAGAAAGGATGTTTCGCCTTTAGAAGAAGCTCAAGCTTTTTCTTTGCTTCTGAAACAAGGCAAAAATGATGTTAAATCGTTGGCTTTAAGGTTCGGGAAAAGCGAAGTTTATATTAGACTCAGAATTAAATTAAATAGTTTGATTGATGATTTTAAAAATCTTCTATTGAACGAGACCATTAACATTACCGCTGCAAACCTTTTGACCGAATATTCAGAAGAAATGCAACAAGAAATTTACAATCGTTTCTTTTCTGAGGATGCTCAATCTTGGAATAATTGGAGAGATTTAAACTGTAAGAGCTTGCAAGATAAAATAAGCAATTACTCTTGTGCAGAACTTGATAATTTTAATTTTGATAAAGCAGAATGTTTAAACTGTCAATTTAATACTGCAAATTTTTCTTTATTTAATCAAGATGCAGCTTGTTGTAAGAATAGAGATTGTTTATCTCAAAAAAACTGCAACTATCTTTTGAATGAAATAGAATCCCTTCAAAAAGATGGTTCAATTATTGAATTAATATTTAATCACGGTTCAAATAAATCTGTTGTTGAAACACTTAAAGAAAAGGGTTATGAGCTTATCGAATCATTTAACTTTTCAAAAGTTCCTACTGAACCGGAAATACCAAAAATAGAAGATAGCGAAGACGAAGAAGAATACAAAGAATTGATTGATTCTTATAATGAAGAATTGGAAGAATATAAAGAAAACTATTCAAATTTCAAACTAAAATTAGAATCAGGTTCTTTAAATAAATGCTTGCTTATCAAAGACAAAAGAATCGAAGTAGTCTATAAAGCAGAAGCTCAAACTGAGATTGCAAAAGAGGAAGAACCTATAGATGAAAATACTCTCTTAAAAAGAAAATATGAAGCAAAAATAGTACGTAACAAAGAACTTGCAGAAGAAAAGATAACAGAAGATATTTCCAAATTCTTAAATGCTCCTGAGAACTTTACAGGCGAAATTTCAAAGCTTGAAGATGATATTATTTATTATTTGATGCTTACTTCATTAAGAAGCGAAAATTTTGCTTTAATAGGTCAAAGTGACAGCAGATATTACCTTGACAATGAAGTTAAGCTCGAAGCTATTAAAAGTCTTTCTGAGGAAGCTAAAACGGCTATAAAGAGGGATTATATTCTTTCAAACTTAAAAACTGGAGCTTTTGGACAAAATCCTAATGCTCAGTTATTAAAAACATGGGCGAAACAGCATTTTGCTGATCGTATTGAAGAAATAGAGCAATCTCATTATGAAACTTACTCCAAGAGAAATCTTAAGCTTGAAGAAAAAATAAACCAACTCAAATAGAAGTGCTAGTTCTAAGGTTGCTATTAATCTTATTAGCAACCTTAATCAAAAAAAAGGGAGCTTTAAGCTCCCCTATGATATTACGTCTTATTTTTCAAATGTATGAATCTTTTTATATAAACATATTACCGTTGATTTGTGATAACCGGTTACCTGGATCGCACCAGGATGAGCAGCTGCAGGAGTGAAAATCAACGGTATTTTAGTGTACAAACTGGTACAATAAAATCCTTTAGCCTATTAAAAGCCATCTATGGCAATGGATAGAAGGCTTTTAATCTATTCATATATGGCTTTTAATGTTGGAAACGTTTCTTATAAATAGAACCTTTCGATCTTAAATATAGCTTTTTCGGGGAATAGATTCGTTCTTATGCTGTTTTTCACAAATTGGTACTTAATATTTAATTGTACCACTATCTATTTTATTAAGGCACAATAGTGTTACATTTAAGGCTATTTAATTATTGGATTTTTAAAGTTGTATATAAGTTTATTCCCACCATAGACTTCATTTATGGCAATTTTTAATGTCTCTAAATATCTAGATTCCATCGTTTCATATACAGATTGATTATAGACGTTAACACATAAGCAATTGTCATTAAAACTTTTGAATGAGATTGCATCATCATTAAACCAAGTTTTAAATTCGTCTGATGGAATTGACTTCTTTATTTTAGCCAAAAACTTATCCCAATTTTCATTTTCTTGAAATTCTAAAATACCTTGTTTAAACTCTTCTTCATTATTTGTTATAACTTTCTTTTGTGTCTTTGCCTTTGTTGAAGAGGGTTTTATTAATTCTGTAGCATTTGGGTTTATTCCAAATTCATCTCGAAGTAGTATAAAGGTATATGATTTTAAATCTTTTATTTTCTTAGATGGTATATCTTTTTTTACAAGAATATTGACTCTTTCATATATATCTTGTAATTTGTCGTTCGGTATATTATCTAATTGTACAGCTATATTAACTATGTAACTAGGCATAATATTTTTTAAAGAATCCAAAATGTATCTTTTATATTCTAATGTTTCCAATATTTCATTACCTTTTTCAAATGACTCTGTAGTTCTTATTCTAAATATCCATTTAAGAATAGCCCCTCCGGTACTTTTTTTATCAACGATTTCTTCTATATCAAAACATAAGTCAGTAATACCTTCTTTAAAACAGTTCTTCAAATCTTCACACGCAGGAAGTAAAATCCTCTGCTTTATTCTATTGTTCGTATATTTGAGATCTAAAGCGCTTCTAAGCTCATCAGGAGTATATTCGAATTTTTTTGCACTTCTCCACATACAGCACTTATCATAAAAAAATTGAGATGATTTCTTAGTAAGTGCCATGCTTGCATCAAAATCTAGTAAGGTAAATTGTTCTTTTCCAACATGATATAAAGATAATGCTTGTGGTACAATATACACTTCAAGTCCCTTTTCTCTATTAAATTCTGCTGCACTCACTAATTGTGTATACACCCATCCATTAGGGGTTAAGTATGATACGTTTTTTGTACTTAGCCAATGTGCCGCATCTTTTAAATCACGTTCATATAAACGATTTGGATACCAACTCTTTATTTCATTAATAGGGATCGTAAAAGCTAAAGTTTCTTTTCGCTCTATCATCGTTTGAAGATTCATCTCGTTCTCCATTATCTTACGAACAATACATTTAATTGTTCTATATACTGATGGTCGAAATAATTGCTTTGATTCAGTGAGATTATTTGTCTGTTTAAGGGGTGTCTGAAGTTTCAGACTTACTTTTTCTTTCACCATATTTGTATTATTTATTATTGCAAATATAGATATATAATTATGTAAAACAAATTATAAAGCCATATATATTATTTTGTATTGGCTTTTAAGTCGTACAATTAAGGCTTTTTAAGATATGTATTTTATCGTTAATTCTCTATTAGAATTACAATATTTCCTTTTAATGAACAGAATCTATCTTTTTTTGTAACGAATTTCAATAATTTGAGCTTATAATGTTAAATACGTTGTTTTATATATACAATATTTAACTATCGTGGCATATGTACAAATTGGTACTAATGATTTTTTGTCCGATTTTATTTTGTACCCAACCTCTTTTCTATTATGGTACAATTAGGACTCTTTTTGAGTAAATGTACAAACTGGTACCAAAAGCGTACAAACTGGTACAAAAGGGGATGTACAAACTGGTATCAAGGTGTACAAACTGGTACCAAAGATGTAACAAACTGGTACCAAAAGCGTACAAACTGGTACCAAAAGCGTACAAACTGGTACCAAAGGGCCTTGTAATGCACTGATAATCAATACGATGAGACTACCCTAAATAAGCTATAAATAAGCTATAAAGATAATATAAAATTAGCTAGGAGAAAATTATAAATCCCCGCCTTATCTTTAAAACAAATCGCCACCATACAGATATCAACAAAAGGGAGAAGAATATTCCCTCTGATTATAATTGTGTAATTCCGCATTTTAAGGGCCTGTGCTTGATAATTGTATTTTTTCTTGTAAGATTGGTTGCCGGAAACCGCAATTCGCCTCAGTAAGCTTTTAAACCCCCTTTTCCCTTTTGTAAATGTCTTCTTCCCTCCCACCCTTTAGCGGAATATGGACTTTTCAAATTATTCTTTTTCTGCTCTGCAGAGAATAAATTAAAAAGTCCGGGGCACGAAAACAATTTTTTCTCCGGATTATTCCGGCCCATTTTTTCAAAATGATCTCTACATAATTCGGCCGTTTCCCTGAAAAAAAAGTTTTCTCATTGTGTCCCCTCCTTACCAACCCATTTTTTTAAAACCCGGATAAATCCGGAGAGAGGAAAAACTCGTTTTATATTTTCTCTCTTTTTTGTGCTTCCCCACTCTATTGTACAGCTCACCCCTAAGTTTTGCTTTTATTGTTTCATGGCAAAGGTAATTACGGGTTCTTAACGGTTAAGAAAGTTCTGGCCTTTCCGGTTTTGAAATAAATCTCCATCCTTCTACTTTGTGCCAGGTAGTATTTATTTCAAAAAACTTGCTAAACCTAAACCCTACAACTTTTTGGCCAAGAAACAAAAGCGAAAACTCAGGGGCGGCATGACCGTTTAAAAAAAAAGTCAGCACAAAGAGAAAATCACTTAAAGAAAAACAATAAGCTCAAATCTTAGAGTGCATCACATTTTAATAATATAAAATACAAGTAATATAAATTACTAACATTATGAATATAATAGAAAAAATTTTACAGGATTTTGCAAAGGTTATAATCAATAAAATGGAGACTATCACCTCAGATTGGAAAACTCCCTGGATTGCTGCAAAAAATAGAACTCCTAAAAATATAAAAGGTAATCCTTATAATGGAGTCAATTTTTTTATGTTATCTATTGTTTGTGATTTAATGGATTATAAAATTCCGGTTTTTATGACGTTTAATCAAGCAAAATAATTAAATGTAAATATAAACAAAGGTTCTAAGTCTTTTCCTATTATTTATTATAACTATATTGTTCGGGAAATTAATACTAATAAAAAAATAACATTTGCCGAATTTTGTTTATTATCCAATGAAGATAAACAAAATTATAATGTAAAATTATTATTACAATCATATTTAGTTTTTAATATTTATCAAATAAACTTTGCAGAAGTTTATCCGGAAAAATGGTCTAACCTTTCACATATTAAAGAAGAAGAAAATAATAGCATCTTGTTTAAAAATGAAATTCTTGATAATATGATAGAATCACAATCATGGGTTAGTCCGATTTATACAGGTTATAATCAGGCTTATTATTCATGTGCGGATAAAATTTGTATTCCAGATAGAAAACAATTTAAAGAAGAAGTATTTTATTATACAACGCTTTTACATTAAATGTCACATAGTACAGGTATAAAAGATAGACTAAACAGAAAGGATTTTTATATTAACGATATTATTTCATACGGAAAGGAAGAATTAATTGCAGAACTTACAGCGGCTTTTGTAGCTTCGCTTTTAGGAATAAATTCGTCTATCAAAGAGGAAAATGTTTCATACCTTAATAGCTGGATTAAAAAAATTAAAGAAGAACCAACCTATATATTTCACATTCTAAACGATGTAAATAAAAATGCATCATATATTTTAAATCATTTATAATTAAATATAAATGAAGAGGCAGCTTAAAATTTCTAATTCAATATTAAAGGGTATTATCTTAGTATCCTTTTTTTTTAAAATATATTTTCTAATTCAATATTAGTTATAACTTCCCCCCCCTTGAACTATTTTCCCTTTAGTATCTACCTCTCCCCTACTCACTTCAAAAGAAACAGCCACCGGCTCTTATCCTAAGAGCCTATTTTAATAGGAAGAGCAAGCAGGGATTGGGCAGAGCCCAATCATTATTTTATAAACTGCTATATAATAGCAGTTTATATTTATTTATTTATATTTCTATTATAAATTGATTATAAAAAAATAATTTAATTATCTTTGTATCAAAATATTACGACTTATAAAAATTATTATAATGAATAAACTTACATCAATTGGAATTCCTCAAATACTAAAGTTGCGTTTAGAACGTGCAAAAGGTAATAAGGCACATTCAACATATATAGATAGTATGCTGAATTATTTTGAAATAACAGGAATTGAACCGTCAAGCATTAAGGTTCATCCCGGGATTGAAACTATACAAAGAATAGAATCGGTTATTAAAATCCTTAAAAATATTGAGAAAACGAAACTTAATCCTTTGTTGGATAAAATAGATTTATTATCCACTGCTTCTTATAACTCAAGTTCAACTAGAGCAAGTCAAGTAACTGATGAAGAAGTTAATTCTTTGACTATTCTTATAGAAAAATTGAATCAAGAAATAACTGATAAAAAGAAACGAAATTCTAGTTTGGAGAGTGAAAATCAAATATTGAAAGAAAAACTTAATTTAAGTCAATCCAGTAATTCTATTCCTAACAGAACAAATGAAGCTCTTGAATTAATTGATTTAATTTTTGATAAAAATAACGCAACATTTGATAGACACTCGAATTCTTATATAATTCCTAAGGGTGTTTATGATAAGGTGCTTGAAAAGAAAAACATAATATTAAGAAAATAATGTTTGCTAAAGTTCATAAGCCCGTTAATACACCTGGTGTGATTAATAATAAAAGTAGTTGCATTACTCTTGCAGAGTATCTTCAAAAGGAAAATGAAAGTGAACCTGATGAAAATAAAACAGCTTTTTTTAATACTAAATATGATTCTTGTGCTTCTACAACTGTTATCAATAATATTGATAAAAATGTTCAGAAACTAACTAAAAGAGATGATAAATTTTACATGCTATCTTTAAATCCTTCACATAGGGAGGCACAAAATCTAATTAAAAATGTTACTGGGAAATCTGTAGAAAACTTTGACCAGTTGAATTCAGAAGAAAAGCAATTGGTTTTTGAAGAGTTAAGAAATTATACTCGCAATTCAATGGATTTATATGCTCAAAATTTTAACCGTGAAAATATAAAATCAGGTGATGATTTAGTATATTATGCAAAGATTGAAACGCAAAGAAAATATCATCACTATGATAAAGATGTTAAAGAAGGTAAGGCAAAAAATGGAGACTATAAATCCGGCTTAAATTTGCATATGCATATAATAGTATCAAGAAAAGATATTACAGGTAAAATTAAATTAAGTCCATTAGCAAAAAGTAAAGGTAATACTTGGGAACTAAATGGTAAACAAGTAAATCGTGGCTTTAATCACTTAAAATGGAAAAATGAGTGCAACGAAATGTTTTGGAATAATTATAAATATACGGAAAAATATTCTTCTTCTTTTCAAATTAGAATAAATGAAAATAATATTAATATTGGAACCCGATCTTTAAATCCTATTCAAAGTAAAATTAAGGGTAAGGTGAAAAATGAGCTACTTCAGGGAAATTTTGGTGATGAAAGAAATATTATATCTAAAGTTAATACAACTATTAATTTAGTTTCAAACCCGAAACAAGTTTTTGCGAATACACTAAAAAGAAAAGTGAAAGATATATTATTGGGAAACGAAAATACACTTTAAAATATGGACTTAAATTATTTATTTTTTTGTTCTTTATTGCTTATTTCTACGGTTTTAATTTTCTGTTTATCAATAGCGAAAAATAAGATTGTAGATTATGCTTTTGATTCTTTAATCTCAGTTTTTATTTATTTTCTTATTTCTAGATTAGCCAATAACCAGGATAGCTTTTTTATCCCTTTTGTTATATCGTTTTTAATTTCTTCAGGGTTATTTTTCATATATCGAAATAAAGAAAAGGATAATACATCAAAAGGGATTGATAATAAATATGTTTTTGAACTGAAAACAACTTCAGGGGTAGTGATTAAGTTTTATTACCCTTTTGATAATTTCTTAGTTTATGGTGGGGCTGGTTCTGGAAAGACAAAGAGCATTGGTAAACCTTTATTATTGCAATACATACAGTATCATTTTGCTGGATTTATATATGATTATAAAGATTTTGATTATACGAAAACAGCTTATAATATGGTAAAGAATAATAATTATCCCTATCCTTTTTACTATATAAGTTTTACAGATGTTTCTCGTAGTTATAGATTTAATCCTATAAAAGCTTCAGTTATTAAAAATGAGAACCTTTTAGTTCAACTAATGGATGACTTATTATGTACCTATTTGAAAGATGGTAGGAAAGACGAGTGGTTTCAATCTGCTTTAGGTATTCTTAAAGGGGTTGCTATAAGATTCTACAATGATTATCCGGAATATTGTACTATTCCTCACATTGTGAATTTTATAGTTCATTCAGGAAAGCAGAGATTAACAGCTTTTCTAAAAGGCTATGCGAAATCAAAAGCAACTGCTTCAGCTTTTGTTGATGCTGAGGATTCAGAAAAAACGCAAGCTAGTATGCTCAGTTCTTTAACGAACTATATTTCACAAATAGCAAATAATGAAGAAATATGTTATATTTTATCGGGTGATGATTTTGATTTTAACCTGATAGATCCGGAAGAACCAAAATTAGTTTCTATATGTAGCTCATATTCTATGGATGGTGCTATTTCACCTATAATTGCATTATTACTAAGTATTTCTACCCGCAGTTTTAAACTTGGTAATAAAGTACCTTTCTTTTATTTATTAGATGAAGCAACAACCTTTAGAATTGCTGATTTTGAAAAGATGCCTTCCGTGTTGAGAGAATATAATGTTAGTTTTACTATGTTGACCCAATCGGGCTCTAAAATAGAAAAAAACTATGGGAAGTTAGATAGAAGTTCTCTCGAGGCGAATTTTGCAAATCAATTTTTTGGCCGTACTAAGGATTTAGAAGCTTTAAAATATTATCCCCTGTTTTTTGGAAAGAAAGAGATTAAGAAAAAAACACATACATCTGGTAGTTCTTCTAATTCTGAAAACAGAAGTGTATCTGTTTCTTTAGCTAAAGAAGATGTTTATGAATCTCAGTTTTTTACAAAACTAGAACCAGGTGATTTTATTGGTAATACAGGTAGATCTAACGTCAAAACATTTAATTATAAGTTTGAGCAATATACGGATGAAGAAGAGGATTTACCTGTTGTAAATGTAGTTTTACCCAGTGAAATAAAGAATAACTATGAAAAATTACTCGAAGAGGTCTCTTTTATTGGTTAACGCTTCTTTATAAAGCAGCTGTTCTATGAGTCAGCTGCTTCATTTTTCTTTTTATCTTCATATTCTTTTCTCGAGATATACCCTTTTACTCTTCTGTGGGCAAATTTCTTTCCGGATAATTTAAACTCCTCTCCGATCAGATCTTCTGAGCATAATTTCTCTAGTTCTTTTTCAAGTCCTAATACATACATTGCTTGTAAATAGGTTGCTATTGGCAAATCGTAACTCCCTTTTTCAAGGCGTATAATTGTTGAAACAGATACTTCTATCCTTTCCGCCATTTCTATTATTGTTATTGATCTGCGTTCCCTTGCTGCTTTTATATTCGCTCCGAAAACGGATAATATTTTAAGGAGTTTATCTGAAACTGGATATATTTTTTTTCTCATTGTTATTATTTTGAATGCAAAAATAACAAATTTGTTGAACCTTTTTAAATCAACGGTGATTTTTACTTCTTCAGCTGCTCAACCTGGTGCGATCTGGGTAACCGGTTATCATAAAACAACGGTAATCCATGCCCGGCATAAAGCCGGAGAGAGGAAACTGCTCGTTTTATATTTTCTCTCTTTTTTGTGCTTCCCCCTTCTATTGTACAGCTCACTCCCGAAGTTTTGCTTAGATGTATTCCTGGGCAAAGGTAATTACGGGTTCTTAACCCTGAGGCAAGTTCAAGCCGTTTCGGTTTAATAGAAAATCTCCATCCTTCTACTTTGTTCCAGGTAGTATTTTCTATTAAAAATTTGCTTCAGCTAAACCCTACACCTTTGGGCCCATGAAACAATCAAGCGAAAACTCAGGGGCGGCATGACCATTTTTTTAAAAAAGTCAGCACAAAGAGAAAATAATTTTGAAACAATAAGCTCAAATCTTGGAGTGCATAATCTTTTTTAAAATATAATAATACAAGTAATATATAATATTAATCATATATAAATATAAAATAATGGATGCACAATTTATAAACGATACGGCAAAATACATAATGACTGTAATTAAATCTTCACAAGCTATTTACTATTCATGGGGCAGTCTTTCATTTAAAGCTATTATATATAATGATATGGCAGCTTTGCAGTTTACAGTTAATGGCTTTCTTCATAAAGGTGATGTTGTTATAGCTTATAATGGTGGGGCTGATCTGTTTGAATTATACCTTTTAAAAAAGTCTGAAGTCAAAAAATCAATGAAAGGAATATATGTTGATGAACTTGTGACGGTAATTGATTCTTCGGTTGAAAAGAATACTAGTGATAATGAATACAAGAAAATTGTACATAATGAATATTGTATTTTAGAATAAGCTCATTTGTGTGTGTATTTAAGCTCATTTATTGCCGTTTTTGAGCTTAAATATATTTTTTGATAAACTTGTATTTTTGTGAAATATTACTTTATTAGAAGTATTATAGTAATATAGTTGTATATTATTTAAATAATATAGTAATTTTAATACTTGTATTTTTGTGAATTTCAATATAATGCGTTATATTTGCTTCATTAATTAAATATACGAAGATAATGACTGATAATTCAAACAATATTTTCACCTATGGTATGAGCGATAACGCTATTCTGGGACTCTTAGGCCAACAAATAAAACAAATGCGTTTAAATAGAAATTTAACTCAATCGCAACTATCATCAATAGCAGGTGTTTCAAGGAGTACAATTAGTGACTTAGAACAAGGAAATAGAGGGGCTTTATCCTCTTTAATACAGATGTTGAGAGCATTAAATAAATTGGAAGTGCTGAATTCATTTATAACGAATGCGCCCGTAAGTCCGTTACAAATAGCAAAGTCATTAGGAAAAAAACGAAAACGTGCATCTGGAAAAAATAAGATTAATAATTTAAATGAATGTCCGGAATGGTAGAATATGTAGATGTAAAGTTATGGGGTGTTTCTGTAGGTGCTGCTTATTGGGAACAAAAAACAAAATCAGCCTCTTTTGAATATTATCCTAATTTCATAAAAAAAGGGTTAGAAGTTTCTCCAATCTCTATGCCGCTTAGCTCAAATATATATTCGTTCCCTGAATTAAATTTTAAAACTTTTAAAGGACTTCCAGGTTTATTAGCAGATTCATTACCTGATAAATTCGGAAACGACTTAATAAATAGATGGCTTGCAATGCAAGGACGAGAATCTGATTCTTACAGCCCGATTGAGAGATTATTATATTTAGGGAAAAGAAGTATGGGAGCTTTAGAATTTGAAAAAGCGGAAAAAATTGGATTTAATCGAACTTCAACAATTGAAATTGATAGTCTTGTTAAAGCTGCTAGTATAGCTTTAGATGGTAAAAATAAATTAAATACTAATTTAAATGATGAAGAAAAAGCCCTTTTAGAAATAATAAAGGTTGGAACTTCTGCGGGAGGAGCGCGTGCAAAAGCAGTAATAGCATTCAATGACACGACAAAAGAAGTTCGTTCAGGTCAATCAGGAGCTCCAAAGGGATTCGAACATTGGTTACTTAAATTAGACGGTGTAACAAATACAGTTTTAGGCGATCCTCAGCATTTTGGTAGAATAGAATATGCATATTATAAAATGGCTATACAATGTGGTATAGAAATGACAGAATGCCGTCTTTTAGAGGAGAATAACAGAGCGCATTTTATGACTAAACGCTTTGATCGTGTGGGAGAAAAGGAGAAGATACACATGCAAACGCTATGTGGCTTGGCGCATTATGATTTTAATATTCCTGGGGCTTACTCTTATGAACAATTATTTATGATAATGCGTCAACTAAGGTTGCCATATAAAGATGCTGAACAAGTCTATAGACGTATGGTTTTTAATATTGTTGCACGTAACCAAGATGACCATACTAAGAATTTTTCTTTTCTGATGGATAAAGAAGGCATATGGCGATTAGCACCAGCCTATGATATTGCCTATTCATACAATCCTTCAGGGGAGTACACATTTCGCCATCAAATGTCTGTTAATGGTAAAACAGATAACTTTATAAAACAGGATTTACTAGCTGTTGCATCTTCAATGCATATAAAAAAACCAGAAGCTATAATTGAAGAAATTATAGACTCGGTTGCTAATTGGAGTAAACAGGCTGCCGACGTAAATATTCCATCGTCTATAATTGAATCTATTTCCAAAACTCATTTATTGAATTTGAGGAATTTACATTAATTTATGCTATAGTAAAAACAAATATAATTTATATTATATGTATTATGTAAATATAGTAATATAATAATTTGGTAATATAAAAAGATTGTATATATTTGCATTATGGTAATATAGTATTAGAGTATAATAATAATATAAATTGAAAATATTATGATAATATCATTCGTAAATCACAAGGGTGGAGTAGGAAAGACTACAACCACTATTAATGTTGGAGCTGCCTTGGCTTCGATGGGGAAAAAAGTTCTTCTTATTGATGCAGATCCGCAGGCGAACCTTTCTCAAAGTTTGGGCTTTTATTCAGATGATTTAAAAACAATCAATGACAGCATAATAGGTGCAATTGATGACGTTTTTAATTTAACCATCTATAATAAGAAAAAGAACCTGGATGTTGTTCCTTCTTGTCTTGATCTATCAGCAGCGGAATTAAATCTTTCACATGAGACCGGAAGAGAATATTTTCTTAGAGAATTAATAGCTCCTATAAAGAATGACTATGATTATATTCTTATTGACTGTGCTCCATCTTTAGGTATTATCACTGTGAATGCCTTAACGGCTGCTGATAAGGTAATAATTCCTGTACAGTGTCAGGTGTTGGCTTTAAGAGGGATGAAAACACTTCTTTCTATAGTTTTGAAAATGCAGAAAAAAACAAATAAGGAATTATCTGTTATGGGTTTCTTACTTACAATGTTTGATGGGAGAACAGCTCTTAGTAAACAAATAGCAGAGAGTATGAAGCAAACACATGGCGATCTGGTTTTTAATACACCTATACATTCTAACGTACGATTGGCAGAAGTCCCTTCTACTGAGAAGGACATTTTTGAATATGATAGTAATAGTTCTGGAGCAATAGACTATATGAATGTTGCTAAAGAAATAATCAAAAGAAAATAGATTGTAATATTGTAATTTAATAATATATAAATAAAGTAATATAGTTATGGCAAAAAAAATAATTAATTTAAATGATTTAATTGGCGGTTCTGATGAAAAGTCAATAAAAGAAGAAATTCAAAAAGAGAGTAAAACCAGTGCAGAGATGAAAGTCCCTAAATGTTTTAAAATGAAACCTTCTTTGCATAAGAGGATAAAAGTTGAAGCTGCACAAAGAGAAATAGATATTTCTGATTTAATGGAAGAAATGACGCTGAATTATTTTAATAATAAAAAATAAAGTAATCTATATTATCGGAATTATATAATATAAGTAATATAATAATATTTAATACATGAAATATAAAATATCAATAGTCTTGTTTTTGTGTTTGCTTTTGGCTTCTTGCAGCTCAGATAACAATATTGTTCCTGAACCGACACCAGGTGTAGATACGACTGCCGTTAATACTGTTAATATGTCAGTAAGTCCTTCTGTTGCGCCAGTATTAACAAAGGGTGGGGTAGTGGAACAGTTTACCAGTTCAAGCAAGATCGGTATGTTTGTTTGCTCGAATAATATTGATAGCAAGTATAACAACGACACGCAAAATGTAAATGTCCCGGCATCTTATGACGGTTCAACCTGGACGCTTGGCCGTGAAATTAAACTGTCTAACGATGTTGCTACTGTGTTTGCTTATTACCCGTATAATGCAGTTAACACGAATGGGAGTGCTATTGATGTTGAAACAGATTCTCAGACTGATTACCTGTATGCAACTAAAGCTTTCGTTAATGCAAATCAGCCTAAAGCTTCACTCTTGATGAAGCATGCAATGTCACTTGTTTCTATCGTTATAAAAAAGAATGATTATAAAGGAGATGGTAAGGTTAGTAAAGTAGAAATCGTTGGTGTGCAATCTTCAGGAAAGATGGATATCACAACCGGACTTATAACTAAATTTGGAACTTCAGGAACTTATACCCGCAACTGTGACTTCACGTTAAATGATAATTCTCTCACTAAAAACAGAATAATAACTTTGCCTTTAAAATTGTCAGAAACTTCTGGTGTTATTAAAGTAACTGTAGATGGGCGAGAATTTTCTTATGATATTCCAACATCACATACCTGGGATGCAGGATTTGAAAGCACCTATACGTTAAATCTGCATGATACTTCGATTGATGAACTTACTGATGTTGCCCTGGATAAAACTTATTGGTCCAGTTTTGGAAGAGAAGATAATGTTACTACTGTGAGTAATTCTACTTCATTGCTGAGAATAAGTAGTTATTTTACTGAATATGGAAAAATTGCAGTTTCTGGTGAAGGGAAGAAATTTGGTGTGTGGGTAAATAACTATGGCACTGATTTTAAAGGAAAAGTGAGATTTGCTCTTTATAATGGTACGCAGTTAGTGGAGAAATACCAGGCGTATAATGTAACCATAAAAGGGGGGTATTATAATGCTTTTGAGATTCCTTGCTTTGTTAATGCCGTTCCTGGTACTTATAAATTAGTACCTTTGTTTCAGGCAGATGGTTCTTCTGATTGGGTTGCACCGAAGTATTATACTGGAGTAGTGGACGATGATTGGGCTTATAATGTAATTTCCGATAATGCCGCACCGTCTTGTCGATATCTGTGGATGGATGGGGCGAATAAAAAGTATAACTATTTAATTTATAATAAGTCATTAAATGAGTCTTTTAATGTAAACTATGTTATAACGAATCGTGCGCAGGTGGCTTTACACGGAGAGATAAAAGCTGTATGGGAAAGAACTTTTGGTGATTTTTATGAAAACTCTTTTAATGATGGTAATGTCTGGTCGGATGAAGTAGGTCGTACTCGTATTGATATTGCAGCAGGAGCAAAAATATATACTGGAGCTGTTGCCTGTATCATTAAAACAACGCGTCAAGCTGTTTCCAGATGTATGCCAATGGTTCATCTATATTATAAGGCAGATGGTACAGATAATTGGGTGCTTCTACGCGATGATTGTGATATTCTTTTTGAATCAATGAAAGGAATAACGGATATGAATATTTTAGGTACGGATAATTGGACTGTGGTAGGTGGATTAACTTCTGTTATGGCGAAGTATAATACAGGAAATGTATTATTGGTTTCGTTGAAAAATTGAGTGTATGTTTTAACTCACAAAAGAGATGTTTAATTTAATATTCCCAAATTAGACCTCTTTATTTTGTAACGGCTCTTATATTGTATTAAGAATAATAATGAGTGTTTGAAACTTCTTGAAATAGTGGAGAATCTAAGCTACTCGTTAATTGATAAATTCTATCTTAGGTATAAAAAAACAGAGGAATATATACTATTCGATAATAGTAATCATTGCTTGAGACAACTCAAAATTCTATTTTACCCTTAGAAAATAGAATAAGGCATTTATATACAATAAAAGCAGACATTAATATGTCTGCTTTTATTGTATATAAATGTAATGTAATAGTTGTTAATCGAAAATATAATTATGTTCTATAATATTACCTTTTTCTAAGTCCAATTTTTTTATTACTCTATTCCCTAAATATTTATTTATGTTAATTCTTACACTAGTTTTTAATATATTCTATGTGTAAAATAATTTTTTTATGATATTTTAATGTTTTAAGAATTAACCCTGTATTATAAATATATTAAACAATACTGAATTTATGTTTGTTTATTTATACGACCCTTTTTATTTAATAAATTCTTAATTTAAATATATGTTATTTTATTGTCTGTTTGAAAATAAATATAGTATATTATGTCTTATATAAAGAACATATATATATGTTAATTTATATATTTTAAAATATTAAAATGCTTTATATTCAATTATTACGGTGCAAATATAACAAATAAATACAATATAAAAAAATATTAAATGTTAAATATTGTCTTTTCTTAAAGTTGCCCCTTTGTGCCGAAGATATTTATACATTGTTGCTGAACTAATATTAAGGTTTTTGCATATTATTTTAATTGAAACACCATGACAATATTGTGTAACTACTTGTGAAGCTAACTTTTCCCCTTTTTCACTAATACCATGTGGTCGACCTAATATTTTACCCTTTCTGACTGCTTCTTCAAGACCTGCTTTTGTTCTTTCTGAATTTATATTCCTTTCAAATTCAGCGAATACTGCACAAATGCCTAATAATAATCTTCCTGCTGCATTGTTGGGATAAATACCGTCTTTAACAATGGCTAACGTTATTTTTCTTTCATTTAAATTGTCAATAATAAAGATTAGATTCTTTAATGATCTTCCCAGTCTGTCTAATTTCCATACAACTAGAGTATCTCCTTCTTTTAGTTCTGCCAGTATCTTATTGCAAACAGGTCTGTCTTTAGCTCCAGATTTTGTTTCTGTATAAATTTTATCACATCCAAAGTTTTTTAATGCATCTATCTGTAAGTCAAGGTTTTGGTCTGCTGTGCTTACTCTTGCATATCCTATTTTAACCATAATATTATTTTATTTAAAAATTGAGTTGCAAAGATAGGTCTTTATAAAAAGGGTCGTATAAATGAAAAAAAATTTTTTAGTATTTATTTCTCTTATTTGTGGTTCTTTATCACCTATTCATGGACAAGATATATCTATTAGGACGAATCTTGTAGGTCTTTCTACTTTAAATTTAAATATTGAACCTAGCATTACACTTGGTAAAGAAAAACGATGGTCTTTACATCTCCCAGTGCAGTATAACCCATTTATACTGGATAGTAATAAAAAAATGCAGAACTTAACTGTAATGCCTGGTATTAGATATTGGTTTTTGGAAACCTACGTTAAAAATTATGTCGGTATTTATGGAGTTGCTGCAAATTATCATGGAGGCAATATTTTTGGAAATAAATATCGCTACTATGGAGATGCTTATGGCCTAGGTGTTAGCTATGGTTTTGCAAAGCCTCTATCTAAACGTTGGAATATAGAGTTGGAGGGTGGAGTAGGGGCTCTTTGGGCTGATTATGAAAAATACACCTGTAAGAAATGTGGGAAAAAAGTAGGCGACTACAATGGTTGGTATATACTTCCAACCAAACTTTCTGCTTCTATAGTTTATTTATTCTGATGGGTATGAAGAAAGTTATTTATATAATATGTGCTACATGCCTGGTTACTTCTTGTCGAATGACAAAAGGTATAGAGAAAAAGAAAATTAAGGCGAGTGTAAACTTTCCTGCGAAATTGAATCAACCTGAAAAAACTGAATATAAGTTATCTAACATTCAAACCTTTACTGAAAAAGGGAAAAAAGTCAGTTATGCCAGGACAGAAAAAGATAGCATCGGCAATAAACGAATTACTGTTCAACTGAGCAATGTTACAGTTGTAGCACGTTCAAAATCGGTTCCTGAAAGAAATGGAAAAATTAACCTGGATTTTGTGGTAAAAGTACCAAAAGATTTACTTTCAACAAATTGGATGGCTGCTATAACACCAATTGTTTTTAAAGGGGATAGGAAGCTGGAGCTCCGGGATATTGCAATGAACGGAAAGGCGTTCAAAGAATATCAGAAAAAGGGGAGTCAAATATATAATCTTCTTCAAAGGAGATATGAACTCTTTAAGCGCGATTCTCTTCGAATAGGTAATTATTATAACTACAAATACAATCTTAAAGTAACCAACGCTGGTGCTAGACTTGATACAATAATTAAAAAGCCTACTGGTTTCGAGTATTATTATACCCAACAGATCAAAGCTGATGATGATAGTAAGAAAATAAATCTCTGCCTTTGTGGCCGTGTTTTTGCGATAGACAAAAGCACATACACTATGCCTATTTCGGACACTATTTCTTATGTTGTTTCTTCGATGGTGCAATTTCTAGATTTAACACCTCAATTTAAAAGAGTAATTATCGAAAGAAAAGCAACGTCTTCTTTGAAGTCCTTTATTACATTCCCCTCTGGTGGAAAAGAGGTTGATGAAAAATTAGGAGAGAATCTTAATGAAATTCAAAAACTTCAAGACGTAATCTCGAAGATAACCAGTACAGGAGAATTTTTAGTTGATAGCATCTCACTTAACGCCGGATGTTCCCCTGAAGGATCTTACAAAACAAATACGATTCTTTCAAAGGAAAGATCTCTCTGTCTGAAGAATTATTTAAAAAATAAACTAAAAGCTATTGAAGGAATTGATACGATGCTAATAGCTCATGCAAATGGAGAGAACTGGCAGGAACTGAACAACCTTATAACTTCTTCTGGAGTATATCAAAAGCAACAGATTCTTTCTGTTATCGGAACTAAAGCAAATCCGGATGAAAAAGAAGCCGTTCTGCGTAATAAATATCCTACTTCATATAAAGAAATAGTGAATCGCTTTTATCCTCGTTTAAGAGCAGTTGATTTTACTTTTTTCGTACACCGTAAGGGTATGATAAAAGACACTATACATACAACAGAACCGGATACTCTTTATGCTCATGCTATTGATCTAATGAAAGGTAGAAAATACAGTAAAGCCCTACAAATCCTTAATGAATACCAGGATTGGAATACAGGTATTTGCTTAATGAGTTTAGGTTACGATGAAAAAGCTTATGACCTTTTTAAACAACAAAATATTTCAGCTAATTCTGAATATTTACTTGCGATACTTGCAGCCCGTCTAGGCAAAGAAAGAGAAGCCTATGAAAGATACATTCATTCATGCAAAATGGATGAATCAAAGAGATGGCGTGGAGCTCTTGACCCAGAAATTAATAACATAATTAATAAATATAACCTTAGCCAAAAATGAGAAAAATTTTAGTTATAGCAGGGTTGATCTGTTTGTGTAGTAGTTGCTCCGAGTTTTCTGAAAACTGTCATTATACTGGTGTTGTTAACCTCAGTATAGATAAATCAGAGATGAAACCTGAAACAAAAAATATGAAAGCAATCTTTTATTGTGATGGGGACCCAACTTTGAGCTTTACAGTACATGGAGACACACTCTTGTCATCTGTAAATGCAGGGAAAAATAATGTTCTTCTTATAAACGATCTATCAGATGTTTCTTTCGAAAATTTGAGTAGCAAAGAAAATGCTCAAATTTCATTAAAAACATTTACTAAAGGGGAAAAGGTTTACGTAACATCAGCACCTTTAGTCTTTACTGATAAAAAAGACTTTGATGTTATACCATTTGATACGGTTAGAATTCATTTAAAACCTGTCTCGTCTGAAAAGAAGATAAATTTTAACTTCATAATAAATGGAGATGCTAATATTTCGTTTTTAAACGCTGAATTATCCGGTGTTCAAACAAAGCTTTCTCTTTCATCAATGATTCCTTTAGACGGAGAAGCAATACTTCCTTTTAATGGAATAAAGAATAAGGATAACAATTTCTCGCAATCTATTTATGCACTCGGTGTGAACTCAAAAACGCATATTAAAAAGATTCTAACGATCAACCTGAACTTATCTGATCAAATAAATCTTAGTCAGAATGTTGACCTTACAGAGAAGTTTAACAGCTCAGAGGCGGCGGTAATAGATTGCACAATTATTATCTCAATAAATAACTCACAAGTAAATACAATAATTCAAGATTGGACTACCCATGATTGGGGAACAATCAATTTTTAATCATTTTTTAATTTTTTATTATGAAACAAGTAAAATTTTTAATGACAGTTGCTACTGCTCTAACTCTCTTAACTTCATGTAACGAAAATTCAGACAATCCGATGAGTGAAAAAACGGCACTAACTGTCAAAACGACTTTTGGAACTGAAACAAAATCGGTAATTTCTTCATTCCCAAATGCCTCTGAATTGGGGCTATTCATTACTAACGGGACTATTGGAAATAACTATGAAAATTCTAGTAGCTATTCAAATGTAAAATCAACTTATTCGGGTAGTGCATGGTCACAGGCCACCCCGGTATATCTGACAAACAACAATGCTAAGATCTTTTCTTATTTTCCTTATAGTGCTTCTGTTACTAATGGAACAGCAATTCCGGTTGAAACGTCTTCACAGACGGACTATATGTATGGTGCAGGTAATGCCGTAAACAACAGTGCTCCTACTGCAACATTAACAATGAAGCATGCCCTGGCATTGGTAGAGTTTAAAATGAATAAAACCAATTATCCTGGTACTGGGCTACTTACAAAAGTAGAAATAGCAAATGCTTCCGGAAAGACAATTTTATATAGTGAAGGCACAATGAATTGCGCAACAGGAGCAATTGCCAATACCACTGGTAAGAATGCATCTGCAAGTATCAGTAATGCAGGGTTACTAACTCTTCCGTCAACTGCATCTACCGATGAGAGTACCTATCCAAAAGTAATGGTTCTTCCAACAGCAGCAACAGCAGCGACAGGTGATTTAGTTATAAACTTTACAATTGATGGAAAAGTTTATACGTATCCAGTGCCGTCTGCCACTACGTGGGCTGGTGGTTCTAAAAACTTATATACAGTAACATTATCTGGTACGGCTGTAAGCGTAAACGGTTCTGTTGCTATAACCGATTGGACTAGTGGTGTCAATGGCACAGCTGGCCTTAACTAACAATTACTAGAGGGAAGAGTAAATCTCTTCCCTTAAATTAATTACTTATGAGAAAATTTGATATTTTATTATGCTTCTTACTCTTATTGCTTGTTTCATGCAATAACGAAAATGAAGAATCTCTTGTGAAAAGTAATAGTGAAGTAACATTTACGATTCTAAAAACAAAAGCCGGAGATACCTCTTTTAGTATTGGAGACGAAATTGGGGTGTACGCTGTTGTGAGCGGCCAGAGTTTGCAAAGTTCGGGTAACTTTGCAAATAACAAACGCTTCCGATGGAACGGTTCTGCTTTTATTCCTACAGATGATGCAAATAAAATAGTTACTGCACCAGGTGTTACTCTTGACTTTTATACCTATTATCCATATAATAGTGCAATATGTTCGGCTATCAATTCGAACTTTAATGTAAGTACAGATCAATCATCGAATATTACTTATTCCGATCTTATGATTGCCGCATTTAAAAATGCATCATACAATACCATTATTCCCTTAACATTTAAACATGTTATGAGTGTTGCTGAAATTACCTTTCATAAAGGAAATAATTCTGTAACTAGTGCAAAACTAACTGGAAGAAGTGTTGCCACGCAAAATATGAATATTGCGGATGGCTCATATACAACTGTTAGTTCTGCTTCAGATATATCATTGTATAAAGCAAGTGAAACATCCGATGCTGTTACTTACAGAGCTTTGATTCCTAAACAATCAATTAGTCTCGGTTCTCAGATTTTTTCATTTGTAGTTAATGGCTCGTTAACGAGAACTTATCTTGCTAATGAAAATCTTAACCTGGTATCTGGCAGCAAAAATTCTTATACTGTGTATTTAGCTTATAAAATAACAGCTAATGCTGGGGTAGGGGGCACAGTATCAGGAGGGGGAAATTATAATGTTGGTACTACATGTAACCTTTTTGCAACGCCAAATTCTGGATATAAATTTTCAGGGTGGTATGATGGGAGTACATTAGTAAGTAATAATTCTACTTATGCATTTACTCCGAACAGTGATATATCATTGACTGCTCACTTTGCTGTAAATGAAACTTATGAGACGTCCTACACTTTATCTGTAAGCCCTTCATCATTCAACTTTGTTGCAACGGGAGGTTCGCAGAACTTTACTGTAACATGTAATAAAATTGTAAAAACCTATGTTAACGGAACGTTAACTAACACTACTTCGACTGCATCAACAGACTACTCTGTGAGTGTTTCGGGTACAGGTTTTTCTGTCTCAGGAAATCAAGTCATAGCTGCTGATAATAGTAGCACATCATCAAGAATGGGAAGTCTTACTGTAACCGCATCAGGTGTAACAGCTAGCGCTGATTTATTGCAGGATGGGAAAGTTAGTGTAGATATTGGTATAATTAATTAGTAGCTATAATGAAGAAAACAATATTAATTCTTTTATCGGTAATAGGTTTTGCATCTTGTCAAGATGAGGTTGAAACTTCAAAGCTTTTGGAAGTCTCGGCCAATATTGCAACAAGATCGGTTGCTGATTTTACAGAAAATGATTCTATAGGGCTTTTTGTGCAAAAAACAGACGGTACAATATATAATGATTGTGACTGCTCACAAAATGCTAAAGCAATATTTCAATCAGGAAAATGGACAGTTTTACAGAATATAATGATAGGGGCGGACACTGGTAATGTTTATGCCTATTATCCCTATAATGCTGCTCTAGCAGATTATAAAAATATGGCTGTTAAAATTGAAACGCAGACGGATTATTTATATTCTGAGAAAACGTCAGTAGTATCAGCACAACCGAAAGCTAACCTTACGATGAAGCATGCTATGTCGTTGGTTTCATTTCAGATAAGCAGGAATAATTATCCTGGTGCTGGACTTATTTCTCATATAGAGATAGCAGGCATTCCAACTACAGGTAATTGGGATATTACTTCAGGAACTATTACAGCAGGAGCATTAAATACATTCTCACAGGACTGTAATATATCGCTGTCTGCCTCTCCTGTGTCTATCGACTTTATAACTATTCCTTGTAATACAGAAGGAGTTTCAGCTGTATTTACTGTAGATGGCAAAAACTATTCTTATAAGTTCCCTTCAGGAATAATAGAGAAAGGGAAAACTTATTCTTATTCCCTTTCTCTAAATTATACAGATCTTTTACAAACTGGTACTTCTGTGTCTCCTTGGATAGCAGGAAACAGCTATACTGGGAATCTAAATTTAATAACTAAATAATTTTTATTTATGAAAAAGAAAATTCTTTTATTCACCTTGTCTGTATTAACATTATTTTCATGTAGCAAGGATACTATTGACTCTCCCATAAATAATGGTAAAGTTGAGGTAAAAACCATAGTGATGGATGGGGGGGCTGTTACCACTAAAGCCAGCTCTGCAGCAGGTTCAACTAGTGGAGCAGGGCTGTACTCTAAAGATGACCTTGTAACTGTAACAGCAACACCAAACGCTGGCTATGAGTTGGAACATTTTTCCAGTTCTGATGGTAAATATAGTGGTAGTAACTCATATTCATTAAAAGCTTATCCTATTACATTTACGGCTAAGTTTAAGAAAGTATATAAATATAACTACTATTTTGAATCTGGTAATGAGAATTTTGGTACAGTTAGTAAAAGTGTGGTAAGCTTCGATGATCCGCAAGAAATTGCAAATGGAATCACTATAACGTCCACAGCGAAACCTGGATATAAACCAGGTGGATGGGTTATCGAATTACCTGATGGGTATAATAGAATCGACCAAGGAATTCCCTCTTGGTTTTCAACTATTTCTGGATTATCAGAAACTGTCACGCTTAATGATATGACATGGTATGAAATGGGAAGAGAAATTAATACAGATGGATTCCCACAAGAATGGATGGATAATACTTATTTCCCGGATGGAACTAAGTTTAAAGCTTATTATGGTATTGAATCTAGTTCAGGTTCAGGCTCTACTGATACGTATTATTCTGTAACTGTTAAAGGGGATTGCTGGTATAACAATTCTTGGTTTGGTCCTGCATACTCAGGTACTAAAATACCTTATACTTCGGTTTCGATAGATGGAGTAGGAGGGAGTGAGTATACAACATCTGTCACAACATTTGTTAAGAGTGGTTCTCTCTGTAAGATCAATGCAACAAATCCATTTGGATATAATGTAGGAGAATCTGGATATACATTTAATGGATTCTATTCGCCTGATAGAACCACTTGCTATTTAAGTACAAATGGTACTGGCGCTTCTGGCTCTTATTCTTTTACTGTAAATAAAAATATAACGATTTACGCAGACTTCAGCTATAACAGAGGCGACGAATGGGGACATTAACAATATTAACACTGCGTTAATTTTTTGATTAAAATGAGAAAGGGAAAGTAGAAGCCGTGAGGCTCCGGGAGGGTAAAACCTCCTTCCCTTTATTTAAACTTTTATTCTTTAACTTTTAAAATAATAAATATGACATTATTAAATATCTTATTGGCTTCAGGAATTTCAACAGCATTGAATTCTATTATAGCAGATTATCTAATTCCTTTATATGGTTTTGCCATCCTTATGGGAGTTATAGCAGGTATTGTAAAAAACTGGGAATCTATTAATGATAACACAGGTAATGGTCGCAGGAAAGAAGGCTTTATTAATATTGCATGGATAGTCGGGTATGTTGTCTTAGCAGAGGCAGCAACCGTGGGTATTGGAAGTTTGATAAGAGGCATGACAATTACTATATAAATGGAACACAAGGTTAGAAAAGGGCTAGAAAGTAACTTCCTTATTTATGGTTGTACGGTTAAAGCGTTTTATGTGCTTCTAGGTTGCGCAACATTTGAAACCTTGTATATAGTTGGAGATATTTTAAGTGCATTAAGAAGTGGACATTTTTCCACATTTATGATGCACTTGATTTTAAATATTGGAATATTTATAGCTCTCTGGTTTTTTTTGGTAAAGAAGTCAAAAAAATCAAAATATAAATTTGGAAAACGTGAGTCTACAATTTCAAATAAAGATATTTTAAATTATATAAAATGAAAATAAATTCACAAGAAGCTTATTCAATACTTGGTGTAGTCGGTGAGGATAAAGGGGCTATTATTTCAAAATCGGGTATTTTGACTCTTGCTTTTGAAATGAATTGTCCGGAAATTTATTCTCTTTCTGAAGAGAACTTTGAAAGTATACATGCATCCTTTTTTCAGGCTTTTAAAAACATGCCGGATAATTCTTTTGTACATAAACAGGATGTTTTTCTTAAAAAGAAATATATTCCACAATTAAAAGAAACTTCCTTTATAAATAAAGCAGAAAATAGACATTTTAAAGATAGGCAATTTCTGGAACATAGATGCATTTTATCTTTCTCATTATGCAATATTGAGAATCTAGAATCGTCTTATCAGGCCAGCCCAATATCATATAGAGAAAAAATAGGAGTAAAAAGCAAAGAACAAATTGCAATATTTCTTGATGCTATAGATGGGGCTATTGATGTAATTAAAAATATAACTAACTTTTCAATAGTTCAATTGAGTAATAAGGAAATTAAAGAATATATTTTTAACTACTGCAATGGATTTACAAATGATAACTCAATAAGGGATATCCATTTTGGAGAGGCTTTAACAATAGGAGATAAAAGAGCTTCAGTATTCTCTATAAGCGATGAAATGTATCTGCCAGATACCATTCATACTTATAAAAAAGATGATACTCTTCCACAAGCTAATTCTTTTTTATTTTCTTCTGAAATGGAGTCTCTAGGCGTGCACTTACTATGTAATCATGTATATAATCAAATTGTTTGGTTTCAGGGTTCTAACCAGCTAAAAAGTGAATTGGAAAATCGTGTAAAATTATTTGGCCAACATCAGAAGTTTAGTGCCGCAATTGAAATAAAACACAAAAAACTTGAAGAACTTAAAAATGAAATATTCCAGGGTGAAAAGTTACTTTGTAGAACATCTTTTAATCTTATGTTATGGGATGAAGATACCGAAGCTCTTAAAAAATCCGAGGACAAAGTAAAAGAAATATTAAGAAAAGGCGATTATAAATATTATCAACCATCTTTTGAGGGATTGCAAAATATATGGATTGGAAATATAATAGGAAGAGAAAATAAACTTTCTAAAGATTACTATTTTCTTACTGATCTGGATGTGGCTCTCTGCCTTTTTATAAAAAATTCGACTTTTAAATCTGATGAAGAAGGTATTTACTTTAATGACAGACAATTTCAATCCCCAATAAAAATAGATATTTGGGATGCAAATAAAAAAAGAATACCAGCTAGAAATGCGATAGTCGTTGCATCAACAGGTGGTGGCAAAAGTGCAACAACACTAAACATCGTTCAACAAATGATTGAGAATAAAACAAAAATTATTGTCTGCGAGTTTGGCAAATCATTTGAACAGCTTACTCACTTGTATCCATCAATTTCACTACATATTGATTATGACGGGACTTCTCCACTTGGAATTAATCCATTTTGCTTAAATGGGGAAGAATTGTCCGGAGAAAAGATGAATACTTTAGTCGAAATTATCCTTAAATTCTGGAGAAATAAAGACATAAAAAACGATGAAAATCAGGTCGTTTCACTTACTAAGATTGTAGCTGATTATTATAATTATGTTAAGAATGAACATTCGTTTCCTGATTTTTATAATTATGTAAAAACTAATTATGAAGACATAGTTGTAAGAAAACAGATTCCAGAAGATTTTTTTGATATAAAAAGCTTTTTGCATATATGTTCTGAATTTATGCCTGGGGGAAAATATGAGAATGTTTGCAAAAAGGGAAACTATGAAGAAAACATTCTGAATAAGGATTTTATTGTTTTTGAATTGACAAAAATAAAAAAAGATCCGTTCTTAACTTCATTGATAATGAGCATTCTTTTCGACACAATCGAAAACAAAATACTCCTTGATAAATCAACAAGGGGAATGCTTATTTTTGATGAATACGCCGAAACATTGTCAATGACTGATAATTTTAGCGGAAATGATGTTCATTCTACTGTTGCATTCTGTTATCAAAAATTGAGAAAGGATAACGGTGCAATTATGACCATTATTCAATCACCCGCACAACTTCCGGAAAATCACTATACTAAAGGTATTATTTCAAACACACAGATTCTTTATGTTTTGCCTACAACTGAGGTTGTATATAATCAGGTTATTAAAACTTTTGAAATTGTGAGAAAAGATAATATTAACCTAATGAAGTCTATTAAAAATAATTTCTCAGGAGTAAAACCTTATTCTGAAATCTATATTAGAATGCAAGATAATTATAATACAGTGGTTCGTTTAGAATTTTCTCCTGAGAAGTTTTACTCATTTCAGACAGATGGTGAGGATTGGCAATCTATTCACGAGGATTATTTGAGAACAGGAAACATGGAAGAATGCATAACAAATCATATGCTAAAAAGAAAACTATAAAATAGAAGAATATGAAAAGATATTTATTAAGCACAGCTTTACTATTACTTTTTACTATAACTGTAAAAGCTCAGTTTGTTGTAACAGACCCGGCAAATAATATAGTATTAATTAAACAGCTCACAGAAGCTGCAAATCAAACCAAACAAGTTACCCAGTCGGCTAATTATTTAAAACAAAGTTGCGATTTACTTACTAAAGTCAATAATAAGATCAGGGATGCTTCTTTAGCAAAGAGCGTTTTAACACAGCAAGTTAGTCTTGTTACAAAGTGCTCTAAGATGTTGACGAAAAAAAATGTAACATCTTTGTCTACCTATCAGATTTTTTGTACCAATGTGGAATCTATTCTGAATAAAAATCGTTCTTTGACGCAATTACTAACCCAGACTCTTTCTCCATCTATGAAAATGAGCGATAGCGAAAGGTTAACTATGTTGATGACTATTGAAGAAAAAACACAGCAACTTAACAAGAGTTTATCTAATCTTGAATCCTCATACAATCTAACAAATGGTATGCTAAAACTTTATAAATAAAAAATGGATGGAATTTTAGTTAATAACTTCGATGTCGCAAGTATTGAACGAGTTTACGAAAACGTTAAAGGTTCGATTGAGATAAATTCAATGAGAGGCGTTGTTGTTGTAATAGCGGCAGTATTGATTATTGACCGTCTAATTAAAGAATATAAGAATAGTGCAAATCAAAATAATGGTAAACCAGATATGAAAGATTTTACAAATCTAATTTACTTATATAGTTTTGTTATGACTATAATTCTTATTCTACCCTTTTTACTAAACGCTATTGAGGGACTATTAGGTGATATGCAACAATCACTTACTCAAAAAATGGGAACTGGCACTTCTTTTATGATGGAAGAATCAGCTAAGTTATTTGTAGAAAAAGTGAAAAACAATCCAGAAGGACCTAGCTTAACTGATGGACTGGCATCAATTGCAGATTACACAATGACTGTTTTAGTTGCTCCACCAATATATTGGGCTACAAAATACATGTATTCTCTTTTCATTGTTGGAAGATACTTTTATCTAATTATGTTGGAAATAGTGTCACCAGTTGCTATAATCATGCTTCTTAATGAAAAAACTCACCAATATTTTATGACCTGGGCAAAGCATATGTTTATATGTTATCTAATGATTCCTTGTTACTTGTTAGCAAATCAATTTTCAGATACGCTTATCAATACTATGTTTAATAACGAGGTTACAATATGGTTTGCGTTGTTATCTTCATTTTTAATAAAACTATCTCTTTTTAAGATAGTTAATTCCAAACTTTATAATTTGATTTAAAATGAACAAGGACAGTATAATAAATGATTTCGACGATCTTGCAATAGCAAAACGCAAGAATACCGGAATAATGAAAATGATAATTGCTTTTTCTGCGTTTATAATTGTGGCTTCAATGGTATGGACTTTTACAATTGTAAATACGGCCATGGAAAAAATTATAGTAGTTGATAGGAGTGGTGAATACCTAAAAACGTCAATAGAAAGTAATGAAAAACTATTCTATTCCCTTTTAACAAATCAGTGTGCTTTAACTGCATTTTATGTTAATAGTTTCGATAAACTAAGCATAAATGAAAACCAGTCATGGGCTAGCTTCATGGCAACTAAAGATGATCTAAACAGAATTTATGCTAAATATAATCAGGAGAGGGCATATGGTGACGTTATTGATCGGGGAGTTGTCTATAAATGTAAATTCAATGAAATAGAACAGATTTCAGGAAAATCAGAACCTTATCACGTTGTCTTTACTTCTGTTTTATCTATTGTTGATGGAACTTATACAAAAAAAATATTAATCCGTAGTCAGGGCGATTTAATTCGTCATACACCACATTATCCGGAAAATGTAACAGGTCTTTATTTTACCTCATATACACAAGACTATGAAGAAATTAAAGAAGATTCAACTTCTGAAAATTCTGAAAATATAAGTAAATAGGAGGACAACACAATGAATAAATCTAAAATTGTTATAATCTCAGTAGTTAGTTTATTATTCTTGTTTGTTATATTTCTCTTTTATAGAGCACATAATAAAAAAGATGATATAAATAATGACGTTACTCTTAATTCGGATAAACCTAAAGAATATTCTTACGATGATGTTCTAAAAGAAAGAGAAACAAATAATTTACCAGCTTCTTCTTCTACAACTTCATCAGGAAATGATTTAAGTGCATCCACAGAGGTTACAATACCGGAAGAAGGTTTCAACCAAGATAACAACAAATATTATGATTCAAGAGAAAATGAAGAAATAAAAAGAATTCAGGCACAGATCAGAGCTAATAATTCAACTTATGATAATGAAAATTCCGGTTCGACTTATTCTGTTCCTGTGAGACAAAATACTGTTATAAAAACAAAAATAAACAAAGAAAAGAAGTCTATTTCAGAGGTTCAGGAGCCAAAACTCGAAAGCCGTAACTCTCGTTTTTTTTCAGCCGGGAGGACAAATCAAATTGTCGGAAACTCTATTCGAGCGACAGTACATGGAGATCAAACCGTAATGGATGGTTCTACTCTTAAGATGAGATTGCTTGAAGATGCAGAAGTGGATGGCTTTGCAGTTCCAAGAAATACTTTTATTTATGGGACTGTAAAGATTAACAACGAGAGGGTAGAGGTGAAAATAACTTCCGTTCGTTTGAAAAACAATCTTTTCAAATTTGAAAAAGAGGTTTTTGATCGGGATGCCATCAAAGGTATTTATGTTCCTGGTAATATTAAATCTGAAGCGCGATCTGAAGCAACAGATCAAGGGCTAAATCAAATTAATTCAAATGTTGATGGGATTGTTGGTACTGGAGTTAATGCAGTTGTTACAGCAGGAAAATCGGTTCTTTCTCGAAATATAAAAAGAACCAAAGTTACAATTAAAACTAATTATGAAATTTATTTGCAATGAGAAAACTACTGATTTTAACAGTAATATTACTGAGCTTTGTGTCTGCTGCTAATGCACAGCTCAATAAGCTGGATGCGCAACGAATATGCATCAATTACGATAAAACAATGCACTTTATTTTCCCATCTAAAATAAAGTATTTCAATGTCGGTAATGATGATGTTGCAGCTGATCGGCCGGAAGGTGCGGAAAATATTCTCCGCATTAAAGCCAATAAAAAGAATTTTACCGGAGAATCGAATGTTTCTGTTGTTACTGGAGATGGGAAATTTTATTCTTATATGGTATCCTATTCAGATACAATAAAACAATCCTATTTACAGATTGGAAAACAGTATAAACAACCTGATAGCATAGATATTTGTTGCACTAAATCTACACACCTTATCTTTCCGGATAAGGTAAAGTATGTAGATTTTGGGAACAATACCATTGACTGCGCCAAAGCTGATAATGCAGATAATATTATTCGCATTCAAGGAAAACTGAAGAATTTCAAACAAACAAATGTTTCTATAGTAACCGGAGATGGCAAGTTTTATACTCTTAATGTGAATTTCTCTTCGAATCCTTCTTCCTATTCTTATTTAATCGACAATGTGGCTGTTGACTCAACGGCAAGCGTTGCAATGTTTGAAAACAATGAAGTCAATGAGAATGAACAGGAGAAGATGGCAGCAGTAGTAATGAAACAGATTAGATCGGTTCATCACCTAGCTGCAAAAAATAATGAAATGTGCTTTGGCATTGAAAATATTTTGGTTTCCAAAAATTTGCTTTTTATTAAAGCAGAACTTCAAAACAAAAGCTCTATCGACTATGATATAGACTTTGTAAAGTTCTATATCCAGGACAAGAAAATATCAAAAACGACAGCTGTACAGGAAGTTGTTTACGAACCACTTTTTGTGTCAGGATATAATACGCATATTCCGGCACACAAAAAAAATACTTCAGTATTTGCCTTTGAGAAATTTACAATTCCTGATGATAAGTTTCTTATCATAGAAATTCAGGAAGCAAACGGGGCAAGGCATTTCCGCTTTCAGGTAGAGAACGAAGATCTTATCTCTGCCAAATCAATAAACTTCAAAACCAAATAAATAATTATGAAAAGAATTATAGCATCTCTTATTATAGCTTTGCCTTTATGTGCTTATGCACAAAGGCATTCTATCGGAATCTCTGGTGTAGAACTAAATGGTGGTATTTTACCGGAAGCTGGAGCTGGTCCAGTTGTCAGTGTCGGATACTCTACATACCTCAGTTCAAAATCAATTCTTCGGTTTTCTGCTGATTATTTGAATAACAATATCAAATTATACAAGGATAGATTTAATGTAACTGATTATGGTATATCAACTGATTGGCAAAGAACATTAGTCACAAACAGAACTAATTACTTTATAAATTTTGGTGGAGGAATGATGATCGGATATGAGGATATTGGCAGCATCAAAACTAAATACAATGAAAATGGGCTTAAGAATAACATGAAAAGCCGTTTTATTGTGTCTCCTTTTATTTCCGCTACTGCTGAACTTTTTGTTAAAAACAATACGGCTATTATTTTAAATATCAGAAAGTCATATACTCCTCTTTCTGATGTGAAAAACTGGAATAGTGCAATATCTGTGGGTGTCAAACAACTTTTATTCTAATATAAATTATTTAATATGAAAACTAAGAATATTTATATCGCAACTCTATTGTGCTGCATCTTTGTTTACCTATCTGCTTGTGATTCAGCCGAGAATAAAGTATATGATTATCGCTTTTCGGCGGATCTGACCATTATTGATAATGCTGGTACTGTTTATAAAGTTAATCAACCGGTTAAAATGAAAATTTCGGTTTCAAACCTGATTGATAGATCTTCTTATCTTGCTGTTTCACATACTGCTGGAGATAAGAAAAGTTATATTTATATTGAGGATAAAGCCGATTCTACCTTTCAGGCAAATGAAATTTTAAACAATAAATTTGAAAATGGTTTCCTGGTAGTCAATTATGTTCCCAGAAATGCAGGAGTTCAAACTGTGACATTTACCATAAAAAATGGCGAGTATTCGGTCAATGTATCTAAAACTATCACAGTTGAAGCCGGAACAGATATCATATTCAACTCTTTTTCTCCCTTGACGCAGAGATTAGGGTATGAATGTAGTGCCAGTTTCTCAATTAAAAATACGCTTGATAAAGACAATTATTATAATTATGTATATGAGGTGATAGATGGATCTGCTAATATCCCAACTTGTGTTATTGATGGAAAGAGTATAGTTCAAGGTGATACTATCCGGTTAATGAGTGGTTTAGGTTCTATTTCTAAAAGTATTACCTTTTCTCAGTTAAACGAAGGTAAAACTGTCATTCGGTTTTCAATCATTGACCGCTACAAGAATGTAACAGAAAGAACTTATGAAATTCATTTTATACCGGATGTAGATTTAACGATTTATGGTGGCGCTTCTCTTTGGGTTTCTCCTCTAAACACTCCTGTTACCTGGAGTAATAGTTTACCCATACTTTCTTTCACTATAAAAGCAAGCACATCTAAATCGACTTTTTACAATATACAGGCGGAAAATCTAATTGCACAGTTTGATTATTCATATAACAGAAAATATTCAAGCAAAAGCTCTAAATGGGTAACAGAACATGTCACGTTACCTCTTTCTAAAGGAAATAGTTCATATACTTGTTATATTCTCAAAGGGCTTACAGCTACTGAAGCTCAAACACAACCACTTTATAGCTTTGCTGGTACTGGAGAAGTTACTAACTTTAAAATAACAGGCGCAAATGATTCTGACGGACGAGTTTATAAACTAAACACTAAATTAACTTTTACTGAAGTTTGGATGCCTTCCACAAACTTATCCGATACTTCAAATACAAAAATTACGAACTATACGATATCACAGTAATTGATTATGAAACGTATTGTAACTCTCTTTTCCCTGTTGTTCTTTACATGTAGTTCCCTATTCCCTTCCGGGAAAGGGAACTTGCTTAACCAGTTGCTTATCTCTGCACATGATTTTAGACAAATAATCCCTGTAATGGACGTTGTGAAAAACTCTCCTGAATATAAATATATTCCGGTAATTTTCCCTTTGCCTCCATCACAGACAAAGAAAATAACAAGTCGGTTTGGCTATAGACATGATCCTCAAAGCGGAAAGACGGCTTTTCATACTGGGGTTGATCTAGCAGCTAATAAAGCAGTAACAGTTCATGCTTCAGCTGATGGTACCGTTTGTTTTTCCGGAATTGCAAATGGTTATGGTAATCTTATTATAATCCGACATAAATTCGGTTTTTTATCATTCTATGGACATATGAGTTTACGATATAAAAATATAAACGAAACAGTTCACCGTGGCCAGATTATTGGTTTTGTCGGCAGCACTGGAAAAAGCACAGGTAACCATCTTCATTTTGAAGTTCGTAAAAATAAACGTCCTATAGAACCACTCTTTCTAAATGTGTAAAATCATGCATAATATTAGTAACGTAAGTATCAATCTTGCAAAAGACTACCGAATTCTATTTTCAATAGCGAAACATGGGGTAGAAGTAATACCTTATGATTTTGAATTTCTAAATAAATATGGGTTAAAACAGCTCTTTCTTACATACATGGACCTTAAAACATCTCCTATGACACAAAAGATAGTAATTAATATATTAAAAAAACATATATGTGAAGCTGCAGTAGCAGTGTTACCAGATGATATAAGGAAATTTGATAATTTGATTCTTGAATCTTTTTCTTCTCAGGGGTTTGAATTTATTAATACGCTTTTTAATAACCTTGATTCTAATATTAAAAACGATTTTTTATTTCAATACTCACTCTTTAAATCGTATAGAGAATTTATGGATTCTATAAATTACCCTAATGTCATTTCTATAAATTGTCCTGTAGCTTTATAGGATATATTATTTCAATAAATTATAAACTCCTAAATAAATATAATATGGAAAATTTAAAATCGGAACTATCCAGTGAAATAGCAGACAAATTTCTTGTTAATAATGAATTGCCTATAGTCGGGAAAATTGATTTTTTAGCCTTTAATAGACTTGTTGGTGAATCTGTTGAATATTCAAATACAGATGAATATTTGGCTGCAATTAAAAAAGAACTAGATTGTAATCCTGATGGATTTAAAGTTTATACTAACTCTAATAATCCGGAACTATTGAAAGCTGTCGATGATATTTATTATGCTAATTACGGAACTGACAACCCGCATAACTTAGAATGGTATAAATCACAAGGTAATACTTTTGTTATTTATGAGGATAAAAAAGATAATTTTAAATTTGATATTAATTTAACTAAGGATCAACAATCTGAATTAGCGGCCATTGAAGCAAAGTTGCATGAATTAAAAAAACAGGGTGTTGAGCATCTTACATTATTTTCTTCCGATTATACGGCAAATTTGATGACTGATGCAGGGTATGAATCAAAACATAAGCTTTTAGAAGCACCAGAAGTTTCTGATGGAATTTTTCGTAAAGATGTTCACTCATCTACAAATAATGATATACACAACAGCTTAGATCTTACAGAAAAAGGAACATTATACACTCACGAATCTGTAGATTCTCTTATTGAAAGAGTACAGGATAAAAGCATATTCCTGGATTATGAATTATGCAGTAAACCCGGAATAACTGAAGATGAGATTTCGACATTAAATAATGGGCTGGATAAATTATTGGAGAAAACAAAAGCAAATAATCCCAGTCTTACTCAGAATATTAAGTCTAAAGCTAAAGAAATACCTGTACTTGAAAAACAGACTTCTTTCTCTCAAATGTTATTTGAGAAACCTACTCTTCCTGCTGACCTTTCTATAAAAAAAAACTATAATAACCCAAGTGAATATTTAGGTCAATTTATTAGAAAAGGTAAATTTGATTTTAAAAATTTTGAAATTTTTTCAAATGATAATTTCTATTTGACTGGCGATTTTAAATTTATTTCAGAAAATGGCATTAAAGTCCCTAAATTTGATTCTTTAACTCTGACCAACAGAGTTACACACAAACAATGTGATTGCATGCAAATACTTAATAAACTCAATGAAAACAATGTAGATATACTGAAGCTAAATCCTTCGCATTTTGAGCAGTTATTTTCTAAAAACTCTCTTAATCTTACTGACATTAAAGGTAAAGAACTATTCACAAAATCGTTAACAGATAAGCCGTTTAATATTTCCATTACTAGAGTTGGAGGGAAAATGTTTGGATTTACAAATAAAATAATGAATGCTTTTTCTAAAATAAATCAGGCTGTTATGGGATAGGAATAGTAATCTCAGGGAAAAGAGTTTTTTAATTCCCTGAGATTACTCGTTTTTTTATTCTTTAAATTCAATTTTATAATTAAAATGCATTCCTTTTCAAACACACAGTTTATTAGAAAAAATATCCCTTATTCTTTCAGATTGTTTTCTGTTTTTTCGTCCGGATTGGATGAAATTGATAAATCACTTTATTTGAATGACGGATTTTACACAGATTGGGCTTCGCCCGATCTGTTTCGCATAGCAAAACATGATATCTCTTTTCTTCGCAAAAAAATTGCCCCTTTGATGCAGCAGCTTAACATTAACGGGTTGTTTAACGATATCGCACAGATTTATTTGTTTTCTGATTATGATAGGTTGCAAATGATGAAATTAGGCATGTATAATCCGGTGATTGATTTTTTTCTTTTTAAAATGGATGTTCAAGATAATTTTTATTTGAAATATAATTTTAATCTTCCGGAAATTAAAAATGAAGTTGATTTTTACTCTGAGAATAAGCTGTTTTCGCCTGAAATTCATAATGAGGATTTTCTTTTTAAAATTGATACGGGCTTAAGGTTTTGTAAAGAGCTTAATAAAAGCTATTTGAGTTTTTTGATTGATAAGTTTAAAAAACAGAATTTGGATTTGTTTGTGTATTTCTTGCAAAATGAGCAGATTATAAATGAAATGAAAGATGTTTGTTTCTTTTATAATGATAATTTTATGCTGAAGGGAGATTTCTTTTTTTATCGTGATTTACAGGATATTAAATGTAAGTTGAAGAGTCTGCAAATTGTAGATTTTTATAATGATAGAATTATTAATGCTTCTTTTTTAATTGATATCTTTGATAAATATAATCTTGATTTAATGGATTTTAATAAAAAACAATTAGATTTCTTTGGCAAGTTTTACTTTTCGGATTTTTCTTCGAAAGAAGAACATGGAGATATAAATATTCAGGATTTTATAAGGACTTTTTTTCATCAAGACGTGTGAGCTCTTTAAAATAAAAAAAATATTCTAAAGAGTTAGGGCGTTCCCCAAAGGGTCGGGCTTTACGTTCCAAGTCCTCGTTCCTGCGGGCTTTCCTCTGCAATCCCTAACGCAAACCCGGCAATGCCGGAGAGAGGTAAAACCTTGTTTGATATTTTTTTCTGATTTTTTGCTCCCGGTTTATGGTATACCATCCATGAGTCTCCACTTTTTTTTCATAGGCAAAGGTAATTACGGGTTCTTAACCCTGAAGCAAGTTCAAGCCGTTCCGGTTTTAAAATAAATCTCCAGCCCTCACTTTGTTCAGGTAGTATTTATTTTAAAAATCTTGCTTCAGCTAAACCCTACACCTTTGGGCCCATGAAACAAAAAGTGATTCGAGACTCAGGGACGGTATGATATTAAAAAAAAAGTCGCAAAAAGAAAAAAATAGATTTGAAACAAATAAGATGAATCTCAATCTTGGAATAGTATAAATTAATTTTAAATATAAATAGAACTCACAATTATGAATGACTTCAATTTTACTGGTAGACTTGCAGCTGATGCGAAAATCGTTAATACTGGAGATAAAAGCTTTATTGCGTTTACTCTTTTTGAAAATAAGAAAGATAGTAAGAACATTGTAAAATGTACTCAAACTATTAAAAATGGGGAAGAACCAGCTATTTTAAAGTATCTCAAAAAGGGAACGCTTATTTTGATACAGTCAACACCTCACGTTAAGCTGGAGCAAGACAAAGACGGAAATCCTGTGGCTGTTCAATGTGCGTATGTTAACCGAATTGAACTTCTGGCCACTAAAGAATAAACCCTAACCAGGTCAAAGGGAGAAGGAGGGGAGAGCTTCTTCTTTTCCCTTTAATTTAAAATCAAATAACATTATAATATTACAACATCATGGAAAATATAGTAAAAATAGAGGGACTTTATAAAGCTGGTTATGACGCACATAGAAATACTTCATTTGACCCCGAAGAACGTGCAAAAAATATCGTAAAAGAGTACGAAGCTCAACTTAACGGTGATTTACAAACAATTCCTGAAAGTGAACAAGAAAGATATATTACCAATTATAAGAAATATCTTTTTTCCTGGCTTTCTGCTAAAAGCCGTTGTATCTCTTCAATGATTACAGGCCCCGCAAATTTTCCTGTTAGGCGTGCGGAAAAAGCCAATCACTCAGAACATAACCATTATTGTAAATTTACAGAATGGAGAGCAAAAGCTTTAAAAGCTATTGCGAGAAAAACAGAAGAAAGTAAACCGGAAGAAGTGAAAGAAGCTGAAGCATGGGAACGCTTAGAAAATGAGATCAAAGAATCAGCTTCTATTATTGAAGGAATCAACAACGGAACGCAACCATATAGTAAGCAGTTACTTGTTAATTCAATCTACACTAAAGTAGAAACCTTTGCCAAACATGGTAATGTTACTATAGTTGAAAAAGCTATATCCCTCATTAGAGAATTAAATATAAAATCAAGTATAATAACTGAAAGGCACAAGTTTTTTAAACTTCCTGAACTTGCAAAAGCAAAGAACGAAAGGGAAGAAAAACTAAAAAAACTTGATAGTCAGGAAATACCATTTGAGGGGGGAAAGGTCGTTAAAAACTTTGCAGAAGATCGAGTGCAGATCATTTATGATACTAAGCCGGAAAATGATGTTATTATAAAACTTAAACAAAATGCTTTCAGATGGTCGCCACGTTTCGGGGCATGGCAAAGACCAATGACAGTGAATTCCTTTTATGCTGTTGTTCGTGTTGTTCCGCTTAAAATGGAACAATTAAGATACTGATTTTATTTTCCTGGTATAACAGATTGTTGTACCAGGTTAAATCACATTTTTACTTAATAATTAAATATACTGAAGTCTATGAAAACGCTTAAAAAGATCTTTTATTATAAAATACTTCGTTTTCCCGATAATACTTTTTTCTATTTAAAAGATTTATTATTTGTAATAATAGGGTTAACACTATTTATTTATTTATTTTAAAATCCGCTAATATGGATAATTTCTGTGTTAAAATAGTAATGTATAAAGGTTTACACGCTGATAAGGTAGTTTATTACAGAAATAAACTACCAATAGCTTTAATTGATAAGTGGCATTGGTATTTCGAATGGCTAACAAATATTGTGATAATATCGAATCCCGATAGAAAAATAGAACTTATAATTTGCAAACAAACGCTATTACAAGGCGAAGAATACGTTAATTCGAAATCGAAGAGTTTGTTAAAAGCTAAAAGAGCGGCTTTAAAGAAAAGGGAAAACGATATATTATCTGGTGATCTTTTTTCTTTTAAAGCTGAAGATAACAATAGGAAGATTCAAAAGCTCAAAGAAGAGATAAAAAACCTTGAAAATGGAGTTTTTAACTATTATATTCCAGTTAAATATATAAACTTAATCAAAGATGTTACTAATAAGACAAGAATCCTATGTTATCGAAATTCAGCAAAAAATTGTGATCTGTGCCACGATTGCGATACTGATATAGATAATCTTACTTCATTTAACGATTAATCTATTTAAAAATATGAGCGAGAATAAAAGAGTCAAAGTTGTCATAAAAGACATAACAGGTGATAATGGTGGCCTAATATGGGAACTTAGTAGAGCCGGAGTGAAAGTTGGTGATATAGTTGAAGGACGATATCTTCCAAATATTAAAGCTGTAGAATTCACTAACGGAATTGAGGATTGCGTTGCGTGGGTAGGGGAGACGTGCGAATTAATAACTGATGAACAGAATGGAAAAAAATAACCTAAGATTAGATGTTAAATATTCAAAGCCTCAGGAAATAGAGGCTTTGAATAAATGCCTGGAACTAACAGGAAGAAATACATATTCTTCTGTTATCCGGGAATGCACGTCAAATTATCCTAGATTATTGAACGAACTAGATAAATTAAGAGAAGAAAACAAAACTCTTAAAGCTGAACTAAACGCATTTTCAAATGCGATCTCTAATATAGAAGAAATAATACTAAATAGAAAAAATGAGAGTGATGAAAGATCAAAAGAAACTATTAATAAAAAACATGAGTAACGAAGTCCCGGTTTTTGTAATAACAGGAACGGATATTTGCGCAATTAGAACTCTTGAAACTTATTTGCTCCTGGCAAAAGAAATTGAATGTAACACTGATTTTATTAATGATATGGAAATGGTTATCAAAGAATTCAAAGAGTTTAGCCAGCAGGAAGGGAAATTATTAATGAAAAAACCTGATTAACATGATAAAAGATGAAAAACCTGATTTAATGGTAAATCCTTCCGGAGTAGAGAAAGTACTGTTAAAAGCGAAAGAACAAGAGGCTGGGAAAAAAAGTATTCCTGTTAGAATTAATAATATCACCGTTGTTTTATTATCGCCTGAGAAATGCAATGAGAATTATATAACGAGATTGAAAAACAGATACAATAAATATTAATTGTATATTTGAACAAATTTAGAAGCATAAGAATATGTACACATTTGAGGATTATAAAAATAGAATATCCATTATTCAGGTTGCACAAGATTTAGGATATATTTTAAAACCTAAATCCGGTAAAATAAAGCCCGAATTCGTGCTTTATGCTAATCCGGAACAATCCATCAAAGAGGATGAAATTGTAATCTGTAATCCCCTTAATAACGCTTCACAGACTTATTTCTCACGAAAGGGAGAAAAGGGCAATCTTATTCATTTTGTCTATAACAGAATTCAAATGTTTACTTGTTCCAGCTCCGGATGGAATGCAGTAAACGAAATTTTATCTAAATATATGGATGGGACAATAGTAACACATACAACGCCTACTTTCACAGAACAGCAGGCTTTCAATTTGGCCGATTATGATTATCGCCTAGCAACTTTAAAAGACCTGGCTTTCTTGAATTTTAAAAGAAATATTTCAAGAGAAACACTCAACCTTTTTCTCCCTTTTATTTTTATTGCTCGAGACAAAAAGGCCAGCTATTTTAATACTGCTTTTCCTTATCGAATACCTGGCAAAGACAAAATAGTAGGGTTTGAATTAAGAAATTCAAACTATAAAGGCTTTTCAAAAGGAGGGGATAAATCAAATGCTGTCTGGCATGTTTGCTTTAATAACGATATTACAAAGATTACAAAGGTTTTTTTCTTTGAAAGTGCCATCGACTTAATGAGCTTTGTACAAATATACCGTGATAGTCTTGATCTTAATTCATCCGTCTTTATCTCAACTGGGGGAAATGTTACTAGAAAGCAGATCGTAAATGTTATGAAATTCTATTCTAATGCTTTCCCGTTCTTTTGCTTTGACAATGATGTGCAGGGAAATATTTTTGATCTTATGGCTGCTTATTTTATTCTTGAAAAAGAATGTAAGGCGTTTAATTCTAAGGGCACTATAACGATTCAAATTGAAGCTGAAGGAATTAATTTATCTCTTCCGGCTGAAGGGTTTTCATCTGAGGTTTTCTTTTATGAACACCAATTAAATAATAATGCTGGGATTATAAAATCTCCAGCACCATATAAAGATTTTAATGCTGTTTTACAGCACATATAAGATTAGAAAGTGACAGGATAAGGATAATCAATAGTAACTTAAAAGATAAAGCCTTTCCTGGGCTTTCTATAATACTCACTTTAATATTATAATAATGAATACACAAAAAGCAATTCTAGTAATTGATACTATCTCAGATGCTATAAATAGTAAAACTATTAACATCTCTTTTTTAGAAAAAGTTCTATATGGAAAACTTAAACTGGATTTGTATAAACATGTCCTAGATGCATTTAATAGCAAGGATGGAGATTTTTTTGATTTCTATCTGAATTCGAACGATGATGTAAAACGTTACATACTTGAAGGGCTTGGACTTGAAGTTGAAAAGGATAAATACCCGGATTATGATACTAGGATTATGGAGATACTTGGTGGAAAGAAACGTTTTGAAGTCTACCCATTCGAAGAAGAAATATTGTATCAATATATTCTATTTGGATATAACAACAGTCTGGAGGTCCTTCAAAAAATTAGTCCTTCAGCATGGAATACAGTTATTAATAAAAAAATCAATCCATTCGGTTGTTGCATAAATTGGAGCTTATTTTGGTCAAAAGCAACACTGGAAGATAAGGAACTGCTCATTGACTATATCATTGAAAAAAAATAAAGACATGAAAATGTATAATTTAAATGACTATCCGCCATTTAGCAATATAAAATCAAATATTTTCAGACCTTTCGAGAGAGAACTATCAGAGAAAACTATCAGCATAATAAAATAAACAAATTAAAACTTAATCTTAAATACAGTTACTACGCCTTCAACAACTCGTCCCTGTATGTTTAATGGAGTAATACCAGGAACTAGATAATTATGTGGAGCATTTTGAATCACATTTAATCCATTCATATCAATAAAAAAAAAGCGTATATGATGCCATATTAAAAAATCCGGTGCAACTTAAATATTGCACCGGAAATACTGAATATCAACCATTAATACTCCAAATCACTGATCTTTAGTTTTTTAAACTTGTTACTGCCTTGATTCAATTTTATCAGATTCAAAAAAGATTCACGATTAATGATATCATTTTGCAGTTTTTCAATAAATTGTTCTCGAGTTCCATATCTGAATTTAAAAATATTAGGACCCCAATCCGAACTCA
>Ga0183095_10684_pt1 | contig 43185 bp, 35 predicted proteins | sample BioMet4_FD_130346 | JGI IMG/M metagenome (GOLD analysis project Ga0183095, IMG submission 130346) | Microbial communities from bioreactor (seeded with sewage sludge) at LBNL, California, USA - Biofuel metagenome 4 (v2) (version 3) | ecosystem: Engineered > Bioreactor > Anaerobic > Unclassified ...
GATGGCTCAGTCTTGATAGGCACGCCACCATACTGGCTCACGAGCTTAAAGTAGTTGAATCCACGCAAGAAGTGAGCGGTACCATTGGCCTCGTCGGCTTGCTTTCCAGTATAGCCATTGGCCACCTTCTGCAACAGTGTGTTGGCAGCATTGATGCCGGCATACATGTTATCCCACACGTCATAGGCATTTGTGGTGTTGATGTTCACCGTGCTGATGGCAGAACTGAGGTTGGAAATATAGTCGTTCCACATGGCGTTTGAACCGTCGGCACCTACACAGAACTCATCTGTTCCATAGTTGGTAGTAGAATAGCTCCACTCAAAGCCGTAATGAAAGCGAAGGTTGTTGTAAAGTCCCACCATGAGCTGGTCAACTCCCTGATTAGTATTCAGATAGTCGGTGCTGTATTCCGTGGTGAGTTCCTCTTTTAGGAAGTCAGAGCTGCACGATGTCATTGTCATGCCAGCCACACCGGTGAGGATTCCGGCAAAAATATGATATTTCAGTTTCATGATTGATTTCATGTTAAATTAGAAAGAAATGTTGACACCGAAAGTGAAGCCCTGGTTGTAGAGGTTGCTCTGTGTATCCATGTCGACGCTCTCAGCCTTGTTGAAGAGTGTGAATGGGTTCTTGGCCTGAGCATACAACTTCAGGTTGGTGATACCGGAGTTCTTGAGAAGAGCCTTCGGGAAGGTATAGCCCAATGAGATATTGCGAATCTTCATGTAAGAGCCACTCTTGATACCGCAGAGATAATAATACTGGTCCTTTCCGCCCTCGTCAAAGATAGGCTTGGAATAGGTTGCGTTGGTATTGTTCTCGTTGTAGTAGTCATAGAGACGTACATTGTAACGACCACCTACCCATGGTGCCTCGTTAGAGAAGGTATAGCCCATACGGCCATATGCCTGAACGGAGAGTTCCCATTCCTTATACACTACTGTTGTGCTAACACCTGCTGACCAGCGTGGGTCACGGTTGCGTCCTGCTACGGCGCGGTCGTTGTTGGCATCGATCTTATAGTCACCATTGAGGTCCTTGGGACGTGTCATACCTACTTGGAAGTTGCTACCGTTGGCATTAAACTTAGCCATCTCCTCTGCATCCTCTGCTTTCCAAACTCCGTTTGGTACATAGTCATAGAGCACATAGGTAGATTGCCCTATAAACCATCCGTTGGCAATATCGTCTTCCTTGCCATTGGCGAGGCTCACGATCTCATTCTTGGTATAGGCTGCATTCAAGTCGATGCTCCACTCCAAGTCCTTGGTGCGAACAGGTACAAGGTTCAGGGTGACGTCATAACCGAAGTTCTTTGTCTCACCGATGTTGTTATAGGTCTGCACATAACCTGTGAGTGATGGGATGTTCTGCAACATCAACAGATCAGAGGTGCGAGAGGTATAGATATCAAATGAGCCGTTGATGCGGTTACTGAGGAAGTTGAAGTCAACACCGACGTTCCATTGCTTGGTCTTCTCCCAAGAAAGGTCTTGGTTGGCCATGGTTACGGCACCGTTGCTAAGCGACTGGTCGTATGTGGTATAGCCTGCGGTGGCTGCGCTTCCGAAGGGATAGAACAGACTCACGATAGATCCCTTGGTCTGGTATGGGTTGATGGCAGAGTTACCTGTCACACCATAGCCCAAACGAAGCTTGAGTTGGTCGATCCACTTGTACTGTTTGATAAAGTCTTCCTGTTCCATACGCCATGCAAAAGCCACCGATGGGAAAGTAGCCCACTTGTGACCTTCGGCCAGCTGTGAGGCTCCGTCACGACGTACAGATGCGGTAAGCATATAGCGGTTGTTGAACGTATAGTTCACACGTGCCATGTAGCTCTCGAGCTGCTTCTCGGTAAGGCCAGAGTTCCAACTTCTCAGAGAGGTTACGTTGGTCATTGTCAGTGCATTCCACATAGCACTTTCCAAGGGGATGCCCTGTGCGGCCATGCTGCTGGTCTCATAGTCATACTTTGTAGCGGTCTGCAACAAGGTTACACCAATGTCATGCTTGCCGAACGAGCGGTTATAGTAAACCAGATTATCAAGAGTCCAAGAGAAGTCGGTGCTCTTCTGGAGAGAGGTATAGTTTACGCCTTCACGGTTAGTGCTGATGGCAGAGTTGAACAATCCTCTACGATAATAGCGGAAGTCAGGACCGAAGTTGACCTTATACTGGAGTCCCTTCAATGGCTCAACGAGTTCACCTAAGTTGACCTGTGCATAGAAGCTTCCTAAAGCACGGAACACCTTACGCTCATCGGTAGAATATTTCCATTCATCGACAACGGTTCTGATCTTGTCGTCACCACCAGGGTATTGAATACGTGCACCATTATCATCGTAAGGTACGGCGTATGGCAAGTTGTTTGTAGCGGCAGCATAAGCACTGCGGGGGCCTGAAGTGTTACCACCGTCATTGCTCATGCCATAATTCTGAATGCTATAGGTAGCATTGACGCTTGCGCCGAGTGACAAGAATTTGAAGGGCTTCAAGTCGTTACTCACCTTTGCGGTATAGCGGTTATAGTCCTGACCCTTTACGGTACCTTGGTTCTGAAGCCATCCCACAGAGATATAGCTCTGGCTCTTCTCGTTGCCACCAGATGCACTGATGGTATGGTCAAGAGCATAACCTGTCTGGCTCACGAAGTCAGTCCAATTGGTGGTTGCCACCTTTGAACCGTCCCAAGTGCCGCCTGCCCATCCTTTTTCGATGTTGGCCCATGCATATGGATCACGGGCAGCATTGAAGATCACCTTGTCGTTCTCCAAAGTAGGTTGATCGCCACGTGGATATTTTGTCTGGTCGCGGTAGAAGTAAGCCCAACGACGCCATGTGAGATATTCATCTGCAGTCATCCAGGTCGTGCGGTCTTTCACATTGTCCACGGTAAGTGATCCATTGTAACTTACGGTAAATTTACCTTGCTTACCCTTCTTGGTCGTGATGAGCACGACACCGTTGGCACCACGAGAACCATAGATAGCGGTTGCAGAAGCATCCTTCAACACCTCTACGGACTCGATGTCCTGAGGGTTCAAGCTCTCAAGCTGTCCACCACGTCCGGCCTTGCTGTCAAGGGATTCCTCATAGGTCTGGCCTACAGTACCGTTGAGAGGCACTCCATCAACCACATAGAGAGGATTACTGGAAGCTGAAAGAGAGCGCACGCCACGAATGTACACGTCACCCATCTCACCTGGACGGTCACTGGTGCGGATATCCACACCTGCGGCCTTACCCTGCATACCCTCAAGGGCATTGTTAATAGGACGATTGGTAAGGTCGGCGGCTGTCACACTAGTCATTGATCCAGTGACGTCCGATTTCTTCTGAACACCATAGCCCACAACGACCAATTCATCCAAAGTCTTGTTGTCTTCGCTCAACACGACATTGAGTGTGGACTCATCACCCAATCTCAAAGTTTTGCCTATGTAGCCCACATAAGTGAACTTCAGTTCGTCTCCTGACTTTACATTGCTGATAGTAAAATTGCCGTCAAGATCGGTAATCGCACCATTATTACCAGGAGCCATGACGGTAACCCCAATCAGAGGTCCCCCTTTGGCATCCTTTACGTTTCCTTGTATTGATTTCTGGGCATAACCAACAATACAAAGCATGCTTACAATGACCGTAAGCCCAAAACGTCTTAGCTTTTCTTTCTTCATAAATAGATTGCTTCAAAATAATTAATAGATAAAAAGTAATATATCGGAAACACCGAGTAGTATCTATAGTATTTGGTATAAAATGGATAGAGTAGGTCCTAGGTCGATTTTGTTTGATGGCGTAAAAATATATAAATTCTAAACAGATTGACGAATTGTAACAAATATTGAAGATTATTTCCCAAAAATCATAGTCGTGTGGATATTACAATCAAAGTGTGTGCCCACACAATAATTTAAGCATGGAAATCTCCCCATTATTTTTTGATTTCGACTCCACTATTCGTTATTTGTGGTCAATTTTTTCTCTTTATTTATATCAAATAGTTTACAAAAATCATTTGACCAATGTTAGTTATTCGTAACTTTGGCATTAGTGAATAAAGCAATAGTTGTTTCTCATGCTTTGAAATTGAAGGTTTTTAGGTTTCAATGACTTTTATTATTCACTGAATTTATGCAGACTAATAATTGATAGCACAAACATTTTTTACGCAAACTAATATTCTAGACATTTCTTTCAGGAGAAATACACAACAAGATAGATGCTATCTGGGACACGTTGTGGGCAATAAGAATAACCAATATCATTACCAACACCGAACCATTCAATGAGTTTGATTGGCAAAAGGTATATGGAAGTAACATCGCTTTCATAGGAAACTATGTAAGTGTAATTCATCGGGTCATAACGATCGCATAGACAAAAGTTATAATTATTCGTGCTAGGGTGAAGAATAAATGAGGTGATTTACTCGTGTTAATTGATCATGTCAGGGACATTTATTTGTTTTGAAATATTCGTAACATTAGGCAGTATATAATTTTATGTAATTTTTACAATTAAAATGTTGCACGTATGGAAAATAAAACCTATATTTGCAAATGAACAAATATAACATTAGAATATTATGGCAAACGTAAACGAATTGTATAAGAGTGCTGCAACTGGCGCACTCGTCCAGGTTGTAGAAGCAGGTGAAGGTACACTTGCAGGTGACTTAGAGTTGGTAAAGGAGAATACTACGGACGCAGCTACAGAGAAGCACGTTCCTGTTGTGCAGGAGATTGAAGGCGGCTATCTCGTTATGGTTGGTTCTGTGGAGCACCCCATGACCGAGGCTCATTATATAGAGTGGATTGAGTTGGTAACCGAGAAAGAGGTTTTGCGTCGCTATCTCACTCCGAGTGACAAGCCAATGGCTGAGTTCAAGACCGATGAGAAGGCACTCTATGCTCGTGAGCACTGCAATGTTCACGGCATTTGGAAGTCATAACAATATAGCATATCGATAAAGCGTAAGCTTATTAAGGTATGATTTAGAATCCGCTCTAGCTATGAAGGTTAGAGCGGATTTTTGTGTTTTATGGTGTAGTAATGTTTTCCATTTGACCATGAAAGTTGTTTATTCCTTACATGGTCCATTCTTCTTACAATTCCATTAGATATATTTTGACACGCGATTGATATCCTTTGGCACTGCGAAAGGATATCTATCGCGTTGCGATTAGGCATTAAACGCAGTGCCAAAGGATACCAATCGCACTGCCATTAGGCATCTATCGCGGTGCCATTGGGCATCTATCGCAAAGACACCCGAAATCGTTCTTTTTTTTGAGGGTGAATGATGCATTTATCACCCTTTTCTTGGTGCCAATACATCATGGAAAGCTCTTGTTTTGATACCTAATTATGATGATTTTGGGGTGGGGACCTTCCGAAATCTTCGTCTTTCTGCCCTGTTTACATGTACTTTTGTACAACTAAATCGTTCATATTATTGCATAAATGAAAAGAAAAGTTGCATTATTATTGATAGTATCACTTAGTAATTTTGTACAAGCACAAGAGACGAATGATACTATAAAAAGTAGTTGTCTTGACTTCGGAGCGTCCTACATTGGGGATGCGGTTTACAACTTCAGTGGAGGAATGAAAAGTGGGGGTACATACATGGGTATGGCCAACATCACTATGGACTTTGACACTGAACAAGCTGGTATTTGGAAGGGTGGAGAACTATTTCTGAGAGTGGCAAATACACATGGGGGCAAAGCTTCCGAAACGATCATCGGCGATTACCAAGTGGCTTCCAACATCGAAGCAGGTAATCAGACTTACGTGCAAGAGTTCTGGTACAAACAAAATTTTGGCAAAGCCTCGTTCGTGGTTGGGTTGCAGGACTTATGCGTCGAATTCCTATCGAGCGAGACGGCATGTCTGTTTATCAATAGTTCCAGTGGAGTACATTCGACAATAGCCACAAACATGTCCGTTCCTATTTTTCCATTAACCTCTTTCGGTGGCCAATTACATTACAATTTCACAAACGGACTCACCTTGAAACTGGCATTGTTTGATGGCATTCCTGATGAATTTCCGAATAACAAATATAATCTGAATTGGAAACTATCAAAGAATGAAGGGTACATTTTCTTCTCAGAATTAAGCTACAATAATTACTCCGAGAATACACGTGGGTGCTATAAACTCGGCACGTACTACCATAATGGTCATTCAATGACGTCGAGGGATGAGTCTGATAGGGAAATAAAGGGATATCGGCCAGCCAACTATGGTCTTTATCTTGTTGCCGACCAACGCATTTATAGAAATCAATCAGATCAAGAACTATCACTTTTCACCCAACTAAGTGTAAGTCCCAAAAGCATCAATGAAAATTGGTTATATGTAGGTGCCGGACTAAACTATAAAGGTTTATTTTCAAAATCATCTGATGATGTTTTGGGTTTTGCCTGCGAACATTCGGGCATGAATAACGAAATAGGAAGTGAAACGACATTTGAGCTTACCTATAGGTTCATGTTTGGTGGAAACGTCTTTATTCAGCCTGACATTCAATACATCGTCAATCCGGCAGGTACTGACTCTAAATTAAAAAACAGTGTTGTAGGGTTATTGCGTTTTGGCGTTAATTTAATGTGAGATCGGCGAGGTCGGAATAAAGTTGAATTTTATCTTTAACTTTTATTTCTTTTGTCCTCAGCACGTTTTCCTGCGAATCTAAATTCTGAGCATTAGTACCAGCGAAGCACAGCACGAAAAGGACTACAAGCAATAACTGTTTTCTGACGTATAACTTTTGAGTAATCATTTCTTTATTGATTTATTGGGTGAATTGAAATGGCAGAATTGATGATGCAAATATATTTCAAAACAAATCCCCCCCCCCTTAGGGGTAATATTGAATTTTTAATTAGTCACCCCTTAAAAAGCCAACATCAGCGAATTCCATTGTAAGAACAGGGGTTCGTTGATATTTTTGATGAGAGCCCAAAGAACCCTCATGGCTCTTTTGAAGTTATATGCAGCGGCAGCCAATAGTACATTAACGGCATCCCCTTTCACCCCTTTATAAAAGTTGCGATTCAATCGACAATCAGATTTGAGGTGTCCTATGGTTGGCTCTATACCGGCACGATTACAGAATAGTTTGTGCCTCTTCTTTTTTTGATAGTAGGTATCTCTTGCCTTAGGAGCATCCGGGATTAGAATTTGGGTCTGCCCAATCTGTTTTGTCCCCCTATATCCTCTATCACCAGCGAGTTTCTTGATGCGTTTCTGTGTCAGCCTAAAGACTTGTTCCAAACTTTTTTCAATCGTATGCCCGTCGTACTCGTTTCTAAAGGATAGCGCTCCAAGAATAATGCCAGTTTTTGAACGGATTATCGAGACCTTATTGCCAAACTCATATTTCTTATGCTCCTTGCCTTTGCTGATGCACACCACCTCTGGCTCGTGCAGGGAGTATATCTTGTTGGGAGAGTTGCGCCGTTGGGATAGAACCTTCTCAAATAGTTCAAGCTTCTTCTCCCAGTCGTTCTTTTCCGAAAGATTACGTCTGAGTTCCCGTACCAGGCGTCCAGCTATCGTCCGGAGCTTGCGGTCTGCCTTGAGAGCCTTCCTGTGATTCTTGGGGTGATTGCGAAAACGCTGGTCTCGATAAATACGCTTCAATACCCTTGTATAACTTTGGCGCAACGGAAGTCCCTCCTCGTGTACAATCTTCAATACCTTCTGCACTATCTTTTTATGCAACTTGGCATCAGTGGGAAAAGTGATGTTCTTCTCCTGCACCGTGGAATCAATAAATGCCGTATCGAAGTGGTTGTCGCTGTCATCCTCATTGTTCACCCGAATGCTCTCGGCAAGAATCAACTCCATGCCTCCCTCGCCGATACGGTTTCTGAAATGCACTAGCTCCGAGGCATCGCAGGGTTGCTTGGGAGTGAACTCGAGCATACCGCAGAAGTACTGGTAATAAGCGTTCTCGCTCCACTGGGCAACAACCGACTCGTCGGAAATGTCACGAAGATGCTTCAATATCAAAAGGCCACACATTAGACGTACAGGATATGCGGGGCGACCATTCTTGTTACAATACAAAGGCGTAAATGCATCTTCGAATCTCTGCCAGCCTATTTTATGGCCAAGCTGAAAAAGGGGATGCTTGTGATCAAGCATATCTGATAGTGAAGTGTAAAGGGATAGTTGTTTGGAAGTGCGTTGTAACATGATAAATCTGCAAGCTTTAGGCTATAAAGGTACTAAAACTTGCAGATATAACCAAATTATTTGTACGTAAATACCTTTCAATCAATTAGATAAAAGCATTTAAGGGTTGACTAATTAAATTTTTTCTCGTTGAAAAGATATTCAAATGATTTTAAAATATTTTTTCTTATATTTGTATCATTCGAAAAAAAATCAGAACAAAAAACTACTATCTCGAACTTACCACGTTTGTTGTTGATCTCTATCAAAACAATGACGGTACTGCGTGGCTTATCAGGCAGTTAGATGTTTTCCCATTTTCAGATTTATTTATGGTGGAAAAGTTGATTCCACGAACGGACATAGCTGTTATTTCATCTTTAAGATAAACCTTATCATCATCCAATGTATACATCAGAACATATAGCCATTGTAGCAATTAATGCTCTTTGTATAGGCATTTTGACTGTCATGACGTTTGTCTTGCTTATTGCGGTTCGTGGCAAGAAGGCAAGCGGTTATGCCGCCTTAATAATCATGCTTACAAATGTCCCTGTATATCTATATAATAGTACACGCTCAATCGGTTTATTTAGTGTAGCCCAATATTTTTTCCCTTTGACAACAATTTTTAATGTAATGTTGATGCCTTTACTATTTTTACACGCAAAAAAAACATTAAATTACAATTTCCCCTCTCCTGCAAATATTTGGCTTCATTTTATACCTGCTGTATTTAGCGGCATATTAACCATTGGCTATTTTTACTTCTTTCTATCTGCAGAAGGTAGAAGAAATTTTATGATCAATGAAATAAATGGCTCGGATCATTGGACTATGATGATCAACAGCCTGATGGTCATAGTTCAGGGATTTGTTTACTTCTTTCTTATTTTTCGGCTTTTCAAACAAACAAGAACAAGAATCCAAAACAAATATTCTGAAATAGAATTATGTCATATCCAATGGCTGTTTAAATTTAATATAATGCTGTTCTCAGTTTTTATTATTTTCGCAATTGCTTATTCTATTAATCCGCGAACCGACGTTTGGCTTCTTCCTATTTTGAGTACAATAGCTATGGTATATCTTGTTTACAACAGCATTAAAAATCCTATACCCGAAGTCCAATTTGAGAATGACCTGATAAAGCCTGAAATGGAAATCAGTAATAAAGCTGTTCCCGACATGATTCAGATGAATGATTATGTAAAAAAAATTATAAGCTTTTTAAATGAGAGCCAATTTTATACCAACCCTGATCTAACGTTGAATGGTCTGTCCCGGGCTACCAGCATCTCTGAGAAAAACATTTCAAAATCAATAAATACCATTCTGAACAAAAATTTCTTTGAACTTATCAACCGCTTAAGAATTGAAAAGGCAAAGACAAAACTCACATCAGAATATTTGTCTCACAACACTATTGAAAGCATTGCTAAAGAATGTGGGTTTCATTCACGATCGGCTTTTTACTCAGCTTTTAAGAAGTTTGAGGGAACAACTCCTACCGCTATCATTAAGCAAAAAAATGTCCTGAAACCGTGTATTAAGACAAAAGAACACCTTACTTTTTAAGATATAAAAACGTTTTTATGTATATTTGCTTCAAAGATAATTTTTATTCTTGAGCAAGGCATCATTTTCTATTTTGCATAAAATATTATTCGTTTTTTGATAGTGAGCTTTTTTTAAAGTTAAGCATAATCTTTCATTCAGAAGCTATTACTGCGAAATCAAGACCAAGCTGAAGGATATGTTGTAACCATTCGGTCGACAAAAGATTGCGGAATGAACAAACCTGCTAGTATAAACGATTTAGCGGAAAGCGGGTCCAGGAATCAGCGGTTGAACAAACATCAGTAAAAAATCAAAATTTATCTTCCATTCACAGGTCTTACTCTAATCAGAGATACATTCTTAAAGCCTTTCCTCTTTTGCTTCATTCGTAGTGTCTGGAATCATTTCTACATTCCTGGTCTTTTCATTGGAAAAACGATTAGAAAAAAATATAAACCCTTTTTTGTGGGTGGCCAATAATTCCTAAGTATTTGTCAAACTAATTTTGTGTCATAAAATCGTAAAAATTTAAAGTTATGAAACGTGTATTATTGTTATCATTCATTCTATCATTTGTTTTTGCAAATGCGAATGCGCAGTCATGGCTCAAAAACATTGGAAACAGAATAAAAGACAAAGTAGTTGAAAAGGTTGAACAACGAATAGAAGATAAAGCCGATGAAGCTACGGACAAAGCCTTGGATAAAACCGAAGATGCCGTAAAAAAGACAGGACAGAAAAGTACCAAATCAAAGAAAAGTGAATCCGAGCAAACAGGAAATGAAGAATCGGAACAAACAACAGAGACACTGGTTGGAAAAAGATCCACAAAGGTCAACACCTCCTATGCAAAGTATGACTTTATTCCAGGCAATGAAGTGATTTTTGAAGATGACCTGAAAGGTGAGCAAAAAGGCGAGTTTCCAAGTAAATGGGATTTGGTCGAGGGTAATGCCGAAATTGCGCAAATTAACGGAGAAAATGCGCTAGCGTTGGTGGGTTACACTTACATTACCCCTCTGTTCAAAGAGAAATCGTACAGACTTCCAGATGCATTTACGCTCGAGTTCGACGTGTTTATTGACAACAACGTAGAAGAGGAAACTGCATTGGAATTTCTCAACAGCAGTGATGAGGACATTGCCGATGCACATTTTTGGACAGACAATACCCGTTTTATAGTTAATTGGAACAAAAATACTAATGAAAAAAATAGTGAAGATACATTTGATAACAGCAAAGGTTGGCATCATTATGCTCTATCGTTCAACAAAAGAGCAATGAAGATATATATGGATTCCAAGCGTGTTGCAAATGTTCCTAACATGGAGGAAAAACCTGCAAAGGTAAAATTCTTTGCACGAGGGGACGCCAATCTTCATATCAAAAACATTCGTATAGCTAAAGGTGCTGTTCCTTTGTATGACAAATTTTTGACTGACGGGAAAATCATTACCTACGGAATCACGTTCGATGTAAACAAAGCCACTATCAAACCTGAGTCAATGGGGACGATAAACGAGATTCTCTCCATTATGAAGAATCATCCAGAACTAAAGTTTTCTGTTGAAGGTCATACCGACAATACAGGCAATGCCACTTCCAACCAAACACTTTCTGAAGCACGTGCTAAAGCCGTTCGTGACCAATTAGTACAATTGGGCATCGATGGCAGCCGTCTATCCTTCAAAGGACATGGAATGAACAAACCGATTGATAAGAATGATACATCCGAAGGCAGAGCTAAAAACCGGAGAGTGGAATTCGTAAAAATGTAAATTAAGATTAAGCAAACAGATGTTTTAGTTGGTATTCCAACAAGGACTTGTTGCAGATGAAACGGTTTCTGCTACAAATTTTTGTTTTCCTATTCTTTATAAAAGAGGAAAAAGGATCGGAAAAATGGAGTGCCCCGTTGAAGATTTAGGGAAAATAACACGCGAATTTTTATCTCTAACCGAAGATGTTATGGTTACTGCTGGTACATTCTCCAATTGTTTCAAGATAAAAGAAACCTTTGAGCAAGATACGCATATCATTAATTATTTCTTCCTTAGCATCCCCTCAATATGGTACTATAATAAAAGAATCCACTGGATGGGTGGATGTTGATAACGAGCCGCGTGTTTATTTCCCATTAATGTGGAGTCAAAAAGCAAAACCTTTTAGGAGATGAAAACTAATATTCTTAAAATCTGTACTTTGGCAATTTTCCTTGTTATTCAATTCAATGTTTTCGGGGAAAATTGCCAGAATACGATTGTAAAACATGAAGCTGCTGGACCGGTTGAAGCTAAGAAAAAGATAACCGAGTTAGTCGGAGAAATCGAAATTACAGAAGTTACCAAATCTGGTACCCCCACCATCTCTAAACCTGATACGGAGAAATCCTTTTCGGAAAGTTTTGCGACGTCACCGCTGAACATCACTATTTTAGATGAACGAATTAAACAAATAAACAAAAGCAAAGAGGTACTAGCAAGAGCTTTATCTGAAACGGATAAATTTGAGATAGCAATCGGTAAAACACCGATAGATGTCAATGGTATGCCAGGCATGGTTAAAAGTGAAGCTACTTCTGATGTGTATGGAAAATGTGAGGACAAATGGGTATTAACCCGTTCCGAAAGAATAAAAGGGACCAGCAATGGTCAGGATATTCTAATAACCATTTCACTTGAAAGAGGTGTTGAAACCGACAATTTGACCATCAGTTCATTATCTCCACGTTATTGTCTGACAATACACGGTAGTAATGTACGACTGTTATTCGGGAAATACAAAACCACCGGAAAAATCAGCGGACAGAAAAGAGATTATCCTTGCGACGAATTAAAAGATTTCGAAGAAGAATACAATTCAAAATCAGAACTGCCGGCAGGAGGAATGACCTCAACCATTGGGGTTAATGGTACTGAAGCAAATGAAGTTATCATACCTTTATCCATTCCAAACAGTAAGGTATTGGAAGAATATCTTCTTAACCCTGTAGGCTCTTATACTATCAATGTCTCTGGTAAATACATCAAAAAAGATTACAAGGAAATAGAGATAACCACTCATGCTAAATTGACACTGATGCCTAAAGAATAAAATAAATTCTGCTATGAGAAATTTGATTTATACATGTGTTTTGATGTCATTATTGCTTAATACACAGGCTATAATGGCACAAGTTTATGAGCAGTCCTATCTGTTGGGTAAGATGCCGGAAACTCCTTCAAAAATCACTGGTGTTACTGAAGAAGAAAAAGAAGCTTATGCAGCAAAAATAGATTCTTTGAAAAGCTATTTTGAAACATTAGCGAAAGAGTTCAAGCATCCGAGTACTACACTGGAAAAATCTAGGCAGCAGGATATGTTTGATTGGCAGGAGATTTTTCGGGAATTGGATGAATTGCATACGAATGTGTCCATCAATGACCCGGTAATCTTACAAATCCGGGAACAACGCACCGCTCTGTTTGAGGAAGAGCTGGATAAGAGAAGGGCTGTAAGCCGAGAAATGGACAAAGTACAAGAAAAAAGTGGTACGTTGGAACAAATGAATGCTGAAATAAACCGATTAGACAGGAAGGAATATGATATTCAGTGTATTTACGCACAAAAAAATGCTGAATTAATGACAAAGGAAATTCAGTATGTAAAAAAACTCATCGAAAACTTTGCACAGAAGACCAAAAAAGCTGACACTCTTTTACTAGCTGATTTTCCAAAGGGAACATTTTATCCCAGCTTGGCTATTGTTAATGCGCTTTTTGTACTTGGATATTATGGAGGTTATTCGGGAGTATTCGTTCCTCCATTTAAGACAAGATGGGAATAAAAATAAAATAACAAACAGATGAAGAAAATAAAAAACACCCTTATTGTTATAGCTTTGTCAATGATTTCTGTAAATGTATTTTCGCAAAGCGCTGCCGAGAAATACTTATCAAAATTGCCGGCTATCCCTGAAAATATTTGTGGAGCAAGTGATGAAACTCAAACAAACTGGGGAAGCAAAATGTATGCGTTGAAAACTGAAATAACGATCCTGCTCGTAGATGAAAAGGAGGCAAAAGAGAAAGCCCAAGCCAATGCAAAACCACGTAATGACTTAGCTACAAAAGCGGATAAAGTTCTAAAAATGATAGAAGAGAACCAAGTCGATGAAAAAGAACTTAATGCAGCAGCTGCAGAAATGAAAGATCCTGCTATTAGCGAAAGAGCCATTGAGATTAATGAAAGGATTGAATCTATTCAAAAAGAAGTAAATGCTATTATTGATAAAATTGCAACGTCATATATTGAAGAGACCGGACCAATAGAAGTAAAATATGCTGAGATTTTAGATCCCCTCTATGATCAGCAAAAAGCAGCCATAAATTCAGGGAAAAATACAAAACTCATTACGGATAAAATAAATGTGGTAAAACAGGAGAAATGCCAAGAAATGTCGATGGCCCGTAAGAATCATTTGAAATACTATTATAGCCAGCTTCCAAGATTGATAGAATTAGGCATGGAGTCTGATAAATTATCTGATGAGAATATGAGAATTATTTATCCGGGATATAATTTTAAAACAGAGTATGAGTCTTCACTTGGCTTTGTCTTGGGCTATTTAGAGGAACTATCAGCTGTGTTTGATGATGTGCCATTGTTAAATACTGACTGGAAAAATCTTTAACGAAAAAATGGATCATAATTCTTATGAAAAAACATCTTATTCTTTTTCTTACAATCTTATGCCAAACAATAGCTTTTGGGCAGGAATATTCGAATAAACCCGTAACCATTGATGAACGGACTTTTTTGCCCTACATGAAAGGCAAAGTAGTTAACCGGATTGCAAAAAATGATGTGAATTGTCAAAAGATATTCAATATCCTGCAGTCTTCGGAAATAATCAGTAAGCCTCAGGGATATAAGGTGGATGCATATAGTGATGGAAAAAATAGCTCCCTTGAGGTCAGTTTAAGCCCTTATTGGTTAGATAATCAAACCATTTTTTCTGATTTGGGAAGCAACATGAAAATTTACCTTAATGATATAAAAGCGACATGGAATTCACTAATTAAATACACTGATATTTATTTGGCTCCTGTTAAAGTGGGCGATTTTATGGGTTATCCGATTTATAAGTTGATAGACGACGAAAAGGTAATGATTTATAAAGGTACCGCACCACTCTTTTTGCCTGTTTCGAGAGAAGAATATCTGACGGCACTAATAAAATCGGAAGTAGAAAAACAAAAAGAATATGGCACGGCTAAATCTTCTGGAGAAATCTCTGACGAAGTGGGGAAAGCCTATCAGGAACTCCTGAAGGTTGATAAAGAAGCAGCCGCTGAGTATAAAAAAGAGATGGAGAGTTTCAAAAAGGATTTGAATGAAAGTGAAAGTAATAAACCGGAAGATCTAGTAAGTTCTCTTAAAAAAGAATTAGCTAATCTTTCGCCTACACAAAGAAAGCAACAGGCATATTATGATTATTATGCAATAGGAAAAGATGGCAATTTATCAGGACTTGTTGATGAGGGAGAAGAGGCTACATCGTTGGTAAAACCAAATTACAATGCCTTCTCAAAGAATTCAAGGGATATCTATCTAATATCACTGACCTGGACTTTAATTGATACATCTGAACATGAAAATCACAAGCCCCGTTTGTATCAGCCTAAAAACAGTTTAGGTTGGGCCCTCACAGACTATAAAATGTATGAGCTTTACAATAATGAGATGCTTTGGAAAGAAATTATTAAGTTAGTAAGATAATAGTGTGGTTACCTTGTTATATGCAGATAATCGAAGTCTGCAAAGCCACTCTCGTCTATGTCATTATAACAATATATGCCTACTCTGTCGCCACGATAGTTGCCCCATTGCAACTGATAAGAAGTAGGCAAAGCTATAAAGTCTTGACCATCTGTACTATAAGCGTAGCTTGATAGTCCGTCAATTCCCCAAGTAGAGCGAAGCCATATCTCTTGGGCAGTTGTGACGATTCCTTCCTCTGTCTCTCCCTGACTGAGATATTCCAGTTTAGTTGCACCATTGGCTCTGCTTACTCCAAACCCTGAGTAAGCCTTTGAAAAATGGCAAAGACCACAGTGCATGCCGTCGGTCATGCCTGCTAGATTAATACGTGTTGTCACTTCATTATGCTTGGACTTCCATGAACGAGCTGTGAGTATATTGCCTACAAACAATAAATTACCAGCTTGCAGTGGACGGAAAGCATGAAGACGAAGCCATCCCGGATGACTTTTCAATGAAATCTTTTCTTGACGTGGTTGATAATTCCATTCCAATGACTTATTTATTCGATTACTAGAATCAAAATCCTCCAATACATCATAGTTTGGAGATGAGGTTTTTGCTGGCATAAGTCCGCCGTATGCCATGACGCCTACCGAGTCTTCGGCCACAACACCTGGGATTGGCCATCCATCCAACCAACTGACTGGAAGTAGGCTCACAGCCCTGCCAAACCAGCTGCCCGATCCATGATGTGTGAGGAAATACCAATTACCATTGGGACCTTCTATGATGCCACCTTGATTGGGTTCATTGTCGCCTGGTATATTACGGGTGAGTCTACGTGGCTCGGAATAGGGCCCTTGTATATTCCTTGCACGCCTTGCCATAACATAGCGACCAGTCTCCGCATGGTGTTCGCTATAGATGAGGTAATGCCACCCATCGTCATATAGAAGCTTGTTCGCTTCTCGACCATAACCTTCATGCAAGAGTTGTGCAGATGAACGATCAATGGCCATCGCATCTGGAGACATTCGGAAAAGGTAAGTCTTGTAATTGTCTTTAAAACAGGTTCCGACAAAATAGGGAGTGCCCGATTCGTCCCAGTCTAAGGTGCAATCATCCCATCCAGCTTCTTTGAGTAGCGGATGCAGCGGAGACCACTCTCCCTCTGGCTTTGAGGCAGTGGTGATGAAATAACCCTCGTCAGGGGTGCCGAAGACAAGATAGAATTTCCCTTTGTGATAACGCAATGTACCAGCCCAAATACCTCGCGCATAGCGATCCATGCTGTCCCAGTTAAGATGAGGTGAAATCTGAGTGAGGTCATTGACCGCATGTCCACAAATTTCCCAATCGACAAGGTTGGTTGAATGTAAAATAGCCATTCCAGGAGAGAACTGGAAAGTGGATGAGATGGCATAATAGTCCTTGCCAACACGTATACAATCGATGTCACTGAAGTCTGCTGGCAATATGGGATTTGTGTAGCTGCCTTCCCTATATATCTGCCATTCCCATACACCTTTGACCCCTGATGTGATTTTCAAGCGCAGATAACGATACTTCTGGCCTATTTCGTCTACATGTGGAGATTGGATTCGGATATCGTCATGTCCACCGCAAAGTGTCCATTTGCGGCCATCCACCGATCCTTCCAAACGGTATGCATGGCCAGCTGTAGGCCGAACAAATGCTATCTCGCTGCGTCCTATGAATTCTTTACGCCCTAAGTCAGCTACAAGCCAACATGAAGAGTCCTCGTCTAGTGCCATCCATCGGGAGCCATTGGCATGGTCTGAGGCGAATTGAGGTGAGAAATATTCTACACGATGCAAAGTTGGGTCGGAAATGGGCTTCACATATTGGCTATCGGCCACGCTTGATGCTGTTATCCGTTTGATAGGTATTTCTGTTCCATAGGGGTAAGGCGAAAGTGCTCCCACGCCATCAAGAGATACTTTAACGGGACGAATAGTACCATCAGAATTGAATTCAAGTCGGTTAACATACGTTTGTCTATTCGTGCCTCCACGTCCGAATTCCAGAAACGCAATGTAATAGTCTTCTCCTACATTAAATACGCAACCATGACCAGGACCGGAAACACCTGTTTCAGCCCTGGTTGTAGTTACAAGATCATTAGCAGGAAACTCGTAAGGGCCAAGCGGAGATACATGACTCATCATGTAATAATACTTGTACTTTTCGTTTCCTCCTATTGTGTAAAGATAATAATATATATTATTGCGTTTGAAAAATATGGGTCCTTCGGAATAAGCTTTTTGAGGAGTTGACAATACAACTTCTGATGCAGTATCTATTGTCACCATGTCAGATAACAGTTTGGCAGCATGCCGCCTCTGCCAAAAGACATAAGCTTGTCCATCGTCGTCAACAAAAACTTCAGCATCAATGCCCGTCCTATCACCGCGTTTAAGTAATGTTGAAGCTGCTGAGTAAGGACGTTCAAAATGATCTTCTCCCTCGGATAAACGGAATGGACCGGCAGGGTTCATGGCTTCGGCTGCATACATGTAGCCATTGATGGTAGGGTAGAGGTAATACCGTCCGTTGGCGGGCACCGGCTTGCTTGGTGCCCAATATTTCTCATTAGCTGCTGAAGGAAAACCTATGCCATTAAACTGCCAGTGAACAAAGTCGGGTGAAGTCCATACCACAGGAGGTCCAGAGGTTTCAAGTCCTCTACCGTAACCATCTGTTGTGGCATGACAATAAAACGTGCCATCAATGTAACTAATACTTGCATCAGCAATCATATCAGGAACCAAGGCATGCCCAAAAGGATTGTTTGAAAGATGTAAATTTGTAGCTTGACCCATACTGAAAATTCCCATCAGAGCAAGGGCCATTGTTATCTGCTTAATTTTTCTAGTATTCATGCTAAGGTAATAAACTTATATGTTTTTCTAAAAATACAGCATCTTTTATCTTGCAGCGCTTATTTTTCAATATTTAACATTTAAACAAATGAGATGCAACATATTTGTACAAAGAACACGTTAGGTGGTAGAGATGTGGTTAGCTCTTATTTTTTCATTACGACTTTGGCTTTACCTTCTGATCTGATGATAAAAGCTCCATGTTCTGGAGGATTAGCAAGTCTGATTCCTCCTAAAGAGTAGTATTCGGTGTTGGTTTGCCCTTGTGCTACCTCATGAACTTCAATTCCAGTCGAAGTATCTGCAATCATTAGAAGCTTCACTTGTTTAGCACGAAACTCCTGTGTCTCATTGCCTTGAAGTAGGTCACACTGGAACCCTACATTGACATCTGCATCTTTCTCAAGCGTAAAATACATGCCATTGAAACTGCCATCAGTCGTGCAATTGGCCAAACTATAAAAGGCAAGCGTACTGTCCTCTATCGCAGTGGTATGAACGAGCTGCTCAGAGGCGAACATGTATCCTTTAACAGGCATCCATGTGTTGTCATAGGTGGCACCAAAATAATAACGTCCCTTTTTTAAACTTATCTTATGGTAAATGCGTGCATCCGACAAACTGCCGATAGTGTTTTTGCTTCGGTCATTCCAAAGCCCCAGGGAGATTGAATACTGACCAGTAAAGTGATCCAGACCAGCCTTTGTACCGGAATTATCGGATTGTGGGATATTGAAGTTGTCGACGGTCCAATATTTTGGAGAAGCAAATCGTTTGGTTGGGTCAGTACCGTCAACGGGCGTAAAATTGGAAGACTCTACCAACTGGTCGTTTGTAATCTCTGAGGCACCTATAATGTCTCCATTGCCTCCAGCATTCCTTACATCTTTGTTGAACCGTTCGCAGGATAGTTTGAGCAGTTCGTAAGCGTTATAGATATCAATGCTAGAAGACTGTGAGTTTACTTGCAATGCTTCTGCAATCAATGCCTTCATGTAATTGACAGTCGATTGTGAATAATAGCCTGTATTATCGTTTATCTTTGCACCCGCAACCATCAATTGAGCCTTAGAAATCAGACCTTCTAAATCAGTAAAGGCAATATCGTTGTATTTCAATAGTTTTACACTTTTCACACGCATCTCTTGTGTTGCCGATCCTGAGTTCAAGTCAGCTTGAAAACCTAGGTATACATCCTGATCTTGTGCCAAACTAAAGTAAACGCCATAAGCATCATTGCCGTCGGCAACCTTTGTAATAGGATAAAACGCAATAGACTTTTCCCCAAGGTTTGATGTCTCTGGCAATTCGCCAGAGACAAAAATATATCCTTTTGATAAGTTGTAATGTGTATCAAAGGCTCCTCCAAAATAATATTGACCCTTTGTAAGATGTACTTTGCGGTAGATACGTGCATCAGCTAGATTGCCTTCGAGCGAATTCTGACGGTCATTCCATAAACCTAGCATTAGACAGTTGAAACCTGGAAATCTATCTATTCCATTCTTTGTTCCATCCGAGTTATTTTGAGCTATTTTGAAGTTATCGACAACCCAATTTTTCGGTGTAGAGAATCGAGTTGTTGAATTGTCTATCCTAGAGAAATTACTTGTCTCCAGCAAAAATTCTTGAGTAATATCAGTTGTGCCTTGTGTATCAGCTAGTCCACCTTTATTCACAAAGTTATTCAGATTATGGTAGGCGGATGTGAGTTTTAGAATTTCATCCTTAATCACTGTCTCGCCTGCTGTTTCCGATATGGACTTTGCCTCTGCAACTCTGATTTTTAGAAGGCTTACCTGCTGTAGGCTTAACTTCCCAGTGTTATAGTTTGCTACGCTGTTAAGTATATTGGTTTTCTCATCAAGAACGTTGATGAGCTGTTGAAGCTGGTTCCATGCCGTAAGGCTTTCTCCTAATGTGATATGGAAAACGGGAGCAATGTCATTGGGATGACTTGCAGGGATATCAATCATAAGGGCGTCGTTGTCTTGACGGAAATTGACTTTTCCATAACCGAGCAATTCAACAGAGTTCACTTGACCACTATAGTATGGAGAAGTCACAGCAAAAGACTTTAATGGATACTCACCTGCTGATGGCCATGCCCTGATAGTGGCAAAGACAGTGTCATTACGCTGGACATAACGAATGTCCTGATTAGAATAGTTGTTGTTCTCGTTGAACCCTTGAGCGGTCATTGGATTGACTGCCTCAGCTAACGGACCTTCTCCAAAGGTCTTCCATGGACGGGTCGAATAAATGCTATTCTTGTTGATATTCATCCAAGCACCGATACCTTTGACAATGGCCTCTTCTTTATCGTCAATCGTGCCATTTGCCTTTACAGGAACACTCAATAAAAGGTTTCCATTCTTTGAAACAATGTCAACGAGCATGCGTATAACCTGAGCTGCTGATTTATAACCATTGTTATTATAGACACTTTGATTGTAATGCCAGTCGCCAATGCAGGTGCAGGTTTGCCAATGGCGTTTTTGTGGACGGTCGGGTATGCCGCGCTCTACGTCCCAAAGCAACGCATTCTTCTGATTATCATCCAGAATTTTTCCCATGACAACAACCTGTTGCTCTCCATTGTGCTGCTTGGCGCTATGATTATAATAATCCGAGAGAATATTAAGACCAATGCTATCAGTCACACCCCAAAACGGTAATACTGTATCATCAAAATAAAGCATTTTAGGATTATAGTCATTAATCAGTTGGAGCACGCGATTCTGAAATTTCATCATATACTTATCTGATGGAACGGAAGCGCCATTTCCCCATCCCCATTGGCTATGTATCGTTCCAGAGTTATCCCATCCAGTGCTGTGGGCATGACGCTGAGCATAGAGTTCTTGAGGGTCATAACCTTTCCACCATTTTTCAGTACCATCATTATTTGGCAAATAACCATCGTCTTTGGTTAGATTACCATCATAAGGTTGAGAGGGTTCAAGCCAAGTCCAAGCATGACTAGCATGGATGCTTACACCAAAAGGAAGTCCATACTTGTCGCATGCGTCACTCCATCCTTTCACAATATCCTTCTTAGGACCCATGTTGACGGAATTCCACTCTTGATAAGGTGAGTTCCATAAATCGAAGTTGTCGTGATGGTTTCCCAAAGTCATGAAATATTGTGCACCTGCATCTTTATAGAGTTTGACTAGGCTATCGGGTGTCCACTTTTCTGCTTTCCATACATTGATAAGGTCCTTCAAACCAAATACGGTAGGAGAGCCAAAATGAGAAGTCTGCCATGACCATTGCTGAGTATTGGGATAATACATAAAGCGCGCATACCAGTCTCCGTCTTCGGCTTCACATTGAGGGCCCCAATGAGCCCAAATGCCGAACTTTGCATCTTCATACCATTCGGGACATGTCCATGAACTTACGCTTTCCCAAGTAGGAGAATAAGCCCCTTTTTCTATTGGAAAGTCGGTTTGCTGTGCAAATGATGGTAATGAAAGAATCATCAGACAGCTAAGGATATAACCTTTTTTCATTTTTAAAATTAATTTAGTAAATAATAGATGGTGTGTTGAATATTCAAACAAGTTTGTATCACCGATGATATTTGTTAATTTCAAGGTTGATCAATTTTTTTGTCAGAATTAGGTAATATTGATTTCAGCTGACAACTTTAGTGCAAACTTGTCTAAGACTATTCAGATAGTAGGTTTACAATTGGTCCCCAAGGACAAAAAAGTCCTCGGGGATCAAAAGCTTAGATATATGCTAGTATATAATGCCAGCTTTCATCAGATCAACTTGGATAATATATAATTGAAATGATTATATTGATATTCAATCGTAAAGATAAAATATCCTATCCATGTATTGCCACTTCTCGTCAGCGGATGCATCGGGTTCACAATCCTGATACAGTTCCGTAAACTTCTCCCATTCAGCTTGTCGAGGTAGCGAAGCTAATTCTTTCATTGCCTTGTCTAGGTCAAGATCCAAAGGAGTATCGATAATCATGAATAGCTTATTATTCAAGATATAGATTTCCACTTCTAGGATTCCTACTTGTCGGATTCCTTGACGAATTTCTGGCCAGGCATGCAATGGGTCATGAGCTTCAATATATTTCTCAATAAGTTCTGGATCTTTCTTTAGAGCCATCACCTTGCAGTATCGCTTTATTGGCTCCTTATACAGTCTCTGTTCGTATCCATTAATCTTCATGCTGAATAGTCTAGTTATAACCTTCGTTTTGAATCAGGTTCTTATTGATGTTCATGTCATTCTGTGGGATAGGCCAATAGCGATTGTTCTTTGACCATGTACGATTTTCAAACTGATAGTACATATCCTTATCCACTGGAGATGCAGAACTTCCACTGCCCCGATAATTAGATGCTGCTGGATCATTGGAGAGCTTGACACCTGTGAAAGTATGGTTCAACTCTTGTTCGGCTGTTCCCCAGCGCAAAACATCGAAATAGCGCAATCCTTCCAAAGCTAACTCAGCACGACGTTCTTTTCTGACTGCTTGACGAAGTAAATCTTGAGTGGCAACATCCTCCTTCTTGATAGCAGGTAACATGACGCGACTACGAATTTGATTGATTGTGCGGTCCAATATTTCCTGAGTGACAGACGATGGGCTTGATTCGTTGAGCGCTTCCAAGTAGCTTAAAAGTACTTCGGCATAGCGCATGATAGGAGTGTAAGTGTAAGTTGAGCCAAGGTTATTGGTGACCGATGGGTCCGCGCCTTTCTTAGGACAATAGCCATTAAAAAGAGTGAACTTGTTGTAGCTGTCAGCTGTATTGGCACCTGCAAAGCAATTATAGGTAACCCCTGCAAACTTGGTACCTGGGTAAGTTCCCAATGGTGGCAAGAATACTGTAGCATAGAGACGTGGGTCTCTGTTGGCATATGGATCATTCTCATTATAAACGGAAGAAGTCTCAATACTTTTGCCGTCAGTACAGAAATAAGCTTTGACTAACTCGTTATATGGAGCGAACTGATGCCAACCACCAAGTGCTTCCGGATAAAGATATTGATAACGAGAATTCGTAAACTTATCCTTGATTCCCATAATGCTGAAAATCATTTCCGAGCTGTTTTCGCCGCCTATCTGGAAAAGTTTCTCATAACTGTTGGCACCATTTGAATTGTCTATCGAATAGATCCCTAAGTCCATGACCTGCTTGAACGCAGTAGCAGCATCTTGATAATCATTGCGAGCAAGATAAACACGACCTAACATAGTGAGAGCCGCTCCCTTAGTGATGCGTCCAAAATCTGAACCTGAATACTTTTCCGGCAACACCTCGATGGCCGTTTTCAAGTCTGATTCCACCTGTGAATAGACATCTGCCTGTGAAGTTTGTTTGATAGTATTGGCTTCATCCACATTCAGCGTTGTCAGGATTGTTATAGACACTCATGTTTACACCGGATTGAAGTGAGGCTGGGGATCCCAATGGAGCATCCTGACCCAATGAGTATGTCTGTTGGTATGGGTAGTAACCAATATTCTGATTCCCAAGGACACCATAAGATACTCTGAGTTTAAGATTATCTATAGCCTTGGTTAGGTTACTGCTTTTAAAGAAACTTTCTTCGGTAATCCTCCAACCTGCGGATACGGAGGGAAACAGTCCCCAACGATGACCAGGAGCAAAGCGGGAGGAACCGTCATAACGAAGATTGCCCTCCAACAGATAACGTTCTTTCCATGAATAATTCAGACGAGTAAAGAAAGACATTAATGCATATTCAGACAAAGAACTTCCATTGGATGCAGTGGCGCTACTTCCTGCAGAGAGTTCGTACAAATTATTGTTGGGGAAAGTATTTCTTCCACCGCTCAAGTACTTGTTATTGGCGTTTTCAACTGAAGAACCTAATAGCCATTTAAAATGGTGTTCATTCATCTGCTTCTCATAGGTAGCTGTTGCCTCAAGCGTGGTGTATGTATTATCAGTAGATCCAAGATATAATGTTGCTGGACCTACGGTCTTTGATGGCGAAAAGTAGGTGTTAGCGCGGAATGACTTGTCGCTACTATTATAGAATGATACGCCTGCTTTTCCTGCAAGGGTCAATCCTCTGAGTGGAGTTTCCCAAATCAATTGGCCTGCAACACTAATGTTTCGGCTAACATTATTGACAAATGATTCACTAGCAAGCCATGCCTCTGGACTATAATTATCCTGATACCCATAAGATCCATCTGACTTTAAGCCTGCGTAAATAGGTGCCTCGCGTACAGAATAACCAATCATCCCATCAATGCTCTGGGGTTCTCCATTGGGAGCCTTGTAATTATTGAAATAGGAATTCATGTTAACATTCAAGGTGAGTTTGTTTGAGAGTTTGCTATTGAGTGAGAAGAGAGCTGTTACTCGCTCATTAGACGTCTCAGCCGTCATACCATCTTGTTTACGGTAGCCTAAAGAAAGATTATACTTTGTAATTGGCGAGCCACCTTGAACACTGACGTTATGTGAATTCTGAAAACCTGAACCTGAATCCAAAAGCCATTTCAGATGATTGATGTTAGGATAGTTATCTGGATCAGAACCAGAACGATATTTGTCAATTTGTTCTTGAGAATAAGCATCTTGTCTGCCCATGTTCTCCATAGCCATATTATAATAGGAAGCATATTCCCAGGATGGGAGGAATTCGGGCAAAACCGTAGCCTTCTGCCATCCAAACGATCCATTATAAGACACAGAAATCTTTCCCTCGGAACCTTTTTTGGTCTCGATAAGGATTACACCATTGGCAGCTCTGTTACCATAAATAGATGCAGAAGCAGCATCTTTCAGAAATGAAATATTCTGAATGTCGTTAGGATCTACATCGTCGATGTTTCCTGACAATCCATCGATCAAAACCAATGGGTCATTGCCAGCATTAGAGAACGTTCCTGTACCACGAATCTTCACGGAAGCACCTGCACCTGGACGTCCGGAATTCTGCAATACGCTCATACCAGGAGCAAGTCCTGCTAGTGCTTGGGCAGTACTCATTACGGGCTTGTTTGCAATATCTTTATAAGAGATAGTAGCCACGGACCCTGTTAGATTTACTTTCTTTTGCGTTCCATATCCGACAACTACTAATTCATCAAGATCGTTGGAGTTGTCATTCAAAGTAATGTCTAAAGAAGACTGACCTTCCAAAGACACTTTCTTAGAATTGAACCCGATGTAACTGAAATTCAGTACATCGCCTTTCTGAGCAGGTAAAGTAAAATGACCGTTAATATCAGTTACAGCCCCATCATTTTTACTATTGTTTTTTAAGATGGTAACACCAATTAATGGATTACCGGAAGAATCCAAGACAGTACCATTTATTGTTCCATTTGTCTGACCAAACGATATTTGGTTCGAGCTCAACAACAACAATAATAATACAAGGCCTCGCATTCCATAAAATAGAGTTTTCTTAAAATGTGTCATGTGATTGATTGTTTAATTTATAGTATAAAAGATCTTTGTGATTCAAAAATATGTAAACAAGTATTGTATTAGAAATAATAATTCGGCATTCTAGTTGACAATATCGACATGGTCTTCCAAAAAGCGAATAATTCTTTAAATCAATAGGACAATATCGATTTTCAATTATAATATATCATAGTTGAGAAAATGAGATTCTTAAATATTCAAGTAATAAAAATGTCTTGCGTGAATTCAGGTCGTTCCTGAATTCAATATTCTTCCTGTTAAGGAAACTTTGATAGAGTTCGCTGAATTAGAAACGGACTTTTATTGATGATTTATTATTGAACAGTAATAATTATATGATAGTCGCATATACTAATGTTTTGCTAAACGTCAAGCTGATTCGGAATGATATAATATTAAGAAAAAAAGTCTTCCATAGCGCTTTAGAATGGTTTAGCTTATCAGTAAGTAACTGAAGAGTAGTGATATATGAGATAAATCAACTATTAGACAATTGGGCTTACTTCTTTTGCATCTATTAAAGTTCCAGAATCTTATTGTGTTTTGACGATGCGGCAACTGCTCTCATCTATTTCTTGCTACGCTATATCAATGCCTGGTTTAAACGAGAGTGTTGCGTAGGATTTACTTATGCTGACAACAAACTTTCTGAACAATTACTTTTCAAAAATATCAACTGAACTAAGTTCTGTTCATGAATGATATTATGGCTATAATTTACGGCATAATAGTATTCATATCGCAGGGTTTCCCATGGAAACATTATTTTCATTATATATATTTGATAGTAAAATATCGTCATCACAATAGAAAAATATCCCAAATCAATTGGACACTATCAGAATTTTTATTTTCTTTGCAAAAAATGTTTTAGCTATGAACTATTCTATTGACCAACTACATCTATTAACCTTAAATGTTGGCTTCGCAAAACATCATGCAGACTGGAATTGGAAAGAAGTACGTAGTCCGTTCGCACGTCTATATTTAGTGACTGAAGGGGAAGCCAAAGTCATTATTGGAGAACAGGTTATCAGTCTTACACCTAATCATTTATACTTTATCCCTCCCTATACGAATCATAGTTATAGGTGCGACGGATTATTCTGCCATTATTACCTTCATATCTTCGAAAACGATAATAATTTTGGCGGTATGATGGATGATCTGATATTTCCTACTGAAGTCAATGCATCAGTTATCGACGAGCAACTTCTGAAACGACTATGTGAAATTAACCCATTCCTAAGACTTCCAGCTTCCAACCCTAATAGCTATGATAATAATCAGACGCTTCTTAATAATATTCAAATGAACTTGCGACGTCCATTTTGTGACAAAACGGAGTCTCGAGGAATCATTTATATTCTTATCTCAAGGTTTATGAAAAATTCAATGCCTAAAAGTAACGTTAAGGATGATCGTATCCAGAACGTTCTTAGGTACATTCGACATAATATCACTAAGCCTCTGAAATTATCAACTCTTGCTGAAATCGCTTTTATGTCCAAGGATAATTTAATCCGTATCTTCAAGCAAGAAATGAATGTTACGCCTAATGTATTTATTACCCAGATGAAGATTGAGAAAGCAGAATTGATGCTGGTTACTTCTGATTTACCGATTAAAAACGTGGCCGAATCATTAGGCTATGATGATCATACTTATTTCAATCGTGTGTTTAAGAAGATTACCAGACTCACTCCTCAACAATACAGGTCAAACATTTCGAATCCATCTAATTATAAGGATTAATAATTAGCTTTGTTGAGAATGTAGTTCCAGTATTAGTATCTAAATCTTTATAAAGTATTAAAGTGCTTTTTGGCATAATAATGCATTATTCTTAAGTATATTCAAATAAATAAGGAATTTATCAATGATTTCGTGGTTTATGGGAATGATTTTCTGTTCTTACCGTATTGATAGATAAAATTATTTTGTACTTTTGCGAACAGAGTTAAACTTTTACACTATTATTTTTATTACTATGAAGGTACATGAATTCCAAGCGAAGGGCTTCTTCGAGCGCTATGGCGTGTCCGTAGATAAGCACGTGTTGTGCACTACGGCAGACGAGGCGGTGGAAGCCTACAAAAAATTGGGTGGAACAAAGGCCGTGGTAAAGGCTCAGGTGCATACGGGCGGACGCGGAAAGGCTGGCGGCGTGAAGGTTGGCAGCAACGAGGCTGAGATTCGACAGCATGCTGAGGCTATACTAGGGATGGACATCAAGGGTTTTACGGTAACCAAAGTACTCGTGAGTGAGGCTGTAGACATCGTTTCGGAATATTATGTGAGCATCCTCGTGGATCGACAGTCAAAACAGCCTATGATGATGTTGAGCCGCTCAGGTGGCATGGACATCGAACAGGTGGCCAAGGAGTCGCCAGAGAAAATAGCCAAGGTTGTCATTGATTCAATCGTTGGGATGAGTGACTTCATGGCGCGCGAGGCAGCGTTTAAGTTGTTTGATGACATGGCACAGGTAAAGCAGGCCATGAAGATCTTTAAGAATTTATATCGTCTCTTCATCGAAAAGGATGCCTCCCTCGTGGAGATCAACCCACTGGTACAGTTGTCGGACGGCACGCTGAAGGCCATCGATGCAAAGATGACATTCGATGATAATGCATTGTTCCGTCACCCCGATGTGGCTGAGATGTTTGACCCCACGCTCGATGAGCGCAAGGAGCGCGATGCCAAGGACAAGGGATTCAGTTATGTGAACCTCGGTGGCGACATCGGTTGCATGGTCAACGGTGCCGGATTGGCCATGGCTACGATGGACATGATCAAGCTCTATGGTGGCGAACCCGCCAACTTCCTCGATATCGGTGGCAGTTCCAATCCTGAGAAGATCGTGGATGCGATGACGCTATTGCTGGCAGACAAGCATGTGAAGACGGTGCTCATCAATATCTTTGGAGGTATCACTCGCTGTGATGACGTGGCAAGGGGACTTATTGAAGCCTTTAAAATCCTGGAGACAGATGTTCCTATTGTTATTCGTCTCACTGGAACGAATGAGACGGAGGGCCGAGAAATCCTCAAGGGTTCACGTTTCACAGTGGCCACGAGTATGGCGGAGGCTGGACATAAGGCTGTAGAACTAAGTAAAATTCATAACCTTCATTAATCCATAATTCGTAATTATATGAGTGGCGTGTTTGAAGGAATTCATTGCGCATTTGGAATTATGAATTAAATAAAAGTGAAACAAAGATGAGTATACTAATAAACAAAGATACTAAGGTCATCGTTCAGGGCATTACTGGACGTGACGGCAGTTTCCATGCTGCCAAGATGAAGGAATATGGAACGCAGGTAGTGGGCGGCACATCCCCCGGAAAGGCTGGTCAGGAAGTGGCTGGCATACCTGTTTTCAACACGGTGAAGGATGCCGTGGCTGCTACTGGAGCCAATACCTCCGTGATTTTTGTGCCCGCGGCATTTGCCAAGGATGCCATGCTCGAGGCCATCGACGGTGGTGTCAAACTCATGGTATGCATCACTGAGGGCGTGCCTGTGCTCGATGCTGTCACTGTACAACGCTATGCCAAGATTCGTGGTGTGCAGGTCATAGGCCCCAACTGCCCTGGCTTGATTTCCCCAGAGGAAAGCATGGTGGGCATTATGCCTACCAATGTCTTCAAGAAAGGCCACACTGGCGTCATCAGTCGTAGTGGAACGCTGACCTATGAGGTGGTGAAGAGTCTCACCGATGCTGGCCTAGGGCAATCCACGGCAGTAGGTGTGGGTGGTGATCCCGTTGTAGGTCTCTACTTCGAAGACCTCTTGCAGATGTTCCAAGACGATTCAGAGACCGACTCCATTGCCATGATAGGCGAGATCGGTGGCGATGCCGAGGAACGTGCCGCGAACTTTATCAAGGAGCATGTCACCAAGCCTGTAGCCGTGTTTGTTTCAGGTCGCCAGGCTCCTCCGGGCAAACAGATGGGCCATGCAGGTGCCATCATCTCTGGCGGATCTGGCTCGGCGGCCGGAAAGGTTGCTGCTTTCGAGGCTGTAGGCGTACCTGTAGCCAAGGAAACGCGTGAGATTCCAGAGTTGCTCAAGAAGCAGTTAGGAAAGTAAACGAGAAGGAAATAACATAATATAGGGTGTATCCATGCTTGGATACACCCTATTATTGTATATGCCCTTGGAGCGACAAATTAATGAAATATTACAGTCTGATAAATACTCAGATCACTGAGTGAGTTTGGCGTTAGGCTTTTGAATCGTATGAGATTATTCGTTCAGCATTGCCTTGCAGAACTCCCAAATGACGATGCCAGCTGTGACGCTGACATTGAGAGAATGCTTGGTACCAAACTGAGGTATCTCCAAGCAACCATCGGACATGTCGACCACATGTTGCTTAACTCCTTTCACCTCGTTGCCAAAGATAACTGCGGTGGGGGAGAAGGCTTTGGAATTTTCGGAGGAAGTTGCCTTAGGGGAAGGTATGGAGGATAGATGGTCACCCAAATGCTGCAGCTTGGTGGAGCCTTCCACTTGCTCGATGCTATAGACAAAATAGCCATTGTCATGCAATTGTTGCACGGCATCCTCAGTATTCTTGAAGTATTGCCAAGTTACCGAATCCTCGCCACCAAGCGCTGTCTTATGAATCTCGGCATTGGGAGGGCACGCCGTGATGCCACAAAGATAGACAGCTTCCACGCGAAAGGCATCGCATGTGCGGAAAACGGAGCCAACATTGTAGAGGCTTCGTACGTCGTCGAGTACCACGATGAGCGGTAACTTGTCGGCTTCACGAAACTCTTCTACCGATAATCGGTTCATCTCTATAGTTCTCAGCTTACGCATGGGCTAGGTATGTGTTTATATGACTAATATCCTGACAGCTTATTTCTGCTCCTGTTCCTTAATTTTGTAAGTCAGGGCATATGCCTTTATTTGTTTGATCATGGACACAAGACCATTGCTACGTGTAGGTGAGAGGTGCTCACGCAAGCCGATCTTTTCGATGAAATAGAAGTCGGAATCCAGGATTTCCTGCGGTGTATGGTTGCTGATGACACGGATGAGCAGAGCAATGATGCCCTTTACGATGAGTGCGTCGCTGTCTGCGGTGAACAAAAGCTTACCATCCACATAGTCACACTGCAACCATACTCGGCTCTGGCAGCCATCAATCAAGTTCTGCTCGGTCTTGTATTTGTCATTCAGCACATCAAGGTCGTTGCCCAAATCAATAAGCATTTGGTACTTGTCCATCCAGTCATCGAAACCGGAAAAGTCTTCTATTACTTCTTTCTGAAGTTCATCTATTGTCATACGACTATTTCTTTTTATTGATTTCTAAATTATTCCAAGACTAATTCGTAGTCTCTGACACCCAGCCAACGGCCGAACTTCTGTCCCACCTGAGTAAAACAAGACACTCGCTTGAATCCTAAACTTTCAAAAAGGTGGAAGCTCTTCTCATTCTCTTCCGTGATGCAGGCAATCAAAGCATGAACGCCCAGTGCCTTGCTTTCTTGGATTAGCTTCATCATCATAAGTTTCCCCAAGCCCTTTCCTAATGCTGAGGGGTGTAGATAAACCGTCACTTCGAATGTCTTTGAGTAAGCAGCCTTTGCTTTCCAAGGATGAACATAGCAGAAACCATCAATCTTTCCATCGTTCTCCTCTACGAAATATGGAGTTTTGCCTATTGAGGCTTCGATCTGCTTCTGTATCTGGTCCAACTCTTTGGGTGCTGTATCAAACGTATAATTAGAATTCTTGATGTAGTAATTCAATATTTGGCAAATAGTTTCAGCATCTTGAATGCGAACCGGTCTAATCATTCTTTTCTACAGTTAAATATTATTGATTTTGCCTTCTTGGCTGTGGATCCTCATCGATAATGGGTAGGGCTGTGGCCTATGATTTGGTTGTGACCATCTTAAAGAACTTGTCATTCGGCCTCACCTTCTCGGGTACGGGGATTGAAACGACCCATCCTTGTTCGGCATGCTCCACGGGTTTCAGGTCGTAGCGAATCTCTTTACAGTCTAGATACATCCCACCTGTGGCATTGCCAGTGATGAGCAGACGGTCGCCAACACTGAAGTCGGAGGCCTGTACGGCAATCTCGGCCACGCCAAGATTGGAGTAATACTTGGTAACCTTGCCTACTAGCACCTTTTGTTCGGTTGCCATGTTGCCATAGCCCTTGTTCCATTCGCCCATGGTCTGACCCTGATAGTAGCCGTCCCAGAACCCTCTGTTGAACACGGTGGATAGTCGTTGGTCCCACTCATCCTTCTTTTCATCGGTAAATGTTCCGTCGCACACGGCTTGGATAGCCTCCTTGTAGCAGCTTACCACGGTGTGCACATATTCTGGTCCACGAGCACGCCCTTCTATCTTGAATACCCTTACACCAGCCTTGATCATGCGGTCGACGAACCGAACAGTCTTCAAGTCCTTGGGACTCATGATGTATTTGTTGTCTATCTTAAGCAGGTTGCCGGTCTGGGTGTCGGTCGCCGTATAACTGTGACGGCAAATCTGTACACATTCCCCACGGTTGGCGGAGCGATTGGCGGCAGCCAGACTGAGGTAGCACTTGCCCGAGACAGCCATGCACAGTGCGCCATGACAGAACATCTCGATGCGAACGGGTTGTCCGTTGGGGCCACAGATGTTTTGCTTGATGATCTCGTCGTGGATATGTTCCACTTGGTCCATATTGAGCTCGCGTGCCAACACGCTCACATCGGCAAACTGGGAGTAGAACTTCAATGCCTCCACGTTGCTGATGTTGAGCTGGGTGGACAGATGTACCTCTAAGCCAATCTGTCGGCAATAGCTCATCACGGCAACGTCCGAGCCAATGATGGCTGATACGCCAGCAGCCTTGGCGGCATCGAGTATCTGTCGCATGGTGTCCAAGTCCTCATCATAGATGATGGTGTTCACCGTGAGATAGCTCTTGATGTGATGTGCATCGCAGGTCTCTGCAATCTCGCGCAGATCATTAATATTAAAGTGATTGGCGCTGTGTGACCGCATGTTGAGCTGCCCGATGCCGAAGTAAACAGCATCAGTGCCAGCCTTGATGGCAGCGGCAAGCGACTCCCTCGAACCTGCGGGAGCCATTATTTCAAAATTCTCTGGTTTCCAATTCATGGTGCAAAGGTAGCAAAAAACGCTATATGCTGAGCTGATAATCGTCTAAAAAACAACATGTCACGCACTTAGTTTCGTTTTTTTAGTAACTTTGCAGTTGTATGAAGAAGTCTGTTTACTTGTCAATTCTTGGTCTCTTGACGTTGATCTCATGCGACCTTTCCGCGCCAAAGAATGGTGGATCGGACGATGGGACTTTCGTGGATGAGGTTGTCATCAAGACCACGCCGGTAAAGAATCAGGGAAGCAGTTCGCTTTGCTGGCTTTATGGGATGTTTGCCACCATTGAGTCGGAGCACCTGATGAAGGGCGACTCGGTGAACCTTTCCATTGACTATCCTGCACGTATGATGCTAAGGGACGGTGCCATCCGCTACTTCTTCTCGCACAACCCCGACGATGTGGCCATGCATGGTATGTCATCGCGTGCCATCAGGCTGTTGCAGACTTATGGTGCGATGCCCTATGACAGTTATTATAGCAGGCAGCCGGTGAACTACGGCGTACTCAGTCGCAAGGCACAACAGATTGCACATGCATCCGTTTCGCTACGCCAGTTGGACGGCCACCTAGAGAATGTTTTTGATGAAAACATTGGCTATTTGCCCAAGATGGTTTTCATGCTTGGAGCCGAATACACACCGTTGGAGTTTGCGCATAGTGTCTGCTTGCCCGGAGAATATGTGTCATTGACAAGTTTTTCACACCATCCCTTTGGCTCGAAGTTTGTCCTTGAAGTACCCGATAATGTGTCGCGAGACAGTTTTCTCAACGTGCCTATCGATACTTTGATGCATCGCACGTTACAAGCTATTCGCTTTGGACATCCTGTTTGTTGGGAGGGGGATATCAGTGAGCCCGGTTTCGACTTTACTAAGGGCATTGCTTCATTACCTACAGGTGTTTCCCATCCAGACCAACGGCAGCGCCAACGTGCTTTTGAGGCTCACCGAACTACCGATGATCATGTGATGGAACTATGCGGATTGGCTCGTGACAAGGCTGGACACCAATACTTTTTGGCCAAAAACTCCTGGGGAACCGACAATCATTATCATGGCTTCATGTACTTGAGCTATGACTACGTGAAGCTCAAGACCATTGCGCTTTACATGAGCCGCGAAGCCTGGGCAAGCCAATGGTAGCAGTCTCGATGCACCATGCCCTTCCCATTACACCGTTTCCGGGTGGTGATTCAATTTGATTCATGTTGTGAAGTAAATTGAATTACGGTGTGAAGTAAATTGAATTACAAGGCCATTTCGGAATATTCTTACACCGAATTCGATGATGTTTATAGGTAATATTTGAGTTTTTCCGTTTCCCTTTGGCTGCTTCTTTGAGCATTAGGGGATTATTTTTGTCTTACCTAACGCTTTTCCGAACATTGATGGAGCGTGCCGAAAGGCACGTAACAGTGATAACCGCGGACGTAGTCCGTGGTAAAGCGTATCGTCTATGAGTTGTGCCGGAGGTACAACAGTTTGACAAGCGCGTAATCACTAGGGGCTGTGCAGTACCTCTCAGCACTGCTTTCCATCACATCTTGCTACCACGGACTACGTCCGCGGTTATTTTTATTTAGTGCCTTAACGGCACATTTTGTCACCCATGTGCTAATCGATAATGCAGGGGCGACAGCTATCAGCCCAGGGCGTGAGCCCTGGGTATGGTATTGGATGGTGAGGATTTAGTCCTGAAAGGGCGGCATCATTCTATTAAAGTAGTGACGAAATGGTTGGCAAAGAAAGAAGAGATAATGGCGTTAATTCATTGCCTCGTTAATTCTCCGTCTCAATATTCAATCGAATGATTTCGTCCTTTCAGGGCTTGGGGAAACGCTGTATTCGCCTATCCTAGGGCTCCCTGGGCTGATAGCTGTCGCCCCGTTGGGGCTATGCTCACTACAATCATCGTGATGGCAAGGCTGCCAACCCTTCGCCTCTCAATAATATAGGAGTTGGGGATATTGAGAAACATCATTAGCTCAAGTTAAGGATATTCTGAGATGGCCTTGCAGGGCAAGGCTGTGAGGAATATTTTGCGATGAGTAGGATAATAACTGCTATATTCTTCTATATTCTTAGATTTGTCGAAGACAAGCGGAGGAATAGAAAATAGGCATGAATACAGCTTGTTCCTTGTATGCACCATGATGCCGTAAAGATGCAAATATGGAGCGCAAGGGCACGGATTGATAAATGATGGTTAAGGATATTTACCGCGAAACGAATGGTTTCACGATGACGACTTACTTTTAAGGTGATATTTTATTGAACCGTTAAGCGTCCGTAAGGACCTGTTGTAGTGGCGTAATAGCGTGACAATTTATTTCCAGGATCACCTTTTGATATGATTCCGCCATTGTTGAGATCGTACTCGCGATGACAGTTAGCGCAAGAGCCAATACCGAAATCACTCACAGATATCTTGTAGCTGCGAACCGGTATTTGGTTAATGTTGAAACAGTTGGGACATTCGCGGTCGTAGGCAAAGAAGGTACCATCGGCTGATGTGCCGTAACCCACGATGAGGCCATTGTCCATTCCAACAATCATGCTGCGCTGTTGATCCTGCGCTGTCATGTTGACGACACTGTTAAGACCTTGGTTATTGGAAAAAACAAACTTTCCTGCGGAGAGGGAAATGGTGGTAAAGGTTCCTGAATAGGGCGTCATTGCCGTCGCAAGGGTGGCATCATTGTGCGTGGAATTGTCGAAATAGAAGTAGCAACGGAAGTTGCTATATAGGTTTTCCGTCTGTCCACACGATACCAACGCTGCGACAAAAATGAGAATTATGGTTTTGAACGTCCTCATAGGAATGGTCAATGAACTATTGTTCCATTGCTTAAGAGAGCAAGGATTGCTCAGCCTCGGTGATGCGTTCAAAGTGGAACTCAGCAAGAATACCGTCCATCAATGCCTGGATCTGGTCATTGCAGAGGTTGCCAATGGAACCCTCGTGTGTGTGGTGGATATCCATGTTGGCCTTAAACGTGCCAGCCTCAATCTCCAATCCCACCTTTTTGTAAGCATCGCGGAAGGGCATTCCCTCGGCGGCGAGGCGGTTGACCTCTTCCACGGAGAACATAGGGGCATAAATAGGATTGTCCAATATATGTTCGTTTACCTCCATCTTGTTGATGATATAGGCAGCCATCTGCAGACAATCCTTTAACTCGTCGAAGGCGGGGAGGAAGACCTCCTTGATGATTTGCAAGTCGCGGAAGTAACCTGTTGGCAAGTTGTTCATTATGAGCATCACTTGCTGAGGTAGCGCTTGAAGTTTATTACACTTTGCACGGATGAGCTCGAACACGTCGGGGTTCTTTTTATGAGGCATGATGCTCGAACCTGTGGTACATTCCTTAGGCAGGCGTACGAAGTTGAAGTTCTGGGAATTGAAGAGGCATGCGTCATAAGCCATCTTGGCCAATGTGCCAGCGACAGAGGCCATGGCATAGCCCACGTTACGCTCCATCTTGCCTCTCCCCATCTGTGCATAGACCACATTGTAGTCCATGGAGTCGAAACCGAGCAGTTGTGTGGTCATCGTGCGGTTGAGAGGGAAAGATGATCCATAACCAGCAGCAGAACCGAGAGGGTTGCGATTGGTCATGCGGAAGGCAGCTTGGAGGAAAAGCATGTCATCGCCAAGGCCTTCTGCGTATGCGCCAAACCACAGGCCGAAGCTTGATGGCATGGCGATCTGCAGGTGGGTATAGCCTGGCATGAGCACGTCCTTATACTGGTTGCTCTTCTGTATCAGTTCATCGAAGAGCACTTTTACGCCCTCGACTATGTCCATCAGTTCATGGCGGGTGAAGAGTTTCAGATCAAGCAGCACTTGGTCGTTGCGCGAACGGCCGGCATGAATCTTCTTGCCCATGTCGCCAAGCTTGCGAGTGAGCATAAGTTCAACTTCGGAATGCACGTCTTCTACGCCATCCTCGATGACAAACTGACCCTCTTCGCAAGTGCGATAGATTTGTTTCAGTTCGGCCAAGAGTGCGGCAAGCTCGTCAGACTGCAGCAGTCCGATGCTTTCGAGCATGGTGATATGTGCCATAGAGCCGAGCACATCGTACTTAGCTAGGTACATATCCAGTTCGCGGTCACGTCCGACAGTGAAGCGCTCTATTTCCTTGTTGACTTCAAAATTCTTCTCCCAAAGCTTGTTAGCCATGTCTTTATCGATTAAATCCATCCATAGTGCACATTAAAATTGAGTACTATGGGTGAGTATATGTGTTATTCGTAATGTAAGATCTGTAGTGCATCGGCAATCTTCTCGATGCCTTCCTGTAGGGGTTTCTTAACCATCCCACTAATAAATGGGTTGATGTCAGCCTTGATAGTGAGCTTCATCTTGCTCGTCTGCTCATCAGCGGCTAAAATTTGAATCCAGAAGTTGAAAGACAATGGACTTTCGGTGGTTTCAAACTTTATCATCTTCGGCTCCTCCCGGTCCACAATAACAAGTCTCACTGCACCCATTGGTGTGTGTACCGAGATGCTGTCGGCATCGAAACTAAGGTCTTGCACCTTGTCTTCAGGGATGCGGTCGCGTACTTTTTCAATATTGCTGAGGTCGCTCAGCATGTTATAAACAGACTGCTGTGGATAGTCAATCTGACGGACTGTGCTTTCAATCTTCATGTTGTAATAGTCAAATGAATCTTTCTGTGGAAAGGATTCCGTTTAGCTTATGCATTCCATTTACCTGGGTTCTCGCGCCATTCTTGTAGCGTCTTGATATCATCTATAGTGATATAGCCTGTTTCTTGCGCTTTGGCAATAGCATTTTCATAATCACTGAGTGTAATCAAACGTACATTAGCAGCCTCGAAAGCTTGCTCTGCAACAGCAAATCCATAGGTGAAACTGGCTACCATGCCCACAACGGTATAGCCTGCCTGGCGCAAGGCTTCAACCGCCTTGAGTGAGCTACCGCCAGTGGAAATGAGGTCTTCTACGACCACAACCTTCGCACCTTCGGGCAGTGTTCCCTCGATAAGGTTACCCATGCCATGATCCTTTGGCTTCGACCTCACATAGCAATAGGGCAGAGCGAGTTCGTCTGCCACCAAGGCGCCTTGGGCAATGGCACCTGTTGCTACTCCCGCCACGGCATCCGCCTCAGGAAAGTTGGCAAGGACTGCATGGGCAAGATTGATCTTGACAAAGCTGCGCAGGGCGGGATAGGACAATACTTTGCGGTTGTCGCAATAAATAGGAGACTTCCAGCCCGATGCCCACGTGAAGGGATCGTTGGGTTGAAGCTTAATGGCGTGAATGTCCATTAGCCTCTGAGCAAATTCTTTTTTGAGGTTATCCATTACTGTTTAGCGCTAAACGGTTGTTTCGGCAAAGTTAGCTGAAAATGACGATACACGCAAAGGAAACAGATGTTTTTATCGTTTTGGGTCTACAAAACCAATGGATGCCACACTGATCTTGATGCCCTCGATTTGGTCCAGAAGTGCAGCGCATGCGCACATTGTGGCTCCTGTGGTCACGATATCGTCCACTAGGAGTACGTGAGAGTTGCGGATTTTGTCGCCATTGGTCAGCATGAAGGCATGTTCCACGTTTGCGTTGCGCTCCCATCTGTCGTGTGAGGTTTGGCTTCCATGGAATGAACGCCGTGAAAGAATATGGTTTTTCACCTGAAGATGGCATACTTCGCTAATGCCTTGAGCTATTAGTTCGCTCTGGTTATAGCCACGCTCAGATTGTCGATTACGACTAAGCGGAACAGGTATAATGCAGTCTATTCCCTCAGTGAAACCACTATGAATCATCTCTAATCCCAATATCCTTCCTAAAGAAATGCCCACTTCAGGGCGGTGGTGATATTTCAGGTTGTAGATGGGGTATGCGGACTCGGAGCCTGCATAATGGAACATCAATGCCGTGGCTTTCTCAATATGCTGCACACGCCCCCAAAACACTTTTGCCAAATCGTTGTCATAGGGTTGGTCAAGGTAGCTTGTACGGGGTAGATGAAGGTTGCAACTGAGACAAATAGTATCTTCTTCGGGGGCCAGACGGCCGTTGCAGATACAACAATAACGTGGTGCTATGAGGTCGAAGACGCGATGCAGAAAGCTAACCCTCATCTTCCATTTCCTCTGTGGCATCCATCTTGTTGATGCATTGGTGGATGAGGCGCAAGTCAAAGCCACGTCCCATGGCGAACTTAATGAGTTTCATGCTACGCTCATAGTCAGACTTGGCTTTGATAGTAGGCCATTTTGCATGAAGGATGGGACGTAGATTCACAAGGTAATCCTCGTCGGGCACGTCATCAAGGATTGGACGTGAGATGTCCTCGGGTATGTGCCTTACCCACAGTGCCTGCTCAATCTTTCGTCGTCCCCATTTGTTATAGCGCACTTTATCATTGACATAGGCACGACAAAAGCGTTCATCATCGACAAAATGATGACTTGTTAGATAATCCAACACGCGCTGGCGGACATTGTCTTCGAGTCCCCACTTTCGCATCTTCTCATCAAGGTCGCCTGTGCAACGTTCTCCCTTTGAACAAAGGTCTGCAAGCGATGAGAGGGCCTTTTCTTCAGTAATCATGGAGTATTAGATGTTGGTTGATGAAAGTAAATGATGAAAAGCAATCTCATCACGAATTTGTCGGCTGCAAATCAGTATAGAACGCCGATGTATGAAGGCCGAAGGCTTTGCAATATCTTGGTTTACCGAATTGGTCGTTGGTTATGGTTACCCATTTGTATCCCATGTCTTGAAGCATCGATTTCATTTCCTCGGCTAAGCGAGGATTAATCTCAAAGTAGATTGCGCCGTCCTTTTTCAAGGCAGATAGTCCATACTTCGCAATGGCGCGATAGAACAACAATGGGTCGTCATCTGGCACAAAGAGGGCTACGTGCGGTTCGTGGTCGAGCACATTACTATGCATCGTTGACTTCTCATTGTCGGTGACGTAGGGTGGATTGGATACAATGATGTCCCATCGATCCTCGTCATTGGGGGCTTGGAGTGCGTCCTGATACTCGAAATTCACCCTTGCCTCCCAACTACGAGCATTGTCTCGGGCGAGGATGAGCGCGTCAGGAGAGACATCCCATGCCGTCACTTCTGCACGGAAGAGGTCCAGCGCCAACGTGATGGCGATGCAACCACTGCCTGTACCCACGTCGAGCACTTGCAAGGGAGGTGGTGCTTTGAAGGCGCAATAAGGATGATTGTTGTCCGCAGCGATATATTGGCAGAGTCTTTCGGTCTCTGGACGCGGGATGAGCACACCAGGTTGAACGGTGAACGCGCGACCACAGAAGTCTGCTTCACCAATCACATATTGAATCGGTTCACCCTTTTGCAGTCGCTCCATCAACCCTTCCAACTGCTGGAGCTGCTCTTTGGAGAGTTGCTTCAGTCCGTCGGCATAGATGTCTGTCAGCGTCAAACCGAAAGCTTTGTCCAACAAAAGGCGGACGATTGACTTTGCTTCGCCTTCATCGTATGTGGGTGTCAGTGATTGCCAAAGCCACTGATAGTTTGAGATATCTTCTTTAATCATAGTCTGTTAATCCATTCACAGATGTCCGCAAGAACCTCAGGAGAGAATGTTTGCTCTACGTTGAATGCCTCGGTAGGGTTGCCTGTTTTCATCGGTTGGAAGGTATGACCCAATCCTGGGTACGTCTTGATCATATTTTTCTTATTCTTTCGCAAATTGTTTTGCAATGCAGGCACATTCAGTTTTGTGGGCACATTGAGGTCTTTGTCTCCTCCTACGGCCAACACAGGACATTTCACCGCACGCACATAAGGAGTGAGGTCCATATCAAGGAAATAACGTGTCCATACTGAACTGTCCTGAGCGAGCATAAATTTCCGTGCATCAGCAACGTTTTGAACCATATCTTTCTGCAATCCTTGCGCTCTGCCGAGTCCGTTGAGTTGCGTCATCATCAGTGTGTCTAACTTGCAGGCGGGGCCGGCGAGGCTCACAATGAAATCTGGTTTACGCTCTGCACCGAGCATGAAGGCTATGGCACCACCCTCGCTATGACCCATGATGCCTACACGAGAAAATTCTTTGAGGCTCTTCAGATAGCTCAAACCACATCGCGCATCATCAGCGAAATCCTTGGTCGTCGAGCCTTTGTAGACACCCGTGGACTTTGCAGTGCCACGGTCATCGTAGCGTAATGAGGCTATGCCATGGTGTGCAAGGTAGTCGGCAATGACCAGAAAACACTTGTGACCGAATAGTTCTTCGTCTCGGTTCTGAGCACCACTTCCGGTGACCATCAGCACAACTGGTACTCGTTTTCCTGCCTTGTATGTCGTGGGATAGGTCAATGTCCCGGCGAAAGTGGCATGGGCAGCAGGATTGTCAAAACTCACATTGCGTGTCTTATAGGGGTAGGGGGGCTTAGGTTCCTGTGGCCTATTCACCGTCACTTCACCGGCCTCCATATCCATGGGAGTTTTAAAAGTCATCTGTTGGAATGTGCCATGAATCTTGCCAGCGGTGAGTTTGCCAGCATAGTTGATGCCCAACTTGGCAAGAGAGACGTTTAACGAGTCTTCCGTCAGTACATTGACTGTCATTGGGATGCCACTCGCACCCTGTTCTGGCACACTCATCGTGGCTGTCTGCTTAGCCTTATCCAATTGGAAGACGATGGTCAACTTCTGAGGCCCGACCGCCAGTGAACCTTTCCAAGAGCCGTTGAGGTCTTGAGACTTTGCACCAATGGAGCTTCCAAGCGCTATCAATGCGATGCTAATTCTAACAAGATGATTCATAGTTTTGGTTGTTATCTCCGCAAAATTAGGTAAAATTATCAGCAAAGCAAAGTATAAAAGTGGGAAAAATGAGGTAACTTTGCCATAATATGGAGAAGGATATGCAGCAAATCGAAGACACCCATGAGAGCAAACAACAACGCGAGATAGACGAGCATTTTATGCGCCGTTGTCTGCAATTAGCAGTCAATGGCATGCGGAATGCCAAGCCTAACCCCATGGTGGGGGCAGTCATCGTGAGTGAAGATGGACGTATTATCGGTGAGGGCTATCATGTGCGATGTGGCGAGGGGCATGCGGAGGTAAATGCTTTTGCTTCTGTCAAACCCGCCGATGAGCCATTATTGTCTGCCTCTACGATTTATGTTTCACTCGAGCCATGTTCCCATTGGGGCAAGACACCGCCTTGCGCCGACCTTATTGTGAGCAAAGGGGTGCGCCGTGTCGTGTGTGGCACCATTGACCCTTTTGCCAAAGTTTGTGGCCGTGGGGTACAACGCATTCGCGAAGCTGGAATCGAGGTGACCATAGGTGTACTCGAAAAGGAATGTATCGCGCTTAATCGGCGCTTTATGACTGTCAATGAGAAGCATCGTCCATATATCATTCTGAAGTGGGCCCAGACTCTAAATGGAATCATAGGACCGAATCTGAAGATTTCAACACCGTTTACACGAATGTTGGTCCATAAGCTTCGGACAGAGAATGAGGCCATCCTCGTTGGTCATGAGACTCTTCTGGACGACCACCCAAAGCTCAATGTGCGTCACTGGGTTGGCCCGGAACCCGAACGTATTGTGCTTAGCCATAGTTCGGAAGATGTTCCAGAGGGCTTTCATCAGTTTGATAACATAGACGCTGTCCTCAGCCATCTCTATGACGAAGGTCGTCAGAACCTCCTTGTTGAGGGTGGTGCCATCACTCTTCAAGGCTTCCTTGATGGTAACCTTTGGGACGAGATACGTGTAGAGACGGCTCCCTTTACCATGCCCGACGGCACTCATGCCCCTGCACTCCCGAATGATGCGCAACTCGTAAATAGTCAAGTCTATGATGGAAATGTCATCCGTAAGTTTGTCAGAGCATCTATTTAAGCCAAAGAGTTCACTGGAATCATAACAAGAATCTCTTTTTGTTGCATTTAAATAGCGTTGCTTATACATCGCTATTGGGCCGTTGTGCAAAATAAATCAGCATCGAAACGCTTATCTGATTTACTTTTCGTAATTTTGCATCATCATTTATTATCAGGTCATTAGATGGAAAATAAGAATTTCAAACGTACCACCGTTACTGCGGCATTACCCTATGCTAATGGTGGTGTGCACATAGGACACTTGGCTGGGGTAATGCCGCAGTAACGGTGGTACG
>Ga0183095_10333_pt4 | contig 42954 bp, 37 predicted proteins | sample BioMet4_FD_130346 | JGI IMG/M metagenome (GOLD analysis project Ga0183095, IMG submission 130346) | Microbial communities from bioreactor (seeded with sewage sludge) at LBNL, California, USA - Biofuel metagenome 4 (v2) (version 3) | ecosystem: Engineered > Bioreactor > Anaerobic > Unclassified ...
GCACACTGGCGGTATGGTTTTAAAGAATGACTGGAATGACAAGAGCCGTATGACGGGAGACTGTCACGTACGGTTCTGTGAGAGGCTCGGGCTGAAATGCCCTTGCCTACTCGACATTGTATCGTGTGGCATTATTTTATAACAATAACATTGTCCAAAATCCCTTTCTCTCCGGCGTAATCAAGAGCGCTACTGTATAGATAATCTTCCGGCTTGAAAACTAAACCTTCTTCAACAGGATTGTTGTGAATATAATCAATTTTCTCGTCTATTACCTTATTGCTCCACAATTCTATCGGTTTATTATCATGTCTCCAGAATTGATACTTATTTACATTTGACGATTTACTGCCTGCTTTTAAAAATTGTTCAAGTAAAAATTCCTTTCGGCTTTCTTTTGGATTTTCTATTATTGCTTGCACTATCGCCTTGCTGGTAAAACGCTTAAAATCCCCAATCAACAATTCCGGCTTTTGCTCATTGCCACTACGGAAAATTAAATGAACATGGTTGGTCATTATGCACCAGGCAAATATTTCCATCCCTTTGTGCTGCTGGCAATATTGAAAGGCATCTATTAATATGTTTTTGTACTCGTTTCTGGTAAATACATCTGACCATTCCACTACGGCAAAACTTATAAAATAAACACCCTCTGGATTATGGAATTTATAATTACGGCTCATCTTCCAAATTTAATAAATTGCTCACAAAAAAATTAATATAATTTATGAAGGCGAAGGTATAAATTGCAATATTGCCACACGATACAATCGTGCGGCAGCCCGGGCTCTGTTGAACCTGACTGCTCAATTAACATACTCAATTAATGTAATATCAAGCATTCCTTTCTCTCCGGAATAATCAACAGCACTGCTGTACATATAATGTTCTGCTTTAAAGACCAAACCCTCTTCAACCCGGGTTTTGATATTACTTTTTTCTTTCGAGTCATAGATTTGACCATAATGCTTTCAATTTTAAAATTCATCTAAAAAGAAACACCCAAAGGCTGCCCGCCTTTTAGGACATATCCGGAAAATCAGTGTTTCGGTTTTGCCAGTTCTTTATATAATGAATCAGAAATTTCAATATCCACAGGATACGGTTTTGCCAGTCTTTTATTTAATGAATCGAGAGCCTTTTTATATTCTGTATATTTTTTTTCTCCCAAATTGATCCTAATTTGTTTTTCCATTTGTTGATTATAAATATTAAGCCCCTTATCAGTTATGTTGTTAATTAAAAATACAGGCTCACAATGCTCCATTTTAACATTGTGTTCTTTACTTAAAGATTCAACTAAAAAATAAGCCTCCCAAAACGGGGTGTCTGAAATTAATCGTACATTACCTTTTTGAATATCTTCTTTTGCAGTAAGGTAATTATACCTGGAAAAGAAGCCGTAGTGGTACAAGAAAATGATCATAACTAAAAAAGATACAATAACTAATATTACTTTTTTCTTTCGTGACATAGATTTAACCATAATGCTTTCAATTTTTAAAATTAATATAAAAGCCCCCAAAGGTTGCCAAATAAAGTTAATATTTTAACATAAATGATGGTGTATAGAACCTTGAATCCGACGTGGGATATCTTATTAAAAAATTATTTATCTCATTTAATCGTTGAATATAACCTGGTGAAGATTGAATGTTTGCAGGCAATCTGAGCATCTCATTTTTCATTTGAGTGTAGGCGCAATATTCCGTTCGATTTTCAAATTCCTTAGCACTCATTTTTTGATCCAACCCTAAATAAAAATGGTACATGTGCGTTCCTTCATGCCTGAGAACTCCGTCCAAACCCCAATCACTCATTTGTGACGCATAAGGAGAAATATGCATGCTAATACTATTTTTACTCCAGCTCCATGCTTTTCTAAAGGTATATCCATCAGACTCATTTCCGGTTACAGGATTTATGAAATGACCGGTTTGTCTATTCAAAGTTTGTCGAGGACCATCATTTGTAGTTAATTCCCCAAGACCATAATGCCCCTCCTCAATTCCTAACGATTTAGCTCTACTTTTGACCCGGCCTAAATCTCCTCCGGGATTAGCCGGATCATACCCGCTGGATTCAGTACTGGCCCCTGAATTCAAATCGCCATTATCAGTTAATTGAAGCATACCCATTCCAAAGGCCATACCACCGGCTATCAGAGAACTTTTCATATCCCAGTTACCATTTTGAGCCACAGAACCTAGCCCTGTTGTGGCAAAAGCTGTACCTCCCATTATAAGAGATTGGTTAATAATACCCATGTTACTTGTCAAAGAACCTACTCCTTGTGTTATCGCTCCAGAGACGAGCCCAATGGCAGTCCCTTTCCAAAATCCACTTGAAAAGCTATTCCCGTTCATTTCAGCTTGCGCGCCAGCCATCATTCCCTGCTGAATAGCACTCATGGCAATGTATATCAATACTGCATCATCAATACCAAATAATTTTCCGCTCGGATCATTATATTTCAATGGATTATTAATACAATATGCATACCGGTTATAGTTTTGAGTATTATCAGCATCCTGCACAAAATTATCCGGGCTTAAAAACCTCCCTACCACAGGGTCATACAGCCTCCCGTTCATGTTGATCAGGTTAAACCATGGAAGGTGCTCGTGCCCGGTGAATCCTCTTCCCATGAAAAGCCAAGGCTCATTATCCACCGGGTAAAGCGCCCAGTAGGAGTCCCGTTGCCTCCCCCAGGCATCAAAACTGTAATTGTAGATCGGAGAGCCGCTGCTGTTTGTCACATGGGTAACGCTCCCCAGGTGGTCCCTCAACAGGAAATAAGTGGTGTTTGTTCCCCCTGATGTTTCGATCACAACAGGGGCCGAGTAAGCATCTCCGCCAATGTAGGTGTATTCTTTTGTCACACCGTTCAGGGTTTCCTTCATGTATCGGCTACCCGCATAGATCCTCGTGAGAAAGGCCGACCCATTATATTTTACCGTCATCATCGACCTCTCCTCGTCCGGGTTATAAACAAATTCAGCATAGTGGCTTCCTTCTGTGATGTTACTTACCTTTTCGAAAGAGGTATAGTTGATTTCCTGATCGGAGGCGTAGTTTTCAGGCGAAGTGTTTACCTCCATCGAATCGTTATAGACGTAAGATGCGCCAAAGTCGGTCTTGCTGGTAATGTTGCCGTTCGGGTCATAATCCTGGTGGAAAATTGTTCCGTCCTGATTGATATCGGTCAGCCTCTCCAAATTATCGTAGGAAAAACTTTCCGAACGGTTAGGAATGCTTCGCGAACTGAGATTGCCTCTGACCTGGTCAAACGAGTAGGAATCATTCTGCACGCTTCCGGTAACAATAGAGGTCAGAAATCCGTTATTGTAGTTTCGGGTTGTGCCAAGGGAACTGCCATAGGTGGCCGTACGAATATTCTGCCGCTCATCCATCGAGTTAATGGTCCACACAACCTGTCCGTTCGCTTTTACCTGCGTAAGGTATCCTGTGTTGTCGTTGTAAACATTTTCTTCAACTACTCCCGAGGGGTGTGTCCTTGTCAATAGTCGTCCCTTTCCATCGTAGGCAAAAGTGGTTTGATAAGGAGACCCGTTAATGGTTTCTGAAATCGATTGAATCCGTCCGTAAGAATCATAACTTTGATGGCGTGAAGACCCCGGCGAGGAAATGTCTGTCAATTGCTTGTAACCGTTATAGGTATAACCTGTTTGTCCTTCTGGTGAAGTTTTGGTATTTAGGGTACCATCCTGGTTATAATCAAAGATGGTCTGATCCCCGCGGGCATTGGTCTGGGTTTTTAACTCACCAAATTTAGTATAGGTATAATTTATAGTCCCGGCGCTTTGGTCAACAAGCTGAGTCTGGTTTCCTGCGTCGTCATAACTCATGGATGCCGCCTGTGTACTGTTAACTGTCACCGTGTGTACTTTGCCATCCGGGTAATAGGAGTAAGCTACGGTTCCTTGTATTGGGTCTGCGGATTGGGCAAGTGTCCCATCCGAGTTATAGGTTTTCGTGGACTGGCGGCTATCAGTTGTTTCCGTTATAGTTGCGTCTGAATAGCCGTAAGTGGTGGTGCTCCCGGTAAAACGGTTCACGACCGATGGTCTCCGGTAATCATCGTACGTGTAGGTGGTAAACTGGCTTGAAGAATTAGGTTCGGAAACAGAGGTGAGTTCCCCTACCGGGTTGTAAGTTTTAGTAACGGCTATCATGTTCCCGTCAAAACCTTTGACATCTGATCGGACTTCCTGGCCCAATGCATCGTACCAGGCCCTGGACAGGGAACCATCATTGCCAGACTTTTCAGCGCAGTAAGGCGTGTTCGTTGGGCCGCTCCCGGTGTTCCAGTTTAAAGAGGAATACCCGACGCTCCCATCCGGATTCGATTGCTGGGTCTGTCTCCCGAAATTGTCGTAGCTGTAATAAACTGTGTTGTTTAGGTAATCGGTTTCAGATTCCAGCAGGCCGTATCCGTTGTAACCTCTGTTCAGCTGGTGTCCCAGGGGATCGGTAATTTTGCTCACCCGGATGTTATCCCCACTGTACTCGTACTGGGTTATCCTGGGAACGGCATCCCCGGTCACGGTTTCCTTTTTCAGGTTGCCATTTGAATAGTACTCATAAGATTTGGATAATTCAGAAGCGGTGGATGGGAAATAAGTTTCCGTCTCTACATGGTTAGAAGTAGCTGAATAAGTACGGTTTACCTGTTTTGTGATTGGGTTACCGGTTCCCGTGTAGGTAGTTGAAGAATTTGTCACCCTTCCAAGCAACCAGTTTGAAGCATCCGTGATATTAACAACAGTGTTTGTGGTTGTCTCGGTGCTGTTTCCAAAATCCCTTGATTTTGTTTTGGTTGTCAGGTTTCCAAAGTTGTCGTAATCATATGAATAATTAATTGTTTGTGAAGTCAAAATATTTTGATCGGTCGTACTCGATATGTACGGGAAATATCTTTTATTGCCATTGGCACTTAAATCTTTGATTGAATACTCATTGGAAATAATGGATATGTTGTTTGCACCTTTCCGTTTGACAGAAACAGTAAGTTTTGGGAAGAACATGTGATATTCTGTATCATAGGAATAGTTGCTTTCATTTACTATATCTGTTATACCCTGTGTTGCCGATATTTTTCCAAAACATAAAAATCCTTTACCCTGCCGGTGTACCTTTAATCCACCGTATTTATAACTCATTGTCGGACCATAACCGTTGTTGACCGATGTTCCTGTTACCACATTTACGGGTCCTTGATATTCAAATACAGGGAAATTGGAGCCTCCATTCTTCGTATAGACTGAACCATCGGTTAATTTACCATAATCTACCCTTGTCTCCTGGCCCAAACCATTCCCAATATATTTTAGCAACATTTCGGTATTGCCAGTCGTATTCGCAAGGTAGTACCCAGTGGTGGTATTTGTCGCCAAAACATCAGCTTTGCCATTCCCATTAAAATCACCCAGTATATAGCTATAGTCTTTATTTAGATTGACATCATAATGTATCTCATTAGAAAAGTCGTTGCCGTTTAAATTAGCCATCAGGTAATGTTGCCAGGGATTATTGTAAGAATCTTTTCCCAGCGCTAACAAATCTGTCCTTCCATCCCCATTAAAATCACGGGCGTAAACGACATTATTTTTGAGATTAAATAGCTTAACATCGATATACCTGAAATCAAATCCTGTGCCCGTTGAGAGATACATCTTCCAGATAGCATCGTCGTAAACAAACAAATCGGTTTTTCCATCACCATTAAAATCTCCCTGGTTGAAATTATTCTGGCTGGTAATACTTGTTACTTCATCTCCAATCTGGGTAAAATAATTACCATCCAATGTATAAATTTTTAATCCACTATTACTGAAAACCCAAACATCACTTTTACCATCGCCATTAAAATCTGCAATATATACCTTATCCCCCCAACTACTTATTGTTCCAGTCCGATGATTGCCCCTAAGGTCCGAGTTAATCGTGCTTTCAGTAAAAGAAAACATCTCCCAACTATTATTGGACGGATTCATAATTAAAAAATCATTAAAGCCATCACCATCAAAATCAGAGATACGATGTTCAAATTTGGGATCGTAAATATGATTATAATCCAAATAATCCAAGGCAAATGATTGATAATAAGTAAGTATTGATCCATTGCTGACTTGCCAATAATAGGAATAATAAGGGCCGGATTTTACTACAGTTATTAGATCATCATTATTGTCGCCATTCAAATCAGTGACAATTAAATCTGCGATAAAACAATCTTCATTAGAAGGAAAATTTAATTCTTGTGCCCAGTAAAAGCCACCATTTTTATTATTAAAATATAATCTCGTGTTTAATCCTCTTACAGCCGCAATATCTTCAAATCCATCCCCGTTAAAATCTCCGGTAAATAACCTTGAATCTGATGTAATAAAATCATGGTCATGCCAATTAGCAGCTCCGATTACAGCATTTCCTGGTTGCTGATACGAAAATGCTGTAGAATTTAAACTACTTCCACCAAGGCCGTACTCGGTCACCTCCTTTAGAGCGCTTAACCCATAATAATTATTGGTTAGGTAATTATAGGTGAGCTGATAAGTTTTTATGACCGAATTGTTATACAAAATCTCGACCTTTTCCAGTAAAAGCTTTTGATAGAATTTTTCACCTTTAAAGTATGATCTTGTGCTGTCCGATCTTTGTTTGTAATAGAAGTTGACCTGGTTTGGACCATACAGAATATGTTCCGGGTAAATATTCCCATCCTGTTTCATGTAACTAAAAGTCATTTGATTGCCGAAAAGATCGGAAACTGAACTAACATACCAACACAAGTAAGGGCTTCCGGTCACCGATTCATTCAGTTTTTGCCTGGAATCCGTGGTATGTCCATACTGCAAACTCAATCCGTTTTTGGTCTCTACTTTAAATTCTTCAGGCCCATTGCCTGTTGATCCCAGCGCTGTTACTCTTGAGAATGTTTCAACTTCTGTCCCATAGACTGAATTTGCAGAACCATAGGTGCCCGAGGTACAGACCAGGCGCTGGCCATCAAGAGCATAACGGTCGTAAATATCAGCGTTGACGCCCCTTGACAGGTTATCCTGATAAACTGTTTGGGGCGCTCTTGTAATAGCTGAAATCCCTGAGAGCTGCCACCCAAAACCGGCAATACCGGAACCGTTCATACTGGAATAGGTAAGGGCAATCTCCGGTTTCAACCCGTTAACTCCTGCCGGCAGATCAAAGGGTATGGTATAGGTTGCCGCCCCCATGGCATTCACGGTAAAAGCCCCGCTGGTAGTTCCGACAAGATAAGGGCTGGTTGTGTGAATACTCCTTGTCTGAGGGTCTATGGGAGTGGAATCATAAGTAATCGGGTCCGGTCCTGTATTGTTTACTATCCTGGCTGTAAGAACACCGGCTCCCGGAGTGTACAAGTATCCTCCGGTAAGAGTGATGCTTTGCCTGGCTGTGTGGTCCTGGTTTCCTGTTTCAGGAGTGTTAAGGATCAGGTTAACCGGTTGTCCTTTTCCCAGAAAGGAACCGAGGAGAAGAATTGTAATGAGTGATACTATATATTTCATATCTGTCAGGTCAGGTTTAACTTTAAATACCTTAATCTTGTTTGATGATCTTCCAGGTAGTGGGCTTGTTGTTGATAAAGATGCGCAGCAGGTACATTCCCGCCGGCTGGCCCGAGAGATCGATATCCGTTGAGGTTCCCGCATTATTGAAATCCATCAGTGTTCGGCCCTGCATGTCAAAAATCGATATGCGAGCACGGTCGCTTTCTCTCAGCGGGATATCGACCGTGAGCAGTCCCCTGGTGGGGTTGGGATAAATCTTTATCTCTTTATTGTCTAAAAGATCGTTATAGACCTCGCCCACCTTATCTTTCTGCGGGGAAGAAAGGCTGTCCTTAGGAAGTTTCGCACTCTTGGGATAAGTGATTACTTTTTCGCGATAGGTCCTGTTGCCGGAGGCATCGAAAGTATAATTATAATGAATCGTCTGGGAATAGCCATCCCGGGGAATCCACCAAAGGACAACGATAAAAAGAAGGACGTATTTCATCTTGTCACTTATTTAGATGCATTCTCCAGTTTTGCAATCCTTTCCTCCAGGCTCTTTATCTTTTCGTCCTGCTCCTTCAACGCCTGGACCAACACGGGGATCAGCTCGGTGTACCGGATACCCAGCACCCCTTCCTTGTTTTGTGCGACCAGCTCCGGGAAGATATCCTTCACCTCCTGGGCAATAAACCCCATGTGTTTCACGGTATCCTGGGCGGTTTCGGGAGCTTGTTTCCCGCCAGCCAGGGCCTTCGCTTGCCTTAAAAAGTTGTATTTCACCGGTCTCAGGTTGTAAAGCCTGTCGGTAATCTTTGGCAGATCGGCGATATTGGTCTTGACCCCTTTGTCGGACATGTTCACCACATCGTAAAAATACCCAGTGTAGGCTGTAACGGAATTCTGGAAATTACCCTCCACTGAATAGAGATTCGCGAATTGATTGTACAGCATGCCCAGGGTGATGTAGTTATCATTGGTTGGATACAATCCGTTGCTGTCGTACAAGAGTCCCGAATAGGAGGAACCATTCATGAAATGCACCGTCCCGTTGACATCCAGGTTATAGGAAGGACTATCGTTGTTGATCCCGATGTTCCCGTTCTGGATGACTTTTAACTGGGAATAGGACATGAATGATAAAAGCAGGCCAACGCATGTAAGCAATAAATGATTTCGGATTTTCATAAGTTTTTATTTTTTAAATTTTTATACAATTATATTTTTAACCGCAAACTCCGCGAAATTGAACCCGCGCAGAATACAGGCTGAACACAAAATTCTTCATTCTTCATTTTTAATTCTTAATTTTTTAAACGAATCCGCGTCAAATAGCACCGTAAATCTGATCGTATTGGCCAGCGGGTTGTTCTGCGCCGTTGGCATCAGGTACGAGAAATCAAAAGCACAGATTCTGGTCTTGACGCCCACCCCGGCGGTGAAAAACTTGCGGTTCCCCTTGTTCCGGGATTCATTGAAGTACCCTGCCCTTAACGCGAATTTTTTGCTGTACCAATACTCCAGGCCCGCCGAAACGGTGACTTCCTCCAGTTCCTCCTTCATCCCCCCGGGCGCATCGGAGAAGGAACTGAAAATGCCATCGATCACCGATTTGCCGGAATTGCTATCCGGCAACACGATCCCGTTCCCGTTGCCCCCGCCGGACGTCTTTATCGATGGCGTTGGAACAAGGAGTTTGTTCAGGTCGAGGGAAAAGGACAACGAATTATCGCGGTCGAACGCGTTGGTATAGCATGTTCCGATTCTCAGGTTCGCCGGGAGAAATTGTTTGGTTTCTCCCTGGTTGTAGGAAATCTTCGATCCGATGTTGGAAAAGTTGATCCCCGCCGCGAAGGTTCTTTCCTGCACATCTCCTTTCCAGCTCTTGTTGTAAAAGAAGGAAAAGTCCGTTGCAAAAGCATTCCCGGCAGAATAGGTATTTTGTCCGTAGCCTCCCGAGAGATCGGTGCGGATATACCTCAGGGCAACCCCTCCGGAGAAATACGGTGACAGTTTCCGGGAATAACTGAAATCAACGGCAAATTCACTGGGATTGACTGTCCCAAGCACCTGTTGGTCCGTCCCCGTCAGGTTCACATCTCCCATCGAAAAATACCGGAGCGAGGAGGCGATGGCCTGGTTCTCATCCAGGCGGTAAAACCCGCTGACGCAGGCCAGGTTGATATCATCCGCCAGTTTCCGCAGCCAGGGGGTGTAAGAAACCGAGACCCCGAATTTCTCCTCCGCGAAGGCATACTTCGATGGGTTCAGGTACTGGGAATTGGCGTCCGGCGAGGTGGCCGCCCCCACATTTCCCATGGCCCCGTGTCTCGAATCGGGGGTAATGGTCAGAAAAGGCACTGCCGTCGAAATGGGGTTAAACTTTATTTCCTGCCCTGTCGGCAACGATTGGGCAGAAAGACTGCAAGGCACGACGTTCAAAAGAAGGAACAAATGCAAACCCGTGAAAAAAATCAGGTTCCGTCTCATCATAGTTAGTTGATTTGGAGGTTACGAACAATCTATACTTAAATATCAGAACATATTATTAATACTTCTTATCCCCCAAAGGTTACCTGTCAAATTGCAAAACTTATCAACAATCCGGGAATGTTATTAACAATTTTTAATTTCATTTTATTTATATACTTATGTATATCCGAGCACTTAGCTCTTTGGTATTTTTCAATAGAAAAGACCCGGACGGTTTCGGAAGCATAAAATACCTGAATAATGGTATATTTTAATATGTCTATATTATTGGGTGTGATTGTGATGAAAAATAATCATCGGTTAAAGCCGGAGCCTGCACCTTCGAATTTGCACCACCCTTGTTGCAAAGTGCTGGTGCGGAGTTTGTTCTTTCACTTCAGGACACACCGTGTGGCAGCGGGGGATAATGTGCCGATGTGCTGATGTGTTGATTAGTTGATGTGCTAATGTGCTGTATAATTTATGACGGATTGTAGCTTTATTGAAATATTAATATAATTGAAGCAGGTTTTAGTATCGCCACATCAGCACATCGCCACATCATCACATCAAATGTATCTCGGCACCTTCGATTTATATTCCAGGTATTCCTGTCCGAATTCCTTTTCAAGATATTTTTCTTCAGACAGAATAATAAAGTGATGAACGATCATCCCGTAGAGCATGGCGATAAGCAACAGGAGGCTTGGAAGATATAAAAAGGCAGCTGTGTTGAGAAACAACATACTAAAGTACATCGGATTCCGGCTGATTCTGTAAATACCTCCGGTGCGTAGTTGGTGCTTTCCCGTCGGAAGCCCGATATGAGTGACCAGGCCCATTGAAAGGAAAGCAGGAACGATGAGAAGGTCGGCTGGGATCAGAAAAATAGCAGCAAGTAACTTTTGAAAATCAGGTATATTTTCCTGTACCATAAAAGGAATCAAGGACCTGAATTCCGGGGAAAGTGGAATCAACCAAAAAACAACCCAAACAGCAAATAGAAAGAATTTCCCGGAATAGAAAAAGAATGGATTAATGGTAGCTCTTCCCATCGCGTTTCTCTTGTGTTTTGCCAGAGAGGCCCCTAAAATTATCGTGGCCAGAATAGGCAAAGTGATTAGAATCGCCAGACTTTTGTCAATCCAATTCATTTTCCGATAAGTATTTGAATTTTAAAAATACAAAAAATCAAGATTCTTTGCCCCATCTTTTTGTCAGATTCTTTTATTAAACTCCCCCGAAAAGTTTTGCTGCCTGACTGCCTTATTACAAATACATTCTCCGGGATTTGTTTGTACCTTCTGTGGACTTCCTGCGGACTTTCTGCGGACATTGTGCGGAAATTTCCGCACAATGTCCGCAGAAAGTCCAAAAAAAGCCGGCGCAAAGTAAGACGATGGGATAAGGAGTCCGGAGACAATCCGGTACCGATCAGTGGGTGAAATCCTGAGATCGGATTTCAAAGAAGTTTAAAATCCGGAAATAAATTATGATTTAAACCAGGGTTTGATAGTCTTATAAAGTTGTATGTGGCTTATTCCATAAGGATGAGCTGATAAGGGAGCATCAGAAAACTATTCTTTCGTTTCATTGCCTTTTTCTGAATTCCCGTATTCCTGGTAAAGGAAATCGTTATAAGGAAACCTGGTAACGTGGATCTTTTTAACTTCCTGGTAAAGTACTTGTTTGAATTCTTCGATATTAATTTTCTTTTTGGCCGATATGAAAACGGAGAGATTATCGTGATGCCCCATCCAGGAGTTTTTTAAATCATCAAGAGTCAGATTCTCCCTGGTAACAGGGGAAAGATCATCATCTTCTTTTTCTTTATAGGTGAAGGCATCAATCTTGTTAAAAACATAGATCATTGGTTTATCCGACGCTCCGATTTCTCCGAGAGTTTTATTCACTACATCAACCTGTGATTCAAACCCGGGATGAGAGATGTCCACCACATGAATGATGATATCTGCTTCCCTGGTTTCATCGAGAGTTGATTTGAAGGATTCAACCAGGTGATGCGGTAATTTGCGGATAAAACCTACCGTATCAGCCAACAGAAATGGCAGATTCCCAATTACCACTTTGCGCACAGTAGTGTCCAGGGTTGCAAATAATTTATTTTCCGTGAAAACGTCAGATTTGCTGAGGAGATTCATGATGGTGGATTTACCGACATTGGTGTATCCCACCAATGCGATTCTTACCAGTTTACCCCTGTTTTTTCGCTGAACGATCATTTGCTTGTCAATCTGTTTCAGCTTATCCTTCAATAGTTTTATTTTATCTTCTATGATACGGCGGTCGGATTCAATCTGGGACTCACCCGGGCCCCTGGTGCCAATACCTCCCTGCTGTCTTTCAAGGTGAGACCACATGCGGGTAAGTCTCGGAAGCATGTACTGGCATTGTGCAAGTTCAACCTGCGTTTTGGCATAGGCTGTCTGAGCGCGGCGGGCAAAGATGTCGAGGATCAGGTTTGTGCGATCAAGTATTTTACAATCGAAGGCTTTTTCGATATTTCGGATCTGGGTTGCATTAAGTTCATCATCAAAAATTGCAGTATCAATTTCATGAACTTTTATAAAATCCGCAATTTCCTGCAGTTTACCGGCGCCGATAAAAGTGGCAGGGAAGGGATTTTCAACCCTTTGGGTGAATTTTTCCCATACCTCGCCTCCGGCAGTATCCGTTAAAAAAGCAAGTTCGTCAAGGTATTCATTTACCTCGCGCTCATCCTGACCGGGAGTTATAATTCCCACCAATACGATTCGTTCAGGACGGATAGATGTATCATATTCTGTTGACATATTACAAAGTTAATATAAATAGCAGGACAAATAAGCTCTGTCATGGTTGAATTATAAAATTTTCAATTTATAAATGATTCTTTTATAAATGATTTCTTGGTTAATTCAAAAAGATGTATTTTTGTCGCTAATTCTGAGGGGGGATTAGCTCAGTTGGCTAGAGCGTTTGACTGGCAGTCAAAAGGTCATCGGTTCGATTCCGATATTCTCCACCCTAAACTTTGCATTTGCAGTTGTTGCAAATTAATCTATTGAAGTTTAAGAAGAAACTTAGAGGAAACTCTTGATAATTAGAGTTATTTAAGACTTTATAGATAACATTTAATTACCAATATCTGCTGAAGATCAGGCTACCGGATTTTGGTAAAAGCGACATTAGCTGCAAAAGAGGCTAATTTTTCATTTCTAATTCATTTTTCACCGGTACCTGGGAATAATAATTCCGTGGTGGCGTTTTTTTGCCGGATATTGAAGTATTATTCTGTCTAAAGCCGGTTTCTTGATTTTTAATGTCAGATTGAAGTTTTATAAAAAATGAAAAAAGAAGAACGGTTTGCCTGCCCTTTGAGGGATTATGAAGCGGTGCCAATAAAACAGTATGATTCACAAATACCCTGTCAGGGAGCTGATTTTTGGGTAGAACGGGAGAACGGAGATTTATGTTGTTCTTATTGCGGTGGATGGCATCCGGAACAATTCATCAGGTTTTGTTCTAAAGTTGCCGAGGATCCATCTTTATACCTAAGAATAGAACCCGCACGTCAGGATGGGAAATTCTGGATTATACAACCAGAGATAAAAAATGCTTTGCAGGGAGCTGTTAAAGCCTGGAGAGTTCATCTCGAAAAATGGCTGGAAGTTCTCGATCTTGGTGTGGAAGTGGAGGTCATCACTGAAGAATTTATTCAAAAAGCAATAAAAGCTTCTGAAAGGAAAAACCGTATCATTCTGTCCGAACGGGCAGAGATGAAAAAAGTGAGTTGATTTTTTAGTCTGAATTTCTTTTATACTGCAGGTGTTTATTTCTTTTCCGGGCAATCCAGATGCTGGTGTTCAGTTCGAAACCAATTATCAGCATCAGAGAATTGAAGTAAATTGAAAGCATCACAACAATGAGGGTTCCAATCGAACCGTAAAGGGTATTGTATTTTCCGAAGTTATTGATATAATAGGAAAATCCTACCGAGGTAAGAATCGAAAGAATTGTTGTAAGAGTAACCCCGGCCGAAAAAAAGCGGAATTTTGTTTTACGGGCAGGGGCATAATAGAACAGGAAAGCATAACAGAAATAGAACAATGCACAAATAATCAGCCATTTACCTCCAAGTAAAAGATAATAGGTAAGATTGAGGTGTATTAAACCTTTGGCTACAAAAAAATGCATTACAATTTTGCTGACGGTAATCATAGCGATGCTGATAGTCGTCAGGGTTATCAGAATTATTGCCAATCCAAGGGCCACCAAATGCTGATTGAGCCAGGAGCGGGTTTCAATGGAATGAATTGTTCCATTGAAAGCCGTTATTATGGCCACAATACCATTAGTGGAAAAATAAAAAGCAGCCAGAAAACCAAATGAAAGTAAACCTCCCCGAGGCTGCATTACAATATCTTTAATCGTTTCTTCAATTGCAAGATAAGCATTCCTGGGCATTATGCTTGCCAGAAGCTGCAGTAGTTGCTGCTGGAAATTCTCGATGGGTATATAAGGAATTAAGGTGAAAAAGAATATTATAGCCGGGAAAATGGCAAGAATGAAATTGAATGCAATTGCTGAAGCCCTCGTGCTGATAGAACCATCGACCAATCCTTTCCAGAAAAAAACGCCGACATCATACAAAGGCACCCTGTCAAAAAAAGGAAGTGTTATAACACGTGCCCGTGCAGTTAATTTATCATAAATGCCAATGGCCCATTCCTTTACTTTTGTTGCAAGTGTTCTGTCCAATTCTTTACCCTTATTTATTTAATCCCTTTCAATTGTTTAATCCTTATCAATGCGCAACTGAACTATCTGAGGTTTTTTCCCTTTGGGTTTCAAAAGGAAATACACTCTGAAGTTCCCATTCGATGTTGTCATTTTGCCGATTGCATAAACTGATTCATTCCCTCCCTGATGTGTTATCTGGAAATCAGAAGGTTTATTATGCGAAAAGAAATCTTTCAATATCTGCTCTCCCTGGGCTTGTGAACACATATTTTCTTTATCAAGGATAATTAATTCAATATTATCATTGAAATGTGATGCTACAGTCCTGGCATCTCCTGCTTTTAAGCCACTGACGATCTGATTTGGAATCTGACCATCAGATATTAGAGGCATTAACATTATTAACAGAATAGTATAAAGTATAAAGTAGTATTTGTTTCTCATAATCCCTGTTGTTTTCATGTATAATACAATAATCGTACAAAAATAGCAAGACTTATGAATTATAGTAAATAAAACAAAAAATGAGTGTCCGGTATGTTGACTAATGTTTATAGACGTGTCATTAATAGTCATTGTGCAGTAAAAAAGCAATTAATGACAATCAAATGACAATAAATGACTATTAATGACCATAAATGACAACATTTGACAAAGAGAAATCTCAAATAGGGAAGTAAACGGATATTCATAAACAAAAACATGAGACAATCTGGTTATCAATTTTTCTGCTTTTGGGTTTCAACGTCCCAAAGTGGTTTTGATCTGAAGCTTTAACTAATTTTAATACAGAAAGATAGGATAAGTCAACCAATTATGACAAAATGCCAGTAACTTTGTTATAGATGAAAGGGATTATAAATTATAATAAGATGAAAAATAAAGGGAAATCTCCTCCTTTTGATGAAGTGAAAGGCAACAGAAGTTTTGCCGGAGAAGAAAATGATCTTCCGGGATATCCTGTATATCCTCCGCAGGAAGATATTTATCACACTTACGAGGAAGCAGATCTGAATCCTGAGGATTTATCAGAGAGGAAGAATGTTTTTAAATTCCCTAAATCTCAGGAAGTGACTGATATTGAAACGGGTGATGATTTGGACGTTCCGGGTGTTGAACCGGATAATGAGCAGGAATATCTTGAATGTGAAGATGAGGAAAATAATTACTTCAGTTTAGGTGGTGATAACCATGAGAGTCTGGAGGAAGATTTATTGGTATAGAAGATAAAAATATTTAAAATCGTTTGCGGGTTTTATTCCAAATATTCTCTGATTTACAGGAATTTATTCACGTGTGTAAATTGAGAGCATAGCTTTAGACTCTTTCATTTCCAATTTTTTGAAGAATATTGTTCTATTCGGATGTTATTATCTATTTTTGTACAATATCGCTTTATTTGAATTTTATATGCCTAACCTGGTTCTGTTTTTATCCACTGTCTTTCTTGGTTTTTTCGCCATGCTAAATCCAATTGGTAATACCCCTGTATTTCTATCCTTAGTTGGCGATGCGGATGATAAAACGATGAAACGTGTAGCATTTAAGTCAGTATGGGTGGCTTTCCTTGTTATCAGTGTATTCAGTCTTTTTGGACATGTTATTTTTCGTTTGTTCGGATTGACACTTCCTGCTTTTCAAATCGCTGGAGGAATAATTGTTTTTTTCATCGGTTATGATCTTTTACAGGGAGAAACGGCCAAAACTCAGAGTTCAGATAAAAAGTTACCTGTCGATTCTTTTGATGACATGGCTATATCTCCTCTTGGAATCCCTTTGTTATCAGGACCAGGAACGATTTCTACAGCAATGAACTTTGTTGGGGAGGGTAAAAGTTTCCTTTACGCCTTACTGATCATCTTTGTTTTTGCTCTGGTATGTTTTATCACTTACCTGATGTTTATCACAAGCAAGAAAATTGCGAATAAACTAAGTCCTTCCCTCATTGTAGTAATTACAAAAATCATGGGACTTATTCTTACTGTACTTGCTGTCCAGATGGTGATCCAGGGAGTTTTTAAAGTAATACTGGAGTTTCCCGGAAAATGAATTTAACCGATTCACATTGATAAAGTGAAAATACTGATCCTTTTTATTGGCAAGACAGATAAAAAATATATCTGGGAAGGAATTGAAGAGTACGCGCACCGGCTGAATTTTTATCTTCCCGTCGAATTAAAAGTATTACCCGATATAAAAAAATCCGGGAATCTCACAGAAGAACTCCAAAAGGAAAAGGAAGGACGAATGATTTTGGAGCAGATAAATCCGGGTGATCAATTAATTCTGCTTGATGAAAAGGGTAAAGAATTCTCATCTGTTGAATTTTCAAAATGGATAGAAAAAAAAATGGTTGCCGGTACACGGCAGCTAATTTTCGTAATTGGAGGACCTTATGGGTTTTCGAAAGCAGTGTATCAGAGAGCTAATTTTAGCATATCCTTATCAAAAATGACCTTTTCACATCAGATGGTTCGCATGATTTTTGTAGAGCAATTATACAGGTCTATGACAATCCTGAGAAATGAGCCCTATCATCATGAATAAAGTATTTACAAGGCACTTTTGTAAGAATAACCGGTATCTGTTAGTTGCCCTGCCGCTATTAATTTTCACGGTGGTCATGGAAATTTCATCTCTGCACAGGCTTGACACGGAATATGAGGCGGAAAAAATTTACAAGACTGTTAAGTTGAAAGAACAGCTGATGGAGAAGGAACTTAGTTCCATAATCCAGGAAATCAAATATACTAAAAGTCTTAAGAGTACCTGGTATCTTTTAAACCCCAAAAAATATGATCATGAAGACAGGTCATTTTCCATCTCCAAGAATGACAACTTATTATACTGGTCTTCCTCATTAATTGCTTTCCCAACGGCAGATTCCTTGCAATATGGGAAGAGTGGTATTGCTCATTTACCCACAGGATGGTTTTGGACCATTACCAAATCGGAGGGAGGATTTATCTTTAAGGGTTATATCCTTATCAAGAGAGATTTCCCCTATAGAAATAGATATATCAGGTCTTCTTTTCAGAAAGATTTTGATCTTCCGGATGATTACCAGGTAAGTGCACAGAAACTAAATGGAGCAATAAATGTAGTCAGACCGAATAGTGAATTCTTATTCTCAATCGTTCCTGTGAAGGGAGTTATGAATGAGAAAGAAGCAGTTGCCATTACAGTTCTATATTTTATCCTGCTCTTCTTGTTCCTTGCCCAGATAATACAGTGGCTTCTGCGAAGTAAAAGATTAAAACCAATGCACAAATTCATCATAGCAGCTGCCATTGGTTGTTTTACTTATCGATTGATGAATTTTCTGAAAGTGCCGGCTTCCCTGTTCCGGAGTGAGTTTTTTTCTCCTGTTGAGTTCGCTTATGGAGGATGGTTGTCTTCTTTAGGAGAGTTCTTATTGCTTTCTGTCTTTCTGTTTTATATTGCCCAGTCCTTTTTTATCCTGTTAAGGATGGAGTATTATCCCAAAAAGAACATCCGGGCAATACGATACTTTGTTTTCTTATTTGGAGCTTTTTATTTTGTTTTTTCTATTTTTCTTTTGAAGATCCTTCTTCTGAATTCAAATATATCGCTCGAATTCTTTAGTAATCTCCAGCTCTCGTTTATCAACCTTATCTCTTTTTTATGTATCTCATTACATGCGCTGGGATTTATCATTATAATGATTCGGATTCGTTCGGAATATTATATTTTCCCAGGATATAAAAGAGCGCTTTTTTATGTGACAGGATCAGCGGTTCTGGCATACCTGGCATTTAGATTTGCAGGAATATCAATTCCTTTGTCTTCTCTTGGGTATTATCTGGTTATCTGTTCATTGCTCTTTTTGGTTGTTCCTGAAAAAATAAGAAGGTTTAAATTCACGTTTCTTTTATTCGTTTCTATCATCAGTGCAGGATACCTCAATCTCTTTTCCCATGAATTGAGCATCAAAAGAAAAGATAATCTGCAAAAATTGATAGCTGTAAATCTGGCTTCGGAGCGAGATCCCTCTGCTGAGATATTTCTTTCAGAGCTGGATGACCGATTCCGTGGAGACAGTATCATTAATCAGTATTTATTCCCCCCCTCCCCAAATGTGGAAACTTATTTCCGGAATACCTATTTTACAGGATTCTGGCGGAACTATGATCTTAAAGTAACGGTTTGCAAACCTGTTGATAGTTTATTAGTTGCAGATTTAAATGTTAAATATCCTTGTTTTGATTTCTTCAGGGAACTGGAATCCGGAAACGGAGTAATAATTCCCGGCTGCAACTTTTATTACATGGATATGTTGAACGGAAGGATTTCGTATGTTGGTGAACTTGACAGGGGAAATCTTAAAATCTTTATACAACTGTATTCTAAAATACTACCGGAAGGAAGCGGATATCCTGAATTACTGCTGGATGAAAAAAATTCCAAAGAGAGCAGGGTGAAAGATTTTAGTTATGCAAAATATTATCAGGGTCAGCTTGTAGACAGGGGAGGAGACTATCAGTATGGAATGCATTTGCCGAAAGAAGCTGGCGGTAAAAGTGAATTCCAGTATTTTATAAAAAATGATTATAAGCATTGTTCCTATTACCGCGGAAAGAATAATTACATTATTGTCAGTTACCCTGAGACAAAGTTTATTGATCAGGTGAAAACCTACCCTTATCTTTTCCTCCTTCTGTATCTCATTGGAATGGTTGTTTTTTTGTTTAACCAGGCTTCTTTCCGATCGAAAAATAAAACGCTGGATTTCAGAGGAAAAATTCAGTTGACGCTGATCCTCTCCCTTTTGGGAATCTCAACACTGGTAGGAATTGGACTCATCATTTATAATTATGAGCAGTTTAAAAATTCTCTTCAGGGAGACCTGAATGATAAACTCTATTCGATTTCTTCGGAATTGAGCATGAGAATCGGAACGGAGGATGAGCTGGATCCGGGAATTCATGAGATGCTGAACGATCAGCTTATCGCTCTTTCTGATCTTACCAGAACTGATATCAATATCTATGACCGTGATGGCCAGCTCTTTGCTACATCCAGGGGTGAAATATATGATCGGGGACTTAATTCTACAAGAATAGATCCGGTTGCCTATTATAAGTTATCAATTGAGTCAAAAAATAATTTTATCCATTCTGAAAATCTGGGTAAGATGACTTTCTATTCAGCCTATATACCTTTATATAATAAATTAAACGACCTGGTAGGTTATCTGAATCTCCCGTATTTCGCGAGACAGGATGAGTTTAAGAGAGACGTTTCTGCCTTTATTATAGCTTTCTCCAACGTGTACATTCTGTTAATTCTGATCAGCCTGATTGTTGCCATACTTATCGGTAATAAACTTACTCTACCATTGCTTAAAATAGAGCAAAACCTTAAGGGGATTCAGCTTGGAAAAGAGAATGCGAAAATTGAGTATCTTGGAGAGGATGAAATAGGCCGGCTTGCAAAAGAATACAATAAAAAAGTAGATGAACTGGCTGAAAGCGCTGAGTTGCTTGCCCGGACAGAAAGGGAGCTTGCATGGCGGGAAATGGCCAGACAGGTAGCACATGAAATCAACAATCCTTTAACTCCGATGAAATTGAATATCCAATATCTGAGGAGAATTAAGGAACAAGGGAGTGAAAATTTTGATGAATATTTTGATCAGGTGAGTAAATCGTTAATTGAGAATATTGATGTACTATCCACAATTGCTTCTTCTTTTTCTGATTTTGCCCGCATGCCCAGAATTCAGAATGAATTACTGGATCTGCGTGAAAGAGTAAAAGAAGCAGCGCTTTTGTTTAAAACTACTTCGAATATTTCGATTGATGTGGTCAGCTATGGCGGAGAACCTATACAGATCATGGCAGATAAAGATCAGCTTAGCAGAGTTCTTATTAATCTGATAAAAAACGGAATTCAATCGATTCCTAAGGATAAAGAAGGACATATAGTGATTGAATTGAAAGAAGAAGATGATTATGCCTTGCTGACTATTGCCGACAACGGGATCGGTATTCCCGAGGAATTGCGTGCTAAACTTTTTGAGCCTAGTTTTACTACTAAATCAAGTGGTATGGGTCTTGGTCTTGCTATCGCCAAAAGAATTATTGAAAATATTAATGGCAATATATGGTTCCGTACCACGATGGACGTGGGAACGACCTTTTATATCAAGGTCCCGTTGGTAGAGAAGAATTAATAAAATAGAAAATTTGGCTTTCTGTTATAATTGGTACAATATGAGGACTTTTTTGGTTTTTATCCTGGGTTTATATGGTTGCAATTGCCTTGGACAACTGCGGCAGGATACTATTCATCTTTCAAAAGACATATTCCTGATTCAATTATCAGAAAATGCATATATGCATGTCTCTTATTCTGAAATGCCAAAATATGGACGCATTTCATCGAATGGAGTGATTTTCATCGGCAAAAAAAAGGCATTTTTGTTTGATACCCCTGCAACCGATTCCCTGACTGAGAAGTTAGTGATTTGGCTGATGGATTCAATGAAAACAAAAATTGTCGGATTTGTTCCAAATCACTGGCATAGTGACTGTATGGGTGGTTTGGGATTTTTACAAAAAAAGGGAATATCATCTTATGCGAATCAAATTACAATTGATATTGCAAAATCGAAAGGATTACCTGTCCCTGAGAAGGGCTTTAAGGATTCATTAAAGTTACAGCTTAATGGAAAATCAATAGAATGTTACTATTTGGGGGCAGCTCATTCATTGGATAATATTGTAGTCTGGATTCCCTCGGAGAAAATCCTGTTCCCCGGTTGTATGATAAAGAGTCTTGAATCAAATAACCTGGGGAATACGGTGGATGGGGATTTAAACTCTTATCCAAAGACAATAGACAAAATAATTAAGAAATTTCCTTCAGCGAAAATTGTAATTCCAGGTCATGGCAGTTATGGCGGCATTGAATTATTATATCATACAATGGGTCTATTAAGCAGTAATTAAAATGAATCATATTCCCTTTTATAAAAAAAAATTCTTCTGCTGAATGTTATTTCGTTAGAAGAATTTTTGCGAAAGCTATAAAAAGATAAAATCGACTAATTGCCCATTTCAGCAAGGAATTTAATCCTGACCATTCTTATTTCTTCAATTTCATAATCATCACCGAATTCAGCAACCGCTTCATCAATTGAATCGGATTCTGCATCTTCACGGAAGTACTTAAAGATATCCTCAACCTGGTCTTCATCCATCACATCATAGATGTAATAGTCAATGTTGACTTTTGTGCCGGAATTCACAATTACTTCTATTTCAGTGAGCAATTCATCCATTGTCATGCCTTTGGACTCAGCAATATCGTCAAGGGGCATTTTCCGGTCAATACTCTGAATGATATAGACCTTATTCTTGGATTTATTGGCAACTGTACGTACAACCATATCCTGCGCACGTTCAATTCCTTTTTCCTCTACGTATTTCTTAATAGTTTCCACGAAAGGTTTCCCATATCGCTGGGCTTTTCCCTGTCCTACGCCAATGATTCCCTGTAACTCTTCAAGTGTTGTCGGATACTGGATTGACATATCGGCAAGAGACGGATCCTGAAAAATTACGAATGGAGGAAGATTCTGTTTAGAGGCTACCTTTTTGCGAAGGTCCTTAAGGATGGCAAACAATTCGGGATCACCCGAAGATGAAGATCCAAAAGGGGGAGCCTCCTCGGCTTCTTCTTCTGCTTCATAATCATGATTTTTCACAACCATGAAGGAGTGTGGTTTGTTAAGGAATTCTATTCCTAAATCCGTTAGTTTAAGGACCCCATAATTTTCAATATCTTTATGAAGAAAGCCTGCAATAATACATTGTCTGAAAACAGCATTCCAGATTTTCTCATCGTATTCATCGCCTTCTCCGAAGATATCGAGACTATCGTGCATGAAAGATTTGACAGTGGCATTTTCAATTCCCATCAGAATGCTTACCAAATGTTCAGCTTTACACAATTCTTTTACTTCAAGGACAGATTTCAGTGCCATTACAACGAGATCTTTCCCTTCAAACTGTTCTTTGGGATTCAGGCAGTTGTCACAAGCACCACAATTATCTGATTCGTATTTCTCGCCAAAATAATTAAGGAGAACGACCCGGCGGCACATCGATGATTCGGCAAAAGCAACGGTGTCGAGCAACAATTGCTGCCCGATTTCCTGTTCAGCTACAGGTTTGCCTTGCATGAACTTTTCAAGTTTCTGAATATCCTTATAATTATAAAAGGTAATGCATTTTCCTTCACCTCCATCGCGACCAGCACGACCTGTTTCCTGGTAATACCCCTCAAGAGATTTGGGAATATCGTAATGAATGACAAATCTTACGTCCGGTTTATCAATACCCATTCCAAAAGCAATAGTCGCAACAATTACATCAACCTCTTCCATCAGGAACTTATCCTGATTAGCCGAACGGGTGGCAGAATCCATCCCGGCATGATAAGCAAGCGCCCTAATGCCATTTACCTGGAGAAGTTCAGCTATTTCTTCAACTTTTTTGCGACTTAAACAATAAATGATGCCTGATTTCCCTGGATTATTTTTGATCATACGGATGATCTGATCCTTGGCTTTCACTTTGGGCCTTATTTCATAATAAAGGTTGGGCCGGTTAAAAGAGGATTTAAAAACATGGGCATTCTGCATCCCAAGGTTTTTCTGTATATCGTGCTGAACCTTCGGAGTTGCGGTAGCTGTTAGGGCCATGATGGGAGCATTCCCGATTTCATTGATTATTGGCCTTATACGTCGGTATTCAGGCCGGAAATCATGTCCCCACTCTGAAATGCAGTGGGCTTCGTCAATGGCATAAAAAGTAATATTAATACCTCTCAGAAAATCAATATTTTCTAATTTAGTGAGTGATTCAGGAGCTACATAAAGCAATTTTGTCTGTCCCCTGCCGATATCATCTTTTACTTTTTGGATTGCGTTTTTAGATAAGGAGGAATTAAGGAAATGGGCAACGCCATCATCTAGGCTGAAACTTCTCATGGCATCTACCTGATTTTTCATCAATGCAATGAGTGGAGACACCACTATCGCAGTCCCTTCTTTCAATAAAGCTGGTAACTGATAGCAGAGAGATTTTCCTCCTCCTGTTGGCATTAAAACAAATGTGTCGTGTCCTTCTAAAATGCTGATAATTACATCTTCCTGCTGCCCTTTAAACCTATCAAAACCAAAGTATTTTTGTAATTGGGTATTCAGTAAACTCCGATCAACCATAATTTATTTTGTTCCTTCTGTATTTCTCGCCTGTGGTCAAATAATTGTTAATTGTTTATTAGCGATTGTTTTCACACGAAGTTATTAAATTTATTGTCCTCTACAAATCGTATTGATAAAATCACAATTATTTAACATTGAAGTGTATGGGTTTATTTAAATCCATAACAAAAGAGGCTAAAGAATTGTATATTTGTCCAATTTTTACCGGGAAATGTATTTTCCGGTGAGTTGTCCAAAGTTAATAAAAATAGGAATATTAAATGTCTTTAAAAGCAATACTTTCTGGAAAGAAGGAAAAAGAGAAGAACAGAGTTAGAAATACGGGCGAGATGTCATTTCTTGAACACCTCGAAGAACTGAGATGGCATCTGGTACGTTCATCTATCGCCGTCGTTGCTGGTGCTGTTTTTGTATTTATCAATGTGAAGTTCATATTCGATCAGATACTTTTTAAACCCAAAACTTCTGATTTCATAACAAATCGGTTCTTTGCCTGGATGGCCAAGGTATTTGATTCACCAAGCATACAGATAAATACAAAGCCCATTGAAATTATCAACATAGATTTGTCAGGGCAGTTTACAACCCATATTACGATAGCAATGGTTGGAGGGATTATCATTACAATTCCTTATATCTTTTATGAATTCTGGAGCTTTATAAGACCTGCACTTTACGATAAAGAAAAGAAATATGCAACCGGTGCTGTTTTTTATACTTCTTTTCTTTTTTTGCTGGGAGTCTTGTTTGGTTACTATCTGATCGTTCCCCTGACAACGCACTTTTTTGGTGCTTATAGTGTCAGTGATGAAGTCGTGAATCAGATCAATCTGAATTCATACGTTAGTTCTGTGAGCACGGTAGTCCTGGGTAGTGGACTTGTTTTTGAACTCCCGATTATTATTTATTTCCTTAGTAAAGTAGGAATCATAACTTCTTCTTTTCTTAAAACTTACCGAAGGCATGCTTATGTGTTACTGCTGTTAATGGCTGCAATTATTACACCTCCGGATATATTTAGTATGCTTTTAGTGAGCGGACCGCTTCTTTTGCTTTATGAAGCGGGCGTTATACTGGCTAAAAGAATTGAGAAGAAAAAATCTCATGAGGAACTTCTTGAAGCATAAATTGTTTTATAATATAAAATATTGATAAATGAGGCTGAGAGCCGAAGAGATCGTTAAGAAATATCGCAGCAGAACTGTTGTTAAGGGCGTATCCCTGGAGTTGAATCAAGGAGAAATTGTTGGGTTACTGGGTCCTAACGGGGCAGGGAAAACCACCTCTTTTTATATGATTGTAGGATTAATAAAGGCGAATGGTGGTAGAATTTTTATTGATGATACCGATATCACTTCTTTCCCTGTCTATAAACGAGCCAAGTTGGGTATTGGTTATCTTGCTCAGGAAGCGTCTGTTTTTAGGCAGATGAGTGTTGAGGATAATATCCGTTCCATTCTGGAGATGACTGATTTCTCAAAGGAATATCAGAAAGAAAAACTGGAGTCTCTACTTGATGAATTCGGTCTTCAGCGGGTACGGAAAAGCAAGGGCATCCAATTGTCAGGAGGTGAGCGCAGACGAACTGAAATTGCAAGGTGCCTTGCAATTAATCCTGCCTTCATATTGCTTGATGAACCGTTCGCTGGTGTAGACCCTATAGCAGTAGAGGATATTCAGCATATTGTTTACAAGCTTAAGGATAAAAACATTGGTATTCTGATAACCGATCACAATGTTCATGAAACGCTCTCTATTACAAACAGGTCTTATCTATTATATGATGGTAAAATATTGAACAGTGGTAGTGCGGAAGAACTTGCTGCTGATGAAGAAGTTAGACGCTTATACCTTGGTCAGAATTTTCAGTTGCGTCGTCCTATAATGAAATAAAAATAGCTACTGGATGATGAATTAATTCTTGAATAATTCTGGAGGTTAAATAGGAATTAAAAATTGACTATATTTGCAACGCCAAAAAATGCGGACGTGGCGTAATTGGTAGCCGCGCCAGACTTAGGATCTGGTGCCGTAAGGCGTGGGGGTTCGAGTCCCTTCGTCCGCACTAAAGTCCATCAATCACTCTTTTCCTTTAGAGAGAAGTAAGGACATTTTTTAAGATTGCAGAAACCCGGAATAAAAGGAAATGCCGGCTTAAGCCATTTTATATCTTATAAGCTGAATGATATGAAAATTTCAAAAACAAGTATTGACGAATTGAATGCCACTGTCCGCCTTAAAATTGAAAAACAGGATTACGAGGCCACAGTTAATGAAAAACTCAAAGAGTATAAGAAAAAAGTTAATATGCCTGGTTTCCGGAAAGGAATGGTTCCTGCAGGTCTTATTAAGAGGATGTATGGAAAGGCAGTTCTTGCAGAACAAGTTAACCAGGTACTGGGAAGTGAACTTTCCAAATATATTACCGATGAAAAGTTGAATATTCTGGGTGAGCCTTTGCCAAATACCCAAGAACCCTTGAATATTGATTTTGATACAGATGAAGAATTTGAATTTGTTTTTGACCTTGGATTGTCTCCAGAGATCGATATCGACCTTGCAAAAACAGGTGAACTTCCCTGGTACGAAATAGAGGTTGATGAGGATCTTGTTGGAAAACAGATTGAAGGATATACTAACCGTTTTGGTGAAAATGTTACTGCTGAACAGGTTGGTGATAAAGAAACAACCAATGGAGATTTCGCAGAACTTGATGAAAATGGAGAACCCAAAAATGGTGGAATTGTTGCCGAAAATGTTTTTGTATCTCCTCAATTATTCCAGGATGAAGAAATAAAATCCCGTTTCACGGGAGCTAAAGTTGGAGATGTCATCAAATTCAATCCCAAAAAAGCCTTTGCCAACGATCATGAGGTAGCTCATCTTCTGAAGATTAAACATGAAGACATCGAAGGTCTGAATTCTGAATTTAATTTTAAAATATCAAAGATTAATACTTTCATCCCCGCTGAAATAAATGAAGATCTCTTCAAAAAGGTTTACGGAGAAGAAACGGAGATTAAAACCATTGAAGATTTTAAACAAAAAGTAAAAGAAGAACTTCAGACGAATCTTAAATATTCAAGTGAGTACAAATTTCTGGTTGATGTCAAAGAAAAACTTATTAGTCAGGCTGGTATAAAGCTCCCTGAAGAATTTTTGAAACGTTGGCTTCTTGAAACAAATAAGAAAGTCACGAAAGAACAGATTGATCAGGAATTCGATCAGTTCAAGAAGGATTTGCAATGGACTCTTATAAAAAATAAGCTAATCAAGGAAAATGAGATAAAGGTCAGTGAGGAAGATATCCGGGAGATGGCATCCGAAATGGCAAAGATGCAATTTCGTCAATACGGAATGTTCAATGTTCCGGATGAATATCTTGAAAATTACGCCAATTCAATTTTCAAGAATGAAGAAGAAAAACAGCACATGATTGAAAGGAAGGGTGAAGAAAAAGTTCTTGGTTTGATCAAGGAAAAAGCACCTGCAAAATCTCATAAAGTTAGTCAAAAGGAATTTGATGATCTTTTTGAAAAATAGTTTTTTCATCAAACTTAATCATAGGATTTTAATAACTTTGTAAAACATGACTTCGCAATAAAAGTATTGTGAGTTATGTTTTATAAAGTTTTTAAATTTATAAAGGGGAAGAATTATGAGAACCGACAGTGAAGAGTTTCGTCAATTTGCGACTAAGAAGTTAGGGATCAGCAGTCTTAAACTGCATCAGTACCAATCTATATCCGCCAACAGTTACATCTCTCCAACCATTATTGAAGAAAGACAGCTAAATGTTGCCCAGATGGATGTATTCTCCAGGCTAATGATGGACCGGATTATTTTCCTTGGAGTCCCTATTGATGATTATGTCGCCAATATTATCCAGGCTCAGCTGCTTTTCCTGGAATCTTCAGACCCAGGGAAAGATATTCAGATCTATTTTAATTCTCCCGGAGGGTCGGTGCATGCCGGACTTGGGATTTATGATACCATGCAATATATAAATTGTGATATTGCGACCATTTGCACAGGGATGGCTGCCTCTATGGCCGCTGTGTTAATGACGGCCGGAACAAAAGGGAAAAGGTCTGCGCTGAGGCATTCCAGGATTATGATTCATCAACCTATGGGAGGTGCTCAGGGTCCTGCTTCTGATATCCAGATTGTGGCTAAAGAAATTGCAAAATTGCAGAAGGAGTTGTATCAGATCATTGCTGATCATTCCGGGCAGCCGTTCGAAAAAGTTGAACAGGATTCAGACAGGGATCACTGGATGACTTCTCAGGAGGCTTTAGAATATGGAATGATTGATGATATCCTGGTACGGATAAAAAAGAATAAGTCTTAATTCCGAAATTATTACAATGGGTGACATGAAAAAAAGTGACCGGTGTTCATTTTGTGGAAGAGATAAGCGAGATGTTCAGTTATTAATTGCCGGTATGGAAGGTCATATATGCGAGAATTGCATAGAACAGGCCCATAGCATTGTTGAAGAAGAATTCAAGAAAAATAAAAACTTTGATTTCTCTACTGTAAATGTAAAAAAACCAAAGGAAATAAAAGAGTTCCTTGACCAGTATGTAATTGGTCAGGATGATGCGAAAAAGGTTCTCTCTGTTGCAGTTTATAATCACTACAAAAGATTGAATCAACGGGTAGAAGATGATGGGACTGAAATAGAAAAATCCAATATTATTCTGGTCGGTCCTACAGGAACCGGTAAAACATTGCTTGCAAAGACAATTGCAAGAATGCTTCATGTCCCTTTTACCATCGTTGATGCTACCGTATTGACCGAAGCAGGTTATGTGGGAGAAGATATTGAATCTCTTTTGACTCGTCTCCTGCAGGTTGCAGATTATAATGTGGAAGCTGCCGAACGAGGGATTGTATTTATTGACGAGATTGATAAAATTGCGCGTAAAGGAGATAATCCTTCTATTACCCGTGATGTATCAGGCGAAGGAGTTCAGCAGGGATTACTTAAACTTCTTGAGGGTGCCATTGTAAATGTTCCCCCTCAGGGTGGACGTAAGCATCCTGAACAAAAAATGATTCCGGTTAATACCAAGAATATTTTATTTATCTGTGGCGGAGCTTTCGAAGGGATAGAGAAAAAAATTGGACAGCGATTAAATACCAAAGTGGTTGGCTATAAAGCGACTCTCGAATCAGGGAATATTGATCGTAATAATCTGCTCCAATACGTTTCTCCCCAGGATCTGAGATCATTCGGATTAATCCCTGAAATAGTGGGACGACTTCCTGTATTGACTCACTTGGTGCCGCTTGGCAGAGAAGCACTTCGACGAATTCTCACGGAACCTAAAAATTCCATCATAAAGCAGTATAAAAAGCTTTTCAATATGGATGGAATAAAGTTGGTATTCGAAGAAGAAACACTTTATCTAATAGTTGACAAAGCTATTGAATTCAAGCTGGGTGCTCGTGGATTGCGTGCTATCTGTGAAACCATCATGATTGATGTGATGTTTGAGATGCCTTCCAACAATCACGGTGAATTAATTATCACTCCTGCTCTGGCAAGAGAAAAAATAGAAAAGGTAAGTGCTGCAAGATTACAAGCAGGTTAGATATTCTAACCTGCTTTTTTATTTTTCTTGTAAAATCACGGGAATTTATATACTATAGAATTAATTGACATTCCTGCTCCCACAGATGTGAATATGACATTATCCCCAGATTTTATCTGATGATTGTCCATCTTATCTTTTAAAATCAGATCAAGCAAAGTCGGGACCGTAGCTGTTGAGGAGTTACCAAATTTACTGATGGTCATCGGCATGATATTCTTATCGTACTCTTTTTGTCCATACAATTTGAAAACTCTGCTAAGAATTGCTTCGTCCATCTTTTCATTTGCCTGATGGATCAAAACTTTATTTATATCATTTAGATGAAGGCCTGCTTTATCAAGACTTTCTTTTACAACAGCAGGAACATTTGAAAGAGCATAAGCATATACCTTTGAACCCTGCATCTTCAATTTGAAATCTCCGATGCTGTAATCGGGATTGACCGAAGGAGCCACTTTTAACATGCCATGATCAAAATCAGAACGGCTGGAATGGGATATTATACCAACAGGTTTTTCACTTTCCATTGCTTCAACGATAACAGCCCCTGCACCATCTGAGAAGATCATCCGGTCGCGGTCATAAGGGTCTGCTATACGGGAAATGACATCAGATCCAATAACTAATCCACTTTTGAAAGTACCGCTTTTAATATAGGCGTCGGCAAGGATCATGGCTGTAGTCCATCCCGGACATCCGGCTATCACATCATGACAAAGAACATTGGAGTTCTTGATCTGCAGTTTTGATTTTACACGGAAGGACAATCCCGGACATAGATCGATATGACAATTTTCAAGCGACATATCGCCAAAATTATGAGCCACCAGGATAAAATCAAGTTTTTCAGGATCGTAACCTGAAGATTCAATTGCTTCACGAGCTGCCAATGTCGCAATATCGCTCGTTACCTGTTCAGGCTTCACATATCGGCGTTCTTCTATATTGGTTATTTCCTGGAATTTGCTGATAATATCTGAATTTGATCTTTCAAATTTTTTCCGGGTGGCTGGATCATAAAATTCTACGTCGAGAAAATAATTATTGGCAATAATTTGTTCCGGAACGTATGATCCTGTTGCAACTATTGTTGTGTAAGTCTTTTTGCTCATGTTTAATTAGTTTAAACTTTAATTATCTTTTAATTTGGTTAATTTTTTCAGACTGAAATCATTTCCGTCAAAAACACCATAAGTAATATCATCAAACCAATCACCCAACATAAATAATTTGCTCTGAGGTGAAAGCTTAAATTCAAGGGAAAGATGACGGTGACCAAAAACAAAATAGTCAATGTGTTTTTCCTTGAGCAATTCTTTGGCAAAAATAATCTGATCTTCCTTATTTTCGCCCAAAAATTCCAATTTCTTTCCACGGGATAAACGGCTGTCCTTTGACCATCTGCTTGCAATCCGGAAGGATAAATCGGGATGAATCTTGGCAAAAAGCCATTGAGCCAATGAATTATGGAAAAATTTCTTCAGTAATTGATACCTCAAATCTTTTCCCATCATATCATCCCCATGTGCCATAAAAAACTTTTTGCCATTTATTTCCGTTTCAAAAGGTCCCCGGTGGATGATCATTCCTGTTTCTTGCGGAAGATAATCAAATACCCAGATGTCGTGATTCCCTGTAAAAAAATGAACCGGTATTCCGCTATCGCATAATTCGGCAAGAGTCCCCAATACACGTACAAAACCACGGGGGGCAACTTTTCGATATTCAAACCAGAAATCAAAAATGTCGCCCAGAAGAAAGATCATAGAAGCATCCTGTTTTATTTGATTTAACCAATTGACAAATATCTTCTCCTTTTCATGGTTGTGGAGTGGATCCGGAAATCCAAGATGAACGTCAGATGCAAAATATATACGTTTCAATTGATCCTAATCTTGTTTAAAACAAAGTCACTTTTAATAATCACGGAAAACAAAGATAGACCTAAAATGGGAAAATTCAAGTAAAACAATTGATATTGAAATAATTTTACCAAAGGTTATTGATCTGTTTCCTGAATTTATTTAAGAGCCTGGCTCAATACCTGGTCCAATGCCGGACCTCTCAGATTTTTGGCAATGATCTCTCCTTTAGGGTCCAGGAGGTAGTTGGCGGGTACCGATTTAATATTATAATTTGTCACAGCCTGGTAACAACCTTTCATGTCACCCACATTAATGCAATCCAGATTAGATTCCTGAATCGCGTTCATCCATGCCTCACGATCAGTATCCACACTCACCATGTATATTTCAAATCCCTTCTTATTGTATTTATGATATAATTCAGACAAAACAGGATTCATCACAAGGGAAGAACGATCCTTTGCCGACCAGAAATGAACCAGTACATATTTCCCGTGCAGCGACCACAGTTCCCTTATTTTTCCATCCGCATCCGGTAAAACGATATTGGGAGAATTTACTTCCTCACCTTTTAGGGCATTGACAATTTTCCTGTTGGCTTCGGTCCGTACTAATTCACTTGTATTCTGGTACAGTGCGATAACCTGTTCATTGGATGGATAAATGGAAAAAAGCGCAGAAGCTGCTATTTTCATTGCCTGTAAATCCCTTATCACATAATCCTGCTCGCTCCATTTCTGATAAAGAGCATAAATGCTCGCCAGCGAAAATGGATTATTCTTTACAAAAGAAGTCACATAATTGGAGTGCTCGTTCCTGATATTGTTACTCAAAGTCTCTAATTCTTTGGCTCTTGATGATTGAAGAGGATCATTTTGAATCTTGCTATAAATAGCCTGCACGGAATCTAATTGTTTTTTTGCCGTAATAAACCGTAAATTTAATTCTCTCATGTGTTCTGATCCTACAGATCCCTGAACCTTGTAATTCTCGGGAAAGGTTTTGTAGGAACCAGTTATTTTACATTTTTCTGCAGAGTCAACGAGTAAGGTAATAAAATTGCCGGAAGATAGCTTCAAAATAAAAAATGAAGGGGAAGTTGCAATCCCTTTAAATTTGAATTTTCCCTCTTTGTCAAGTTTAGCCGAATCAATTGCTTGTTGAGAGTTTAAGAGTAATTTATTGAAATAAATTTTCTTCCCGGCGCCTCCTTCGATTTTGCCGGAAACGGAAAAATTGCCTTTATGACTACACGAAAAAAGGAAATACGGAAAAATAAGTAATAAAAATGCCTTCTTCATCAGCTGATTTTTTTAATTCACAAAACTAAAATCTGATTTGACTATAGATTTACCTCTTTGATTTTCTTGTAGGAACAAAAATAAAAATTCCCCGTTAAAATCAATCAAACTTATTCATATACTCGTGTATTAAAATGTCCTAATTATTTACTTCATGATGAGTCCGAAATAAAATGATTATTTTTACGCCTTAAAATTCAATTTTGTGCAAATTCATTACGGATTAGATAAATTCAAAGCTGTCAGACCGGTAGTAACCATTGGAACCTTTGATGGGGTTCACCTTGGACATCAAAAGGTGATTGAAAATCTTAAGAAAATCAGTAAGAATTCTTCCGGCGAATCCGTTATTTTTACTTTTCATCCGCATCCCAGAACTGTGGTCTCCTCCAGGGATGGTAGTCTTAGACTGTTGTCCACACAGGAAGAAAAGATTGTTTTGTTGCAGAAAATGGGAATTGAACATTTGATTGTTTATCCTTTTACCAGGGAATTTTCTAAGCTGACTTATGATGAATTTGTCAGGAAAATTCTTGTGGAGCAAATGAATTTAAATTCTCTTGTGATAGGGTATGATCATCATTTTGGGAAAGGAAGACAAGGAGATTTTGAATCATTGGCTTTGTTATCGAGGCAATTGGGTTTTAAGATAGAGAGGCTCGATGAACTTACTCTGGGTGATAAAGTTATTAGCTCTACCAAGATCCGCAAGGCGCTGGAAGAAGGAGAGGTTCATAAAGCTAATCAGTATCTGGGATATCAGTATATTTTGATGGGAAAGGTTATTGAGGGTCGGCAACTTGGCAGAAAGCTGGGATTCCCCACTGCCAATATTGAGCCCCTTGATCCGCTTAAATTGGTGCCCGGAAATGGCGTTTATGCGGTGAGAGTTGAAATTTACGGAACAATTTATAAAGGGATGCTTAATATCGGTGTACGTCCTACCGTAGATTATAATGCCGATCACCGGAGCATTGAGGTGAATATCTTCGATTTTGACAAGGATATTTATCATTCACAGATTACCTTGCATTTTGTCGAGAAATTAAGAAATGAACAAAAATTCCCGAATCTGGAAGCCCTTCGTGAAGAAATGATTCGGGACAAAGAGCGCACTTTAAAGTTGCTCGAATAGATTAGTAAGAATTTTGTATAAATATTTATCTTTAAAAATAATTTTTTATAACCAAAAATGGAAAATACAAGCGTAGCAAATATCAGTTATAAAGTAAAAGATATTTCACTGGCTGCTTTCGGAAGAAAGGAAATTGAAATTGCGGAAAAGGAAATGCCGGGATTAATGGCATTGAGAAAAAAATATGGCGCATCCAAACCCCTGCAAGGCGCCAGGATCATGGGATCATTGCACATGACGATCCAGACAGCCGTATTGATTGAAACTCTGGTCGAATTGGGAGCTGAAGTACGTTGGTGCAGCTGTAATATTTTCTCCACTCAGGATCATGCTGCTGCAGCGATTGCCGCTACGGGAGTTCCCGTATTTGCCTGGAAAGGTGAAACTTTGGAGCAATACTGGTGGTGTACGGAAAGAGCTCTTGATTTTGGAGAAGGAGAAGGGCCGGACCTGATCGTTGATGATGGGGGAGATGCTACCTTGATGATCCACTATGGTTATGAAGCTGAAAATAATCCTGAAATTCTTGATAAAAAGACCGAAGCTGAGGATGAAATTCAACTGAATCAATGTCTTAAAAGAATATTACAGAAGGATCCAGACCGCTGGCATCGGCAGGCGGCAAAGATTAAAGGTGTTTCTGAAGAAACTACCACTGGCGTTCATCGTTTGTACCAGATGGTTGAGCAAGGGAAACTTCTTTTTCCGGCTTTCAATGTAAATGATTCAGTTACCAAATCGAAATTTGATAATCTTTACGGTTGCCGTGAATCTCTCGCCGACGGAATCAAACGGGCTACAGATGTAATGATTGCCGGTAAAGTAGTAGTTGTAGCCGGTTATGGTGATGTAGGCAAGGGTTGCTCCAGATCTATGCGTGGATATGGCGCCCGTGTCATTGTTACCGAAATCGATCCGATTTGTGCTTTACAGGCCGTGATGGAAGGATTTGAAGTCAAAACCATGGACGAGGCAATCGGTGAGGGCAATATATTTGTTACCACTACCGGCAACAGGGACATCATTACGGGCGAACACATGGCAAAAATGAAGGATCAGAGTATCGTTTGTAATATCGGACACTTTGATAATGAAATTCAGGTAGCTCGTCTTGAAAAATGGCCCGGTATTAAGAAAATCAACATCAAACCACAGGTTGACAAGTTTGTTTATGCAGACGGACACGCTATATTCCTATTGGCTGAAGGCCGTTTGGTGAATCTTGGCTGTGCCACAGGACATCCTTCTTTTGTAATGAGTAATTCATTTACCAATCAGACTCTTGCTCAGATGGAATTGTGGGAAAAGAAATATGAAACGAATGTATATCGTCTTCCCAAACATCTTGATGAAGAGGTGGCACGTTTACATCTTGATCAGCTTGGAGTAAAGTTAACCACGCTTACGCCTGAACAGGCCGCTTACATCGGTGTGAATCCTTCAGGTCCTTATAAACCTGAACATTACAGGTATTAGAAGTTTAGACATAAATTTTGTTCAGAAAAGGTGAGGTATTTTATCTCACCTTTTTTATTTGACTCTTTCCCTTTTCATCATCAAAATCAGTCCATTCAATCACCTGATTCCTCTCCTGGGTTTCTCAAATCATTATTTTATCCCGCAGCTCCGGCCATACCTTCTCCGGTGTTTATTCGTAGATTATTCGTACATTATTCGTAGATCATTCGTATATGAACGAATAATCAGCGAATAAACTGCGAATAATCTACGAATAAACACCGGTGTTGATATTTATGAAACAAGGCGCTGCCATGTCTCTGTCTCTTGATTGAAGGTATTGACTGATTAATAGAAACAAGTTACTGCCTTGTCTCCTTACTTAATTGGGGCTATCGAATGGTTAGCTGATACAAGGCAGTGCTTTGTGTCTACAAGAATGAATTAATTATGCACCCAAAGTCTGCCTGAAATATTGACAACCTGGTACTGCTGGAGCGGCCGTGCGGCCGGGCCTTTTGAAGCGAATCCTCCTCCGAAAAGCATGAATTCGGAACCGCAGCATTTACATTTTGCAGTGGCGTTGCTGCTGTAAATCAGCCCACCCCCGCTGAGGTTTTTTATCGGATCTGTTTCTACGACGCAGCTTTTATCAACTTCATAAGGACAACAGGCATCGTAGGCATAATATTCGTTTTCATTGATGCAGATGACAATTACCCCGGCGTATCCATAGTACTGGAAGGTAATTGAATTTCCGGGAACTGTAAGATGGTTGTAGTTGGCAAGGGGTTTATAGAAACTCACTTGTCTATAGGGAAGGAAGGAGTTTTGATCCTTTGAGCAGGCGGCCAGAATCAATAACATAAATACCGATGCCAAAATCTTTTTCACTTTCCTGATTTTATTAAAACAAATAATTAATTTTATACTCGGCTAAAATAATCAAAATGGATGTAAATTTTATTCAAATTAAAATGAGTGCTTTCGGGGATTATATATTTCTGATAATCATTGTTATAGCATCCATTGTTCAGGCCATCGTGCAGAAAAATAAAAAGGAGGAGGCCGAAAAAGCAGAGCGTAGGAAAAGCGTTGAAAAGGAACTGGAAGATAATGAGGAACCGGAAGAGTATTCCAGTGGAGAAGGTACCGGAGGCTCTATTTTTGAGAATATGGAGAAAATGGTGATCCCTGAACTTTTGAACGAAGAAAAACAACCTCAGGTGAAGGAGATTGTGGATTCCAAAAATTGGGAAAATATTGAGGAATCCATCAATCAGAAATACAAAATGTTTAAGGGGGAAAATAAAGAAATTCCGAAGATTCAGCCGGAAACGAAATCACCGCAACCAAAGGGAAAAATTAATTTAAAGATTTTCGGAAATTTCAATTTGAAAAAAGCTGTTATTTATTCGGAGGTTTTAAATAGAAAGTATTTTTAACATCTTCAAAGTATTTTTTTCTTATCTTTATTGAAAATTTTACGAGGAAGTTATAAATTTGTAATTATTAGTAAGTAGAAGAGTTCCGGTCACCCGGGGTTCTTCTGTTTTTTTGTTTTATTATCAGGAAACTATAGCACTATGGGCAAAATTAATTATATATCTGCAGAGGGATTAAAGAAGCTGAAAGCTGATCTTGATCAAATGATTAATATTGAAAGACCTGCCATTTCAAAGCTGATTGGAGAAGCTATCGAGAAAGGCGACATTTCTGAAAACGCAGAATACGATGCCTCAAAAGATGCCCAAGGTATGCTTGAAGCTAAGATAGCTGCATTACAGTCACAGATAGCAGGCGCCAGAATTATCGATTCATCAAAAATTGATACAGATACTGTTCAGATCTTAAATAAGGTGACCATCCGAAATAAAAGGAACAATTCAACAATGGCTTACACTATTGTATCGGAGCATGAAGCTAATCTTAAAAATGGCAAGATCAGCGTTAATACCCCTATTGCACAGGGATTGTTAGGCAAGAAAATCGGAGATGCAGTAGAGATTAGGGTGCCTTCAGGAGTGATGTCCTTTGAAATAATTAATATTGAACTTGGCGTTTAAAAATTACGAATTATGTCTGGCATTTTTGCTAAAATAGCTAACGGAGAGATCCCATCCTATAAAGTGGCCGAAGATGAAAATTATTTTGCTTTTCTCGATATCCATCCGGTAGCAAAAGGTCATGTACTGGTTATTCCCAAAAAAGAAACAGATTATCTTTTCGATATAGAACCTGTTGAATATTCCGGTTTGATGTTGTTTGTCCGCCGGGTTGCCGTTGCTTTGAGGAAAGCTATTCCCTGCCGCAAAGTAGGAGTAGCAGTTCTGGGGCTTGAAGTTCCGCATGCACATATTCACCTGGTCCCTATGAACAGTGAATCCGATATCAATTTTTCAAAGCCCAAGTTGCAGCTTTCGGAAGAAGAATTTAAGCAGATAGCAGAAAAGATCTCGAAGGAATTTTAATCAATAGCGCTCGATACTGCCTGTCTAGCGAATCCCATTGAAAATCATCCCGGGGCCATCTGTTATACCCTAATTTTGGTTGATCAGGATTTTACTCTTTCGGGATTTTTATTTACAAAATCTTTCCAATTTTTGAAAGAGTGTTTTGATAAGGGATTTTTTAATTGCAGATAATGGCATACTGCAACAGCCAATGCATCGGTGGCATCAAGTTCTGCAGGTGTTGTCTGAAGATCAAACATCTGCTTCAGAAAATAGGCCACCTGTTCCTTCGATGCAGAACCCATTCCCGTGATAGCTTGTTTAACGCGAAGCGGTGCGTATTCAAAGATTGGAACTTCCCGGTATAAAGAGGCTGCCATAGCCACTCCCTGAGCTCTTCCCAGTTTAAGCATGGATTGTACATTTTTTCCATAAAACGGTGCCTCTAATGCCGTTTCGTCAGGTTTGTATTCATCCATGAGGTATAAAGTGCGAGTGAAAATATGATTTAATTTCTGGTAATGGCCGGAGAATCCCGCAGTCTTTACTACTCCCAATGCAACTATACTGGGCTTATTATTGATAATTTTAATCACTCCATAACCCATAATGTTGGAGCCGGGATCTATTCCAAGAATGGTTTTATTAATTTCCAAGGTTGTGATTTTTTTCAAAAGTATAGTTAAAAGTGGAAAGTAAAAAACGGGCGAACGGAAAAAATGGGAATTACGAATCAATGTCGTTTAGTTAAGGGAAAGTATCCATTGCCGTCAGCTTTAGCTGACGGTGAAAGTTTGAATCATTAATGGCTTTAGCCACATTGAGTTTTTAAAAATGTGGCTAAAGCCCCTTTTAATCAACATATTCATCCGTCAGCTAAAGCTGACGGCAATGGAAGGATGTCAAAAATAATTTCAGATCATTCTGATGAGAGATAAATCTTGATTTCCTTAACTAAACGGCATTGAATTACGAATTACAAATTATGAATTGGGGATTAGAGAGAAGGCGGGGGAAGATATATTAATGCGCGGAAAGGTTTAATTTGCAGCATATCCTAAGGGGGGGATTTCAATTTTGAGAAATGTTGACTGATCCGCTGTGAGTTTTGTAAAAGTAGTAAGAGTATAAAAGTGGAAAAGTAGTAAAAAATCTTCAGAAGCCACGTGGTCAAAGGGGTTGAAAAAATAGGATTACTACTGTGAGGCTTAAATACCATATTTTTATATGGATTTGCGATTCATATTAAAATACAGCAGGGCCGTTTCTAAGTAGGGGAATTCTCAATACATGTTCAACATACTGGAAATAATAAAAAAGCTTATGCTCTATCTCAAAGGGATAAATTTCATTTGGACGATAATCGATGGGAGAACCGTATAGATCTGAATGTCTCGAAGTAGTTACCCTGTTGTTCCATTCACTCACGTATTGAATATTCCAACTGTGATAGTATTCTTTACTCCTTGCCTGTGCCTCCGAATTTTTTGTTGCATACCAACTATCGAAACCGGTATCAAAGACGATGAGTTCATACTGGGTGCTGTCGTTAACAGCAATCCTGGGAGACTGATGCCTGTTGACCGTTTTTTGAGAAGTACAGGCTGCAAACAAAACCAATGACACAAATAACAGAATTTTCATCACATTTTTTATAAGTAAAACCTTAATAAGGCTAAAAGGTTTAATAATGAATACGAAATGTTATGAAATTATTTAAAATGAGTATTCGGTATGTCGCCTAAGAAGTAGTCATTGATGGTCATTAATGGTCATTGATAACTACTAATGACAATTAATGACTACTAATGACAATATTTAGGAAAGCAAACGGATATTCATATTATTTAAACCGTTGAATCTATTTAAAGGGCAATTTCCCCAGATCGACATTTCCGCCTGATAAAATAATGCCTATTCGCGGAATAGCTTTGATATTGACTTTTTTCTCCAGAACAGCAGCCAAAGGAACTGCGCTGGACGGTTCGATAATGATCTTCATTCGCTCCCAGACCAGCCGCATTGCTTCAATAATTGCTTCCTCAGAAACAGTCACAATGTCATCTACTTTTTCCCGGATAATGGAATAATTAATTTCTCCTAAAGAAGTTAATAAACCGTCTGCTATTGTTTTAGGATTCACGGATGGAATAATATGTCCTGCATGAAATGACCTGTAAGCATCATCTGCACCGGCAGGCTCAGCGGCAATTACCTTGCAGCCAGGATTGATTGCCTTCACTGATAGAGCTGTGCCGGAAAGGAGGCCTCCGCCACCTACAGGGCACATAACAAGGTCAAGGTCTTTGATTTCATCCATCAGCTCCAGCGCAGCGGTTCCTTGTCCTGGGATCACCTTAAAATTATTGTAGGGATGAATGATTGTAATTCCTTTTTCGCGCGCTATTCTTTGAAGGGTAGATTCCCTGGCCTTGAGAGTCGGTTCGCAGAAAGTGATTTCTCCTCCATAGCCCTTTACTGCCTTTTTCTTTATCTCAGGAGCCGTGGAAGGCATAACTATATAAGATCTGATTCCCCTGAGAGAGGCCGCATGGGCGAGTGCAGCGGCATGATTTCCAGACGAATGAGTACCTACCCCTTTTTGTGCATCTTTTTCATTTAAAGAAAAGATGGCATTGCAGGCTCCACGGAATTTGAACGCTCCGGTTTTCTGAAGGTTTTCGCATTTGAAGAATATCTCTGCACCGGTAATCTGATTGATGCTTCGGCTCGTGAGGACCGGGGTACGGTGAATGTATTTTCTGATTAAATCATGTGCTTTTAATACATCCTCAAAGACAGGTATTTCCATAATCCAAATTGTTATTTGTACCTAAAAATATAAATAATAAGTATGGAATGAATAAAATTCCGGAGAAATACTTCTAAGTTCACGGATTCTTTAAAGGATGAGTTTTCTTGTATTCAGCAAAGAGATCCTTAATCTTTTTCTGAACCTCATAGGTTGTAGCATTGGCTTTAAAATCACTGTAAGCATTACAGTAAGCCATAAAGTCATCCAGGTCGTCACCTGTCAGAGAGGTCATCTTTTGAATGATATCTTTATTATAAACTAAAGATAAGATCTGCCAGTCACGTTCGGAATAAATAGCGGCCAGAGTAGTCCTTTTTTCTTTCTCACTTTTGCTTAATTTATAGTGCATAAATGCAAGGGGATTAAACACTGCTGAAAGCAGGTTCGGTTTTGATGCAAAGTCTTCACTTCGTAATTCGGAAGGAAGAGGATTTTCTTTTCCTCCTAAACCAAGATTCAAATGAAGAATGCCTTTCCCCTGCACCTGTACTTCAGGTATTTGATACCGAATTACTTTGAGTGCAATTTTTTGATCAGCTTTATCATTCATTAGTTCTTTTACAGGAATTTTTCTTTCTTCATAGCCAAGAAGTTTGAATGACAGGGTATCGGATGGATCGGCTTGAATGGAAAACTTTCCATTGCTATCAGTCATTGTTCCTCCATGAACCCTGAAATTTAATACCTGTACGTTGGAGAGTCCCTCTCCGGAAGAAGAATCCACTGTCTGACCGGTAATTGTGACCAAATCCTCCGGGAAATAGAGTTGACCAAAGGACTTGTTGCTAAATCCGGTGAGAAGAACTATTAATAATATAATGGATGAGAAAAATTTCATCAAGTTAATCGAATGTATACAATAAAGTCTGTTTCATAAAGAGTCCTATTTTACTTGACTCTTGTTTTATAAAAACAGTTGCAACAATGATACCAAATTTAGAGAAGAATTCATAAAAAATAAAAGGTGACATCTTATTGAAAGTATGTCACCCTTTTTATTGGTTGTTAGTTAATCTCAGAATTTCAATGCTTCAATTCTTTGCATTGCTTTCAAAACGTTTTCTCTTTCCCCGAAAGCCGAAAAACGGAAATAACCTTCACCGGAAGGGCCGAACCCTGATCCGGGAGTACCCACAACATTTGCTTCCTTCAATAGCTTGTCAAAGTATTCCCACGACGAGAGGTTATTTGCTGTATTAACCCAAACGTAGGGCGCATTTATTCCGCCAAATACTTTATATCCGAATTTTCTGAAGTTTTGGCACATAATGGCAGCATTCTCCAGGTAATAATTGATAATCTGCTTTGTCTCTTTTTTCCCGTCTTCGGTGTAAATCGCCGCTGCAGCTTTCTGAACAGGATAAGATACCCCGTTGAATTTAGTGGTTTGACGCCTCATCCAGAGGGGCTTTACCGGATGTGCCTTGCCATTAACATCATAGGCAACCACTTCATCAGGGATTACGGTAAAGGCGCAACGGGTTCCGGTGAAGCCGGCGGTTTTTGAAAAACTGCGGAATTCAATGGCCACTTTTTTTGCACCTTCAATTTCATAGATGGAATGTGGAATTTCATTATCCGTGATGTACGCTTCGTAAGCTGCATCGTATAAAATGATGCAATTGTTCTTAAGAGCATAATCAACCCATTTTTTAAGAACTTCTTTTGATGCTACTGTTCCGGTGGGATTATTCGGGAAACAGAGGAAAATCAAGTCAGGCCTTGTGGAAGGAAGTTCGGGAATGAATCCATTTTGCTCGTTGCACGGCATGTATATTATATTATCGAAATAGCCGTTAGCCTGACACATACCGGTTTTACCTGACATAACAGTGGTATCTGCATACACAGGATAAACAGGATCGCAAATGGCAATTTTATTTTGAGAACCGAATATTTCCTGGATATTTCCTGTATCACATTTGGCACCGTCAGAAACGAAGATGTCATCTTTTGAAATACCTACTCCACGGGACTGATAATCATTCAGGGCAATCGCTTCTCTCAGAAAGTCATATCCTTGTTCGGGACCATATCCCTTGAAAGTATCTTTATGACCCATTTCTTCCACTCCCTCATGAAAAGCTTTGATGACAGAAGGAGAAAGGGGTTGGGTTACATCACCTATACCCAGGCGGATAATTTCCTTTTCCGGATGAATGGAAGCATATTCGCGTACACGGCGACCAATTTCAGGAAATAAATATCCTGCTTTTAGTTTAAAATAATGCTCATTGATAAAAGCCATATGATAATTAAGAATTAAAAATTACGAATTACGAATTACGAATTACGAA
>Ga0183095_10941_pt1 | contig 42807 bp, 31 predicted proteins | sample BioMet4_FD_130346 | JGI IMG/M metagenome (GOLD analysis project Ga0183095, IMG submission 130346) | Microbial communities from bioreactor (seeded with sewage sludge) at LBNL, California, USA - Biofuel metagenome 4 (v2) (version 3) | ecosystem: Engineered > Bioreactor > Anaerobic > Unclassified ...
CTCCGGCGGCCACCTTCCGGCGATAGGATTCCACTTCCCAGTTTTCAATAAAACCCCGCTGGGCGTCGCTGAGGTAATGCACGCCGCCGAACGCTCCGGCAAACTGTTGCACCAGCGCCGCGTCGTGCGCCAACGCCGCCACAATCTGAGCATCGTGATAGGTCTTTCCGGCGCAGAAAACCGCTTTGCCCGGCACGGCCACCACCAACGGGTTGTAGCCGCGTTTTCCGGCGAAGTCGGCAATTGCCGCCGCATCGGGACTGGCACAAGTCAACGCGAACGATTTGGCGTAGACGATATGGTCGGGGGTCAGCGGTCCGGCCGCCACGGTGAATTCCGGCACCGCCGTCACCGCCATCGGTTTGCCGTCCACGGCCAACAGTCCGCGCAGCACCGGGCCGAATTCCATGGCCGCCGCCGGAGTCAGACTCTTTTCCGCCACTTCCAACGCCACGCCGCGCTGTTGATAGTGTTCCTGGAGCGAACCCATGATCTTATGATATTCCGCGGTGATTTCACCTTCGCTGTTGCCGCCGACGAACACGCCGTGGTTTTGCAGGAAAATCACCTGGGCCGGTTTGCCGTGCTTTTTCTGATATGCGGCATTGGCGTCATAAACCGCCTTGGCCAAGGTAAAACCGGGGTCGACGTAATCCACCCACAACGCATCGGGGAACAGTTTGGCGCAGGCCTTGACGCCGTCGACGCTGCACGTCATCCCGTTGACCATCGCCGGATGCAGATGAACCACATAAGTGAACGGCATCAGTTCGTGCAGCGGCGCTTCCACCGAGGGCCGGCCGGAAACGCCCGGACAGACGGCATATTCCATCATTTTCTTGACGCGGGCTTCGCGGTCCGTGGTGTCTTTGAAATCCTTGACTTCAAAACATTGCCGGAGCAAACGGCGGTCCATCTGAACGAAGTCGGTTTCCTTGATGTCGGCCAAGCGGACGCCGCTGGGCTTGACGTACAGATAGTTTTCATCTTTGAACGAAGTGTTGCCGCCGCCGGCCAGCACGAAAGCCGGATTGGCGCCGAAGTAACGCGACAGCGCCGTAATGATGGACAATGACATACGAGCTTTCTCCTTGGGTTCGAAAAATTTACCTCTGCCATCCCGAAGTCCGCCGATTCCGCAGCCCTGCCGCGTCCGTCGACGTCCCTGGTACTCCCTGAATCATCTTCGTACTATAGCCGTTTTTCTTGCATTTTTTTACTTTATTGGACAAATTTTTGCGAATTTTTTCAAATTCGCGAGTTTTGAGCCGGGAGTCTCACCTTGTGGGTAGCGGGGAAAAAAGCTTGAAAAATTGGCAATTCTTTCGGGGTTTCTCCCCGAAAACTTGTCTCCCGACTGCCGCCGCCCGGACCGGACGCCGCAAAGTTTTATAATCCTGAAACTTGTATTGAAAAAGGGCAACGGTATATTTTACCCATCGGGTTTCATGAGTTCATTACTCCAGACGACAGGGCCACCGTATGTTGAGAGCTGTTTTCGCTGCTATGATGTTCTTGCCGGTTGTAAGTTTGCAGGCGGCGGGTCCGGCGGACGTCCCTGCCGTCTCCTCGACTTACGACCCGATGGAATTGGAGTCCGACTCCGTTACGCTGAAAGTGCCGGCGTTGACGTGGACGGCGGAAGAGAAGAAATGGCTGTCCGTTCACGACCGGATTCATTTGGGCGTCCATAAGTCCTATCTCCCCTACGAGGCGATCAGCTCCAACGGCACCTACGAAGGCATTGTCGCGGACTACATCCGGTTCATCAGCCGGAAAACGGGGATGAAACTGTATCCGCAGGGCGTGGTGTCCTGGTACAATCCGATTAAATTGATCACGGACGGTCAAGTCGACGTGATTCCGATGCTGGGGCCGACCGACGAGCGGCGAAAATATCTGTTGTTCACCCGGCCTTTTCTGAAGATGAAGATCGCGCTGATGGCCTGCGAAGGCAGCAACATCGAAAGCACGGACGACCTCCGGGGCAAAACCGTGGCCGCCATCCTCGACTATAATCACGAGGAAATGCTGAAACAGGATTACCCCGGCGTCAAATTCGTCCTGGTGCCCACCGAGGAAGAAGCCATCCGGGCCATCGCCGAACACAAGGCGGAAGCGGTGATCGGCGACCTCGCCACGCTGACCTATCTCCGCCACAAAGACCCCGATTGCCGGTTGAAGTTGATCAACGTCACCCCGTATGAATACGAAATCTGTTTCGGCATCCGGCGGGACTGGCCCGAACTGGTCAGTATTTTGAATAAAACCATTGCCGTCATGCCGGTCCGTTATCAGCACTATCTCTACCGGCAATGGACCAGCGTCCGGGTGGTCAAACAAAACGACTTCCGCTTGCTGGTCGGAATTGCGGGAGGAGCGGCGGCCTTGCTCATTGTCTTCGGCATCGGCGTGTTCTTCTGGCGGCGGCGGATCATTCGCGAAATGCGGAACCGGCAGCAGACGGAGGACGACTTAAGTAACCATCTGGATTTTCTCAAGGCGTTGTTCGACACCATTCCGGGGCCGGTGTTCTGCTGTACGGCCACCGGCGTGATTCTCAGTTGCAACCGGGCCTTTGCCCGCTTGTTCAGCCATGGCGACAGCAGCACGTTAAGCGGCACGAATCTGTTTGAAATCATGATGCCGAATAACTCCGACAAAGTGGAACGGTTGCGCGATCAGCTTAAGACCGTGCCCAGTTCGGCCGGGGCCGTCCTGTTCGATCTCGAACTGGACGATAACGACGGCCAGCGGCGGGAATACAGCTTTTACGTGGGCACGTTCCGCAAGGGCATGCAGAACAACGCGCGCATCGGCGTCATGCTGGATATCAGCGAGAAAAAACGCATCCAGCAGGAATTGGAAAAAGCCAAAAACGCCGCGGAAGCCGCCACCGAAGCCAAAGGTAATTTCGTGGCCAACATGAGCCATGAACTGCGGACGCCGCTGAATGCGCTGATCGGGATCGGCCACCTCATGTTACAGACCGAACTCGACGACAAACAAGTCAACTATCTCCAGAAGATCGACACCGCCTCCCGCCATCTGCTGGGCGTCATCAACGATATTCTGGACTTTTCCAAAATCGAGGCGGGCAAGATGACGCTGGAAGAGATCGACTTCAATCTCCCGTCCATCTGTCAGGAAGTCAACGATATGTTCACCGCCAGAGCCAAGGAAAAAAATCTGGCGCTGGAATTCCGGCTGGACGACAAAATTCCGGCCGGTCTGCGCGGCGACCCCCTTCGCCTGAAACAGGTGTTGATCAACCTCATCAGCAACTCCGTCAAATTCACCAATCAGGGCAGTATCGTGGTGGCGATCGAGGCGGGACGCAAGCGCGGACGCAAGGTCAAACTGAAGTTCTCCATCCGGGACAGCGGCATCGGCATGTCGCAGGAACAGCTCGACAGTCTGTTCGAGCCGTTCTCGCAGGCGGATAATTCCATGACCCGGAAATTCGGCGGTACCGGTCTGGGCCTGGTCATTACCCGGAGCCTGATCGAAATGATGGAAGGCCACATGGAAGTGCAGAGTACGCCGAACGTCGGCAGTAATTTCGAATTCGACATCGAACTCGAATTCGGCAATGTCGAACAGGAGGGGGGCAATGCGACGCCGTCGCCGGTCATCACAATCAATCACATGACGATGAAAGAAAAGAATCTGGAAAAACTGGAAAAAATCAAAGGTGCCAAAGTCTTGCTGGTGGAGGACAACACCATCAACCGTCAGGTGGCCATGGAGATGCTCGCCCAGGTGGGGATTGTCGTCGATTCCGCGGAAAACGGCAAGGAAGCGGTGGATATTATCACCGGCGACCACGCCGCCTCCTATGATGCCATCTTCATGGATGTGCAGATGCCGATCATGGACGGCTACAAAGCCACGGAAACCATCCGCGCCGCCGGAATCAATACCCCGATCATCGCCCTGACGGCGCACGTGATGCCCGCCGCCATCAAGCGTTGCCTCCAGTCCGGCATGAACGACCATCTCAACAAGCCCCTCAATCCCGAACTGCTGTATGTGTCGCTGTTGAAGTGGGTCAAACCGGGACAGCGGGAAACCATCGAAGAAAACCGCAAAGCGGTCTACCATCCCCCGGTTGAAAAACCCAAACTCTGCGACATGCCCGGCCTCAACCTCACCCGGGCGCTGGAACCGCTCAGCGGCGACACCGTACTGATGGCTCAGTTATTGAATTCGTTCCGCAAGGATTTCGGTACGGAAGGCGTCAATATCACTCATGCGTTCGACGGCGGCGACTGGAATTATCTCAAGCATACGTTCCATAAGATCAAGGGTTCGGCTTCTTATATCGGCGCCGAAGACCTCCGGACCATCTCGAGTCGGCTGGAAGAAAAAATCTTCAACGACGAAACCGTAACCCTGGACGAAGTGGAAGCGCTGATCCGCTTGCTGAACCAGGTCAACGACTCCATCGCCATGCTGGTGGGCAAACCGACGGTCGCTCATTAATCCGTCTGCCCAAGACGAAAAAGCCCGGAGTTTTCTTCCTCCGGGCGAAAAAAACAACGTGTCTGCTCAGCGGCAGGCCCAGTGCAGACCGCGACGCAAAATCTCCTTCATTTCCGGACCTTCGAAGTCGGCGGCATTGTGTCCCAGCGAACTGTAGAAAACTTTGCCCTGCCCGTAGTGCCGCTTCCAGACGACCGGCATGACAGTACCGGCGATCCAGGCGTCGGGGTCGCCGCCGAACGTGGTGGTAGCCAACACCTGATTGCCGGGATCGACATGCAGATAATACTGTTCGGAATGCATCGAAAAATCGTTGATCCCAGCGGTAATCGGATCCCGGTGATCGATGATGTTGACAGTGTAATCGCGGATGCCGCCGGGATGGGCCACCCACTGGCCGCCGACGATATACTGATAATCGGTATTGTTACGGAAGGCGTCGCCCATCCCGCCGTGCCAGCCGCCGAGGCCCGTGCCGGCTTTGACGGCGGAGGCCAGATTGGTCGCCTGTTGACCGGTGATTTCGCTCATCGTCCAGACCGGAACAATCAGGTCATAGGACTTCAGACCGGGAAGGTTGTCGAATGGCGCCAGTGTGTCGACCAGCGTGACCTCGAAACCGTCCTGACGCAGAAACGCCGCGACAATTTCGGATGTCTGCCGCGGTTCGTGACCGTCCCAGCCGCCCCAGGTAATCAGAACTTTTTTCATAATGATGCTATCCTTTTATGATCGTGGAGAAAGTTTTTAATGAACGCTGCCCTTGAGCAGTCCCAGCGGCAGCGGCGCCGGACGTTCGCAGGTCGACGCAATGGTTACGGCTTTACCGGTCGCGGCGGCCGTTTCGAGTCCGCACATAGTTTCCAGCACGTGAAAGGCGAGATCGCCGTTGGCGCGGTGGGGCCGCTGATTCCGGATGGCGTCAACCATATCCGCAAGACCGATGCTGCGGGAATTTTCCGTATAACCGAACGGCAGCGGAATGTCCTGCCAGGCCTGATTGCGACCGTCGAACGAAGTGTACTGGACCGGACCGCCGAAGCAATTGGGGTCGGGACAGGACAGACTCCCGGCGGTGCCGTGGATTTCCAGACAGGGACAGTGATGCTTGATCACGTCGAAACTCACAATCAGCGTCACCAGCGCCCCGGAAACAAAACGCAGAACGCCGGTGATGTGGGTGTCGATTTCCACCGGCAGCCGGTCGCCGAAACGGTCTTCGCTGGTACAGGTCCGTTCCGGAAAACCGCGCCCCGCCATGGCGGTTACCTGCCGGACCGGACCCAGCAGATTGACCAACGCCGTAAGATAATAGGGCCCCATGTCGAACAGCGGTCCGCCGCCCTTCTGATAATAGAACCCGGGATTGGGATGCCAGGCTTCGTGTCCGGGACACATCATGAAGGCGGTACCGGACAGCGGACGGCCGATCCAGCCGTCGTCGATCAGTTTGCGGCAGGTCTGAATGCCGCCGCCGAGAAAAGTGTCGGGAGCCGATCCGACCCGCAAATTTTTCTTTTTCGCCAGTTCAATTACGTCCCGTCCTGCCAGTAGATCAATACCGAACGGCTTTTCGGCATAGACATGTTTGCCGGCTTCCAGCGCCAGGCGATCGATCTCGCTGTGCGCTTGCGGCGTGGTCAGATTGAGCACTACTTCGATGTCCGGATTGGCCAACAGTTCGGCCACGGTGACCGCTTTGCTGCCATGCGCTTCCGCCTTGGCTTTGGCGGCGGCCGGATTCTGGTCGGCGCAATAACTGTAGGTCATCATTTTGAACGTTTTGGCGGCATTGAAATACGCCTCGCTGATGTTGCCGCAGCCGATCACTCCCACCTGCGTTGGTTTCATGAATACGCTCCTTGTATTTACTGAGAAATTTATCCTTGACATTGCGCTTTTATTCAAATATACTAAAACTATTCAAATTCAACAATGGAGTAATTTTTCATTGACATGGATTTTTTATCCAAACACCTGGCGCCGCTGCCGCGACTTTTCAACTCGGAAACGCCGGTCGACAGCATTGGTTTTTTGCCGCGTAAAACGGATCGGGTGGTTACGACCTTCGACTCCTATAATTTTTCCTTTATTCTGGAGGGCCGCGGCGAGTATTTCCGACGGGGCAAACGCTATGAAGTAGTGGCGCCATGCGTACTGACCCAGTGGCCCGGCGAACCGATGAACTACGGCCCGACGGATTACTGGACGGAGATTTATCTGATTTTTTCCTCGACACTGGGAGAAGTTTTCCGCCGCCGGAAATTCTTTGTCGAGGAGCGCTTCCTGTGGCAGATCGCCGATCCGGCAGCGGTAATCGAGCTGGGACGGAAGCTGTATGATTTGCCGCTGGACGGCGACGGAGCGGCCGACCGCCACGATCTGCTCTGCGCCAATATGATTATGGAAAGTCTGCTGGCGGCAGCGCCCTCCCCCGCCGGTCCGGGAGAGGCGGACATCCGCGCCATCGCCGCCATGATCCGGCGGGATTGCACCCAACATTACGATTATGAACGGCTCGCGCAGAAATGCGGCATGTCGCTGTCGACGTTCCGGCGTTACTGGCTGCAGTACCTCGGGGTGCCGCCGGCCCGCTATCAGGACGACATTCTCCAGCAGGATGCCTGCCGGATGCTGGTGGAAACTCCCCTGTCCATCAAAGAGATTGCCCAGGCGCTGGGATTTGACGACCCGCTCTACTTTTCCCGACGGTTTCATCAGTTGACCGGAATGCCGCCCACCGAATACCGCCGCCGGAATTGTCTCCGGGAATTTTCGATTTAATTCCGAATTCCGGAGTACGAAAGGACGGCAATCTCCCCCGCGCCCCAACTTTGACCATGCAAAACCTTTAGTCTATTTATCCAATTGTGCATCAACCAGATAAACAAATTAAAAAATTTAAAAGTCAGGGAAAGGGGTCCGGGGCAAGACCTTGAAAACTTGGCAATTTTCTCAGTTTTTTTCCCCGGAGACTCGTTTTGAGATTCCCGTCGCCTTTCCTTCCGCTCAAAATACTGCAAAAATTTCTGCTCGGACAATATAGACAAAACGGCGGTCGAATATATAATAGGGGTAGGGGGTTGGAAAGCATGGCCAATTCCCAAAAAAGGAGGAAGAAACCATGAAAATCAGAAACGTTCTCGAAGAAAGATTCAAAAGAGGGCATCCGAATCTCTACGCCATCGCGCCCACGGCCACCATCCGCGAAGCGACCATTCAGATGAACGAACTCAAGATCGGCGCCATGCTGGTCAGTAGTGCCAAGGAACACGACGTCTACGACGGCATCATCACCGAACGGGACATCATTGCGGCCTGCGCCAGATACGATGACATCGATCGCGTAGCCGTCCAGGAAGTCATGGTTCGGGATATGGTCACGGTGGATATCGACGAACGGGTGATGACGGTAGCGCAACTGATGACGCGGCAGCACATCCGGCACGTGCCGGTCAAAGAAAACGGCCGTATTGTCGGTCTGATTTCGGTTCGCGACCTGATGCATTGCCTGGACGAAGAAAAAGACATCACCATCAACGAATTGAGCGACTACCTCATTTCCGGCAGTCGCAATCAGGTCTACTGACGGCGGCGCAACCTGGCGGCGTACGCGCCGTCATGGTCGGAGCCGGGTAACAGCATCCGGTCGGTTTCCATCTGAAACTCGGGGGAGAAGGCAAGGAATCTTTCGACCTGTTGGCGATCTTCATCGTTTTCTATGCTGCAGGTGCTGTAGATCAATTGTCCTCCTTTTTTGACCAATGCAGCCGCCTGCAGCATTATTTTTTGCTGCAATTCGACCAGTTCCCGCAGTTTGGCTGCCGAAAAGTTCCACCAGGCGTCCGGCCGCTGCCGGCCGACGCCCGTGTTGGAACAGGGCACGTCCGCCAGAACCAGGTCGAAACTCGCCGGACAAAACGGCGGCTGCAAAGCGTCCGCCGTCACCACCCATTGCCGTAAATTTCCGTGGCGGAAATTTTCCCGGGTCAATTCCTGCCGGCGCGGCGAACGGTCGCCGGCCACCAGATGATAATCCGGCAGTTTTTCCGCCAGCATCAGACTTTTTCCGCCCGGCGCGGCGCATAAATCCAAAACCATACTATCCGGCGTAAGTTCCGCCAGTTCCGGCGCCAGCGCGGTCGCGGGGTCCTGCACATAAACCCACCCTTGTTCGAGCCAGTCCCGTTCCAGCAGCGGCCGCAGCGACGGCAATCGGTAAAACCGTTGTTTTCCGGCCCAATCTTCCAGCGCAAGCGGTTCGGCTCCCATGGCCGCCAGTTCGGAGGCCGGAAGTTCCTCCCGGCGCAGCCGGAACGTGGACGGCGGCGGTTCGGCGGCGGCGGCGGACAACGCCCCGATCGTGGCATCGTCATACTGTTTTTTCCACTGCCGATAGAGTTCCGGACAGACGTTGGCGCGTTCCTCCGGCGTCATCGCCCGAACCATCATCTCCAGATCGGCGCGACCGGCGCGGCGCAGTACCGCGTTGACGAACCCGGCAGTGGTCTTGCCGAACAGTTCATGGGCCAGATCGACGGCCACATTGGCGGCCGATTCCGGACTGATCCCGCGGTTGAAATGCATCTGGGTCACGGCGGCGGCCAGCAGGCGCCGGTAACGGGGCCGGATGTTGACGGCCAGCGCGTCGATCAGATGGTCGACCGCCGCCTTGTGGCGATAATAAGTAAACAGCAGATTGGTGACCGGCGCGCGCAGGTCGAAATCGGTTTTAAACGTGTGATCGAGATAGTCGTCGAGCGCGATGTGGTCGGCTTCGACGGCTTCCAGTCCGTCGAGGGTCCGTTGCAGGATCGCGGTAGCAGTCTGCCGGTTGTCATGATTGGAGTTCATAAGCCGGTTACTATAGCACGTGGTAAGGCTCAAAACGAGTTTCCGGGGAGAAACCCCGAAAAATTTGAAAATTTTTCAAGGTCTTTCCCCGGCAAGTTTGCGGTCCCGCCGCTCAGGCAACCGCGCAGAGGAGTTCTTTCTTCTTAAATTCCTTGATGACCGACCCCAGTTCGGCAATGTGGCGATGCCCGGTGACGACGGTAAGTTTTTTGGCTTCCAGCCAGCGTCGGACTTCCGGTTCGATCGCCCCGGTAAAAAGAAATCCGCAGTCGCGAATCAACTCGAAGGCGCGACGAAACTTTTCCCCGTCCGACAGCCGGACCACTTCATTAAGCCGGCAGATCAGCCGCATTCCTTTCAGTTCGAGTGCATTCCGTTCCGTTTCATAGATGTAAAAATAAGTGGCGAAGCCGAACGGTTCATCGACCATGACACCATTGCTGCTGCACACGGCAATTCTCATTATAAAATCTCCTTTACTGCATTCATTACGCATTTTCACAATCCGCCGGACGGAGACCGCCAGGAACGGTCTACCCGGTCACGGTGCCGATCCGGCAAAATTATGGATAGGGAGTATGCAAAGTCCGTGCCAATTCCACGATTTCGCCTCAATCCCGGGATTTTCGATTCATCGAATAAGGCAAACTTGTCATCCATATTAATGAAAAACACAAAAACGTCATTTATAATCCAAGCTGGATTCCGATGGCAATTCATCATTTCAGCTGATATATTTAGGCGATCATATGACTTGGAAAAATCCCGGAAAAAGGTTTCGTATCCGCCATGAAGACCCGTTCAGGACAAACGACTCGTCCGGGGACGCATCCCATCCTTGCCATGTTTTTGTCAGTCGGCGTTATTCTCGAAATGATCTGCTTTCTCGCCGTCATCTGCTACTGGTTCCGGCGAAACAAATTCGACGGCGGTATTTTTACCGTGGTCCTGCTGGTCGAGTTGCTTGGGGTGGCTCTTTTTTCGCTCATCATTCACCGGCTCCGGCGACCTCCGCAACCGGTTCGGGAAACGGCATGGACGCCGCGACAACAAAAATGGTTTGTCGGCATTTTTTGCGGACTGTTCGTGATTTTGGGAACCGGAGTGGGATATCTGACCGTAATTCATCCGGTCTGGCAGATGTATCGGGCGCAGGAGTGGCTTTCCGTCCCCTGCCGCATTCTTTCCAGCCGGGTGGAAACCGTGCCGGCCACCGGTCACGGCACCACCACCTACCGGATCGACATTCATTATCAATACGATTTTCAGGAGAAAAACTATACCTCCGACCGCTATGATTTTTCCATCGGCTCGGACAGCAGTTACCAGGCCAAGCAAAAGGCCGTCCGGCGTTACCGGGTCGGCTCGAAACAGTCATGTTACGTCAATCCCCGATGCCCGGAAGAAGCGGTTATCGTCCGCCGCACCGGTCCGCTCTGGATCGGCCTGGTTCCATTGGCCTTTCTGCTCATGGGCGGCACCGGACTGATCTTGCTGGTCAAGGGAAAAGTCGGCGACAACAATCAACCGGAGAACGAGTATTCCACTACCGACATCGATTCGGCGCAGTATCGTTCCGGCGGCAGTATTCCGCTGAAAATGCGCAAATCGCCATGGCGGGAATCGTTCATGCTGCTGCTGATCGCCGGATTTTGGAACGGAATCGTCAGCGTCTTCGTGGTGGACGTCGTAAAAAACTGGAAAAACGGCAACGGTGAATGGTTTGCGACTCTGTTTCTGATACCGTTTGTGGCCATCGGCCTGTTGTTGCTGGGACTGCTGATAACCCACATCATCAGCGGCTTTACGCCGCGTCCGCAAATCCGGATTGAGCCGGCTTGCCCGCAGTTGAACCGGCGCGTCACCGTATTCTGGAAAAAGGCCGACCGGCAAGTTGTTCAGAAATTGACTATTACCGCGGAAGGGAAGATGACGTTTTACCGCCGGAACAGTTCCGACTCGGAACGGATCGAGCAAAAATTCTGGGACTGCGAACTGTTGATTACCGAAGATCCCGTCCGTATGGCGTCCGGTCAGGGCGATATTCAGTTGCCGGCCCGGGCGCCGAATTTTCCGGACCGGGTCGACCGCCCTCAAATTGTCTGGCTGATCCGGGTGAACGTCAAAACGCCGAACCGGCCCGAGGCCGTCTGGGAATATTACATCCCGGTCCGGCGCACCGTGACAAGCTCAAATTGTGGATAGCGGGGAAGCCTCGGTGTTTCTCCCCGGAAATGAGTCCCGGAGCATCCACCCGCTACGCCTTGTAAATCGCACGATATTTGGTGTTCAGATAGTCGAGATAGGGTTGCGGGTCGATGCCGCGGCCGGTAATCCGTTTGACCAGTTCCTGCGGCGCGAATTTGCTGCCGTGGCGATGCAGTTTTTCCCGCAGCCATTCGCGCAGCGGCAGGAATTCGCCCTTGCGCAACAACTTGGACAGTCCCAGTTCGGCGTCGGCCGCCGCGTAAATCTGCGCCGAAATCAGGTTGCCCAGCGCGTACGTCGGAAAATACCCGATGCTGCCGCACGACCAGTGCACGTCCTGCAACACGCCCTGACGGTCGGTGTCCGGGACAATGCCGAGATATTCTTTCATCTTGGCGCGCCAGAGTTCCGGCAGGTCTTTCACTTCGAACTTGCCTTCCAAAACCCCGATTTCCAGCTCCAGACGGAGCATGATGTGCAGATTGTAAGTCGCTTCGTCGGCCTCGGTCCGAATAAACGACGGCTCCACGCGATTGATGCCGCGATAGAATTCTTCCAGCGACACGTCGGCCAGTTGCGCCGGGAACGTCTTCTTCAGCCGGGGGAACGCCCACACCCAGAAATCGTGCGAGCGTCCGACCAGGTTTTCCCACAGCCGCGACTGCGATTCGTGGATTCCCAGCGACGCTCCGGTGCCGAGCAGCGTCCGGGACAGACCGCGGTCCACGCCCTGTTCATAGAGTGCGTGGCCGCCCTCGTGCATCGTGCTGAACAACGCCGATGCCACGTTGTCCGGATAAATATGGGTGGTGATGCGGATGTCGCACAGCCCGAACGTATTGGTAAACGGATGAACGGCGCGGTCCTGCCGTCCCCGGCTCCAGTCGAACCCGAAGCGGGTAATCACGTCGACGCCGAACTCCCACTGTTTCCGGTCGCCGTAATGCCGGAACAGGAAAGCGTTGTCGACCTGCGGACGTGCGGCCAGATCCCGAATCAGTTGAGTCTGAAGCTGACGAATTTTTTTGAAAATCTTCTGAACTTCGGCGGTGGTCAAACCGGGCTCGAATTCGTCGAGCAGCGGGTCGTAGATATGGCGATACGGCTGAAAACAGCCGGCATATTCGCGGCGCAATTGAAAAATCTTTTCCAAATGAGGACGGAAACGCGGAAAATCGTTATCGTGCAGCGCCTGTTCCCAAACCGACTGCGCCACGGCGGTCGTCCGGGCGAATTCTGCCACCAGTTTGGCGGGAACCCGGGTCCGGCGGTCGTATTCGCGGGCGGCCACGGCCAAGAGACAGACTTCGTCGGATTCGGGATCGCGGCCGGCGGCCCACGGCTGTAATTCTTTCAGCAGGTCGCCGATCTTTTTATCGGTGAACTTGCGGTGGGCGATTTCGCTGAGGGTCCCGATCTGGGCGGCGCGTTCTTCGGCGCCCTCCTTCGGCATGTAAGTTTGATGATCCCAGTCCAACAGGGCCAGAACCGATTGAATATCGTGGACTTCGGCCAAACTGGCCTTCAACTGCTGAAATTTCTTTTCCATGAGATGTCTCCTCCCGCCGGACTGAAGTTATCGGATGCGTACCGGACCCCATTAACATAGCGCGGTAAAAACCACATGCAAAATAACCGGAAGTTACCAGAACATAGGCAGCGGGGAAGACACGGAGTGCTTTTGAAACAGCTTCTCCTTTCTTTCCCGCACCCCAACGTTGACCCCGCAAAACTTTTATTCTATTTATCTCTTTACTGCGCAAAGAGATAAATAATTTTAAAAGTTTAAAAACCAGGGAATGGTCCGGGGAAAACCTTGAAAAATTGGCAATTTTTTCGGTTTTTTCCCCGGAGACTCGTTTTGAGACTATCGTCTATACATTGACTGAAATTCATTGCATTAATTAATATTTTCTTCCGAATTTGACGGATAATATTTCTGCATTATATTAAAAAATAAGATTAGTCTTCGGCTCCCAAAGAGAGAGAATACCGAAATCAAGAAGTTTTTCGCTTGGACGGGCTGGCTTGCAACCATCGTTGCCATCGGCGCCGCAGTTGTGGTCGGAGTACATTGGTTTGCCGTTGGCAAGTTGGTCGCACTGTTGCCGCCCTGCCCCTTGCATCATTACTGCGGATGGTATTGCGCCGGTTGCGGCTCGACGCGCATGTTGCTCGATCTGGCCTCCGGCGATATTTACGGCGCGTTTCGAAAAAATCCGCTGGCTTTTCTCCTGTTGCCGCCGCTGCTTTATTGGGCGGCGTCAGTTTCTGCCAAGTGGTTCGGATTGAGATTGCCCGGTTGCCGTCTGAGGGCCGGAATGATTTATCTTTTGGGCGGATTGATCGTAGGTTATGCGATCGCCCGTAATCTTCCCTGGGAACCCTTTTTGTGGCTGCGTCCGCAATGACTCATGACCCGCGGGACGGCATCCTCAAATTATAAGTAACGGGGAAGACACGGGGCGTTTTTGAAGAAGCGCCCCAACTTTAACCCCGCAAAGCTTTTATTTTATTTATCAGCTTGCTGCGCAAGCTGATAAAGAGATCAAAAAGTTTGAAAGCCAGGACATGGGGGCCGGGGAAAAATCTTGAAAAATTGGCAATTTTTTCGGGGTTTCTCCCATATGCGCTAATCATTATTTTTTGCGGGTCAATGAGTGGTTCCTGGTGAATAAGTTTCCCGAGCACCAGCGAGGGAAAAGCGGCCTCCCGGCGCGAATTTGGGGCCGGCGCTGGCGCGGACCAAAATTCGCGCCGAAGTACTCGCCGCCGCGGGCTCCGCGGGCGCGGTCCAGCGGCGAACACGCTGGTCGGCAAAGCCGAAATCCCGCCGGTTAGCGCGTATGGAGTTTTTCCCCGGAAACTCGTTTTGTAATTTTTACCTTCCGGCGGGGGCGGACTTTCATTTCCGGCGGGGTATGCTAAATTATCCTTTCTTGAAACCAATGCGCCTGAAGTATGAACCTGATAACGGCAAAAAACGTTGCGGTAACTTATGAAACTGAATGTTGACACCTGGCTGGAATGTGTCCGTTGCGGCAAAAAGTACGGACTCGACGAAGTGCGTTACAACTGTGAATGCGACGGTATCCTCGACGTGCGCCGCGACCTCAAAAAGCTCGACGGCACCCAACTGAAACAACTCTGGGAAAGCCGCTGGGGGCTGAAACGGGGCGTGCTCTCCTCCGGCGTCTGGCGCTACAAGGAACTGATTCTCGATTTGCCGGAAGACCGGATCGTGACCCGGCAGGAAGGCAATACCCGGCTCTATGACGCCGGCAAGGCCGGACAATATGCCGGACTGAAACATTTTCTGTTGAAACATGAAGGCGAAAATCCCACCGGCAGTTTTAAAGACCGCGGCATGACGTGCGGCACGACCGCCGCCGTCTATTACGGCGCTCAGTCGGTGGCCTGCGCCAGTACCGGCAATACCAGCGCCAGCATGGCTTCGTATGCGGCAGTCAGCGGTCTGAAATCGATTATTTTCATTCCCGAAGGCAAAATCGCGTACGGCAAACTGGCCCAGGCGCTGGCGTTCGGCGGCGTGACCCTCCAGATCGAAGGCAATTTCGACGATGCCATGACGTTGGTTCAGGATGTTTGCGCCAAGCTGAACATCTATCTGCTCAACTCGATCAATCCGTTCCGAATCGAAGGCCAGAAGGCGATCGGCTTCGAAATTCTGCAACAGCTCGACTGGCAGGTTCCGGACTGGTTCGTCATTCCCGGCGGCAACCTCGGCAACAATACCGCGTTGAGCAAAGGCATGCAGGAACTCTACGAACTGGGCATCATCCATAAGATTCCGCGGATCGCGGTAATTCAGGCCGCCGGCGCCGACCCGCTCTATAAGATGTGGAAAAATCATACGTCTTATCAGGCGGTCAAGAATCCGGAAACCATCGCCACCGCCATTAAGATCGGCAACCCCGTTTCGTGGGAAAAATCGCTGCGCGGTCTCCAGTGGTCGAACGGCGTGGTGGAGGAAGTCACCGAACAGGAAATCATGGATGCCAAAGCCATGGTCGATGCGGCCGGAATCGGAGCCGAACCGGCGTCCTGCTGTTCCGTGGCCGGCGCGAAAAAACTGGTCGATGCCGGAGTGATTGATCCCGACGCGACCGTGGTGGGAATTCTTACCGGCAATGTGCTGAAAGATCCCGATGCGGTCATCGGCTATCACAAAGACGAGCTGCGCAATCGCGGCATCGTCGGTACCTACGCCAACCATCCGATGCAGATTAAACCGACGTTGGACGCGGTGAAAAAGGCCCTGGGCCGGTAGTCCAAAATCGGCAAACGTATTTCCGGGGAGAAACCCTGAAAAATTTGAAAATTTTTCAAGGTTTTTCCCCTGACCCCTTTCCCTGACTTTCAAACTTTCCAAGTTATTTATCTATTTGCTACGCAAATAGATAAATGAAATAAAAGTTTTGCGGGATCGAAGTTGGGGGGCGAGGTAAAGATAAGACGCGGGTTCCAAAAAACACCCCTCGTCTTTCCTGCTACCCTACAAGTCGAGACTCCCGTCTCAACCGGCCACCGCCTGATAATGTTCGAGCAATTCCTGTTTTTTCCGGCGGGCCGCCTCATACGCTTCCCGCCGGGGCAAGTCGTCGTGGAGCCGATTTTCCAGCCGCCATTTTTGCGCGGCGATTTTAGCTGCCAACCGTCGCCGGATGGAAGCAGGTTCCAGCAAACCGTAGAGAATCCCCCCGGCCAGGAGAGCGGGACCAACATACGGCCACAAGTGCAGAACGCTGACCGCGATCGCCGCCGTCACCGCCGCCACCAGCATCAGACAACCGGAAAACATCGCCGCCGCCACCATTGCCATTGCCAATTTCGTCAGTACGGAAAAAAAGTCGGTTTCGGCATACTCTTCTTCCAGTTTGGCAAGGATGTCTTTGTCGCCGGCAATGGCGTCATCGATGGCGCCGATCTCTTTTTCCAGTTCCGCAATCTCCCCGCGAAGACGGGGGATAGCCAGTTCGGCAGTATTGCGTTCCAGCGAAGAACCGAGTTCGGCCATCGTCTTTTCCAGATAAACCGTCGTCCCGGTCCGCCGGACCAGATATTCGTTGCCGCAGTGGGCACAAGCCAGCCGTTCGACCCCATCGGCCACCGTCAGCCGACCGCCGCAAGTCGGACAAGTAAGTGTAATCAAATCAGCCATCATCCGTCCGTTTTTTCCCATGACTGAAATCTATTCGCTTTAATATGCTCCGCCAGCCCCCAAAAGCAACCCCATATCAAAACGCGGACAGCAGGGAAGACGCAGGGTACTTTTGAAACAGCACCTCATTTTCTTCCCCTCCCCCCACCTTTACCCCGCAAAATTTTTTATATACGGGATTTCTCCCCGAAAACTCATTCTGAGTCTCCTGCCGCACCATGTTCATTACCAAAAGATAATTTGACTTTAGCCGCCTCGAACTCTATCTTTATCCCTTTAAAACACCTGTAATAAAAACCATCTGGGAAACCATCAGCGATGAGAACCGATTTTCTGCCGTTCTGCAAACCGTCGATCACCGACGACGATATCGCCGCCATTACCGAAGTCCTGAAATCCGGCTGGATCACCACCGGCCCGCATAACGCCGCTTTCGAAAAAGACATCTGCTCCTACACCGGCGCCGCAAACGCCATCACCATCGCCAGCGCCACCGGCGGCATGCATACCGTGCTGATGGCGCTCGGCATCGGCCCCGGCGACGAAGTCATCACCCCGTCGATGACCTGGGTTTCCACCATCAACATGATCGCGCTGACCGGCGCGACGCCGGTTTTTGCCGACATCGACAAGGATACGCTGCTGGTCACGCCGGAAACCGTGGCCAAGTGCATTACGCCCCGCACCAAACTGATTATCCCGGTCCATTTCGCCGGCGCTCCGGTCGATCTCGACGGCATTTACGCGCTGGCCGATCAGCACGGCATCCGGGTGATTGAAGACGCCGCCCATGCCATCGGCACTTTTTATAAAGGACGTCACGTGGGAAGCCGCGGCACCGCGATTTTCTCGTTCCACCCGATCAAGAACATCACCACCGGCGAAGGCGGCGTGGTCGTCAGCGACGACGACGATCTGGTGAAAAAAGTCCGGATGCTGAAATTCCACGGTCTGGCCGTCGACGCCTTCGACCGCAAAACGCAGGGCCGGTCGCCGCAGGCGGAAGTCCAGACCCCCGGCTTCAAATACAATATGACCGACATTTCCGCCACGCTCGGCCAATCCCAGCTTAAACGGCTCGACGCCATGAACGTCCGCCGCCGCGAACTCGCCGCCGCATATCAAAAACAGTTCGCCGGTCTCGACGGCGTTATTCCGCTCGGCGTACCGCATGGTTACGATTACGTCCACGCCTGGAACCTGTTCATCCTCCGGATCGACCACCCCCGGATCACCCGCGACCGGTTCATGGAAGAACTGAAAAAACTCAACATCGGGACCGGCCTCCATTTCCGGGCCGCGCACACCCAGAAATTTTTCCGCGAACATCCGGTCCCCGCGCCGGGCGGCCTGGTCAATACCGACTGGAACTCCCAGCGTATTTGCTCGATCCCGTTCTTCCCCGCGATGACCGATACCGACTTCAACGACGTGGTTGCCGCCGTCAAACAGGTGATCGGCAACTGCTAAATAAAAAACCGGAAGATTACCAAATGGTAATCTTCCGGTCATCGTTTGGTCATGGACGGCAGTTATAGTAAGCGGATATCAGTAGAAAAACAGGAAAAATATCCCGATGCGTGAAAATTGGAAAGAACTGCCGCTCCTGCTGGTGGCCGCCGCGCTGTTGCTGCTGGCCGGTCTGGGGGGGACGGCGCTGTGGGGCTCGGAAGACCGCTGGGCGGAAATCGCCCGGATGATGATCGCCAACCGGGACTTTTTCCATCCCTGCATCAACGGCGAAATCTATTTCGACAAACCCCTGCTGTCCTACTGGCTGATCGCTTTTCCGGCCCTCGTGGCCGGCGGCGTGACCGAATTCATGATCCGGCTGCCCAGCGCGCTGGCCGCGCTGGCCGCGTTGCTGTCCACGTACTGGCTCGGTACTCAGCTCCGCAATAAAGGCGTCGGACTGCTGGCCGGTTGGCTGTTGCTGACTTCCCTGGGCTTCATTTTCTGGGCGCGAAAAGGTGCCGCCGATCTCGAAAATCTCGCCGCCATCATTCTGGCGGTGGCCTGGTACTGTCACATCCGGGAACGCGCCGGATTCCGGAACTATCTGGTGTTCGGGCTGATCTGCGTGATTGGCGCGCACACCAAAGGATTGCCGGCCATCGGGGTGCCGCTGGCCGCCGTTCTGCCGGACCTGCTGCGGCGGGGCAACTGGAAAAAACATCTCAACTGGAAAGTGCCGGCGGCGGCGGCGGTCTGCCTGATCGTCTACCTGATTCCGTTCGTGCTGGCCGCCGTGGCGCCGCTGCCCGCCGGGTGGCAGGTGCCGTCCACGTTCGACGCCTTGACCATGCCGGTCTGGGCGGAACCGTACCGGAAAGAACTCTGCGGACTGTATCTGGTCTGGAAGGAAAACGTGTTGCGGTTCTTCCAACCGTTCGACCACCAGGAACCGTTTTACAGTTATTTGATCCACGTGCCGCGAATTCTGCTGCCGTGGACGCTGCTGGCCGTCGCCGCGCTGGTCTGGAACCTCAAACATTACCGCCAACTCGACCCGGCCGCCAAGTGGATGTTGGAAGCCGCCGGACTGGTATTTCTGCTGTTTACCGCGTCCGGTTCGCGGCGTTGGTACTACATTCTGCCGATTCTGCCGTTCCTCGCTCTCGTGATCGCGCTCTTTCTGGACCGGGTCGACCGGACCAAATGGCGGGACTGGCTCTACCGTTTTCATCAGTTCGCGCTCGTGCTGATCGGCGCCGTCGTCACGCTGACCATTCCGCTCTATTTCGGCTGGCGGGCGCTGTTGCGCGGACTGGCTTCCTATGCGCTCAATCATCATGCCGAAAAACTGCTGAATGCGGTTCGGGGACTGCAACAATTCAACGTGTCCGCGGAATGGCAGATCGGGTTGACCGTGATCGGCATTCTGGCGCTGTTGCCGTGGTGCTGGTTCCGCCGTCGCCCGGAAACGTTTGCCGCCATGCTGCCCGCCGAGCCGCTCCGGCCGTGGGCGCCGCTGATGCTGTCCGCCGCCGTGCTGACGTTCGGCCTCTATGTGGCCGGGCCGCTGATACTGGAACCGTATCGGACGGAAAAAAGTTTTGCCGCCGCCGTGGCCCGCCGGCTGCAAACCGAACCTGCCGGGTTGTCACAAGCGGCCTTTTATCACAAAGCGCCGCCGGCCGTGCTCTATTATATGAAGACTGCGGCCCCGGTCCCGGTGGTCAGCCCGAACGCGCAGCCGGACAAGGATGAGGAAGACGCCGCCCCTCTGCGGCATCAGCTCCGGCCGGAAGCGCTGGCCGCGGCCCAGCCGCCGATCAAGTATCTGATCGTGCCGGGACGTTATTTCAAAGAAGCGGCGGCGGCCCTGCCGTCCCGGTGCCAACTCATTCCGGTCGTGGCCGAATCATGCTGGCCCTGGGAAAATCACAAGAAAAAACTGTCATTGTATCGAATAACGCAAAAGTGAGGCGAAATCATGTTGGAAGCGGAAAAAGAGATTAAATCGATATCGATTATCATTCCGGTGTTCAATGAGGAGAAAAATATTCCCGATTTGTTGCGGCGCTGTCTGGAAAGCTGCGAAAAGACCGGGAAAAAGTATGAGATCGTTCTGATCGACGACGGCAGTTCGGACGGTTCGTCGGAACTACTCCAGAAGGCCGCGCAGGAACGTCCGGGCAAAATCGTGGCCTGTTTTTTGAACCGCAACTACGGCCAGCATTCGGCGATCATGGCCGGGTTCTCACAGGCGGAAGGCGATTTGATTATCACCCTCGACGCCGACTTGCAGAATCCGCCGGAAGAATTTCCCCGGCTGGTACAGGAAGCGGAAAAAGGATTCGATGTGGTGGGAACCGTTCGGGTCAACCGCAAGGACTCGTTTTTGCGGACGATTCCGTCGGCCATCGTCAACCGGATGGCGCAGAAGGCCACCGGCGTGATGATGCACGACTACGGCTGCATGCTTCGGGCGTATAAAAAACACATCGTGGAAGCGATGCTGATGTGTCACGAACGCAGCACGTTCATTCCGATTCTGGGCAACAGTTTCGCGCGGCGGACCACGGAAATTCCGGTCGGCCACAGCGAACGGGCGTCCGGCGAATCGAAATATTCGTTCTGGAAGCTGATTAATCTGGAATTCAATATGATGACCTGCATGACCACGTTTCCGCTGCGGCTGTTGAGCATTCTGGGGACGATCATTTCCGGGATCGGGATTCTGTTCGGGATTTTCATTCTGGTCATGCGGTGCGTGAAAGGGCCGGAATGGGCGGCGCAAGGCGTGTTCACGCTGTTCGCGCTGAGCTTTATTCTGTCGGGCTTCCAGATGATCGGGATGGGGCTGATGGGCGAATACATCGGCCGGATTTATCACGACGTCCGGGCGCGGCCGCGTTACTTCATTCAAAAAGTAGTCGGCAAAAATGCGGTGGTTAAAGAACAAATTTAATCCCGGTTTTTCGGCGGCTTTTCGGTTTTGCGGTTCGCAAAAAAGATTTAGCCGGTTATTTTATGGAATCTGTGCGGCGTAGCCGCAGGAATAAGACAGCATTTTTTACTTCAATTCAAGAAATCATATACAGTTCGGAGGCATTTACGATGAAGTGTGTGGTGTTTGCGTATTGCAACATGGGCTGTGCCGGGATCAAAGCGCTCCTGAAGCACGGGTTCGAAATTCAGGCCGTCTTTACTCACAAAGACAACCCCAACGAAAACATCTGGTACGACTCCGTCGCCGAAACCGCCGCCGCCAACGGCATTCCGGTCTTCGCGCCGGATAACGTCAACCATCCGCTGTGGATCGAAAAAATCCGGAAAATGAAGCCGGATATGATTTTCTCGTTCTACTACCGGAACATGCTGACGAAAGAAATTCTCGACCTCGCCCCGAAAGGCGCGTTCAACCTCCACGGATCGCTGCTGCCGAAATATCGCGGCCGCTGCCCGATCAACTGGGTCATCCTCAACGGCGAAAAAGAAACCGGCGTGACCCTCCACAAAATGACTCCGCGTCCCGACGACGGCGACATCGTTGCCCAGTCCAAAATCGCCATCGACGATCAGGACACCGCCAAAATGCTGTTCGCCAAGTCCGTGGCCGCTGCCGAAAAAATGCTCGACACCGCGTTGCCCGCCCTGCTGAAAGGCAAGGCCAAATGCACCCCGCAGGACAATTCCCAAGCCACCTATTTCGGCGGTCGTAAACCGGCCGACGGCGAAATCAACTGGAACAAGAGCGCTGCGGACGTGCGCAATCTGATCCGCGCCGTCACCCGGCCCTATCCGGGCGCGTTCAGTTTCCAGGGTGAACGCAAATGCTTCTTCTGGGATGCGGACGTGGTCAAGGGGTCCGGCAAGCCGGGCACCGTGCTGAAAAAACATCCGTTCACCGTCGCCTGCAAAACCGGCGCGATCCGCGTGAACTTCGCCCAGTTGGACAACGGCATTTACTCCACCGGCGACCAGTTCGCCGACGAAGCCCGCATCGAAGCCAATATGACGTTCGGCCCCGACCTCCGGAAAGCCGCCGAAGCCGCCCGCCGGAAGATCGTGCTGATCCTCGGCGTCAACGGGTTCATCGGCAGCGCGCTGAGCGAACGGCTGCTGGCCAGCGGCAAGTATGAAGTCCACGGCATGGACCTGCGCTCCAACTACATCTCCCATCTGTTGAAAAACAAAGATTTCCACTTTTTCGAAGGCGACATCTCGATTCACAGCGAATGGATCGAATACCACATCCGCAAGTGCGACGTGGTACTGCCGCTGGTGGCCATCGCCACCCCGATCGAATACACCCGCAATCCGTTGCGGGTCTTCGAACTCGACTTCGAAGAAAACCTGCGGATCGTCCGCTATTGCGTCAAATACCACAAGCGCATCCTGTTCCCGTCCACTTCGGAAGTCTACGGCATGTGCGATGAAAAGAGTTTTGACGAAGACAATTCCAAGCTGGTGCTCGGCCCGATCCGGATGCAGCGCTGGATTTACTCCTGCTCGAAACAGCTCCTCGACCGGGTGATCTGGGCCTACGGCGCCCGCGACGGTCTCAAGTTCACGCTGTTCCGGCCGTTCAACTGGGTCGGACCCCGTCTAGACACGCTGAATTCCGCCCGGATCGGCAGCTCCCGCGCCATCACCCAGTTGATTCTGAATCTGGTCCAGGGGACCCCGATTCAGCTGATCGACGGCGGCGAACAGAAGCGTTGCTTCACCGATGTTTCCGAAGGGGTGGAATGCCTGTTCCGGATCATTGAAAACAAGAACGGCTGCTGCGACGGCCAGATCGTCAACATCGGCAATCCGACCAACGAAGCCAGCATCAAGGAACTCGCCGAAATGCTGGTCAAGAAATTCGAAAAGCATCCGCTACGGAAGAAGTTCCCGCCGTTCGCCGGTTATGTGGAAGTCGAAAGCGGCTCCTACTACGGCCAGGGCTATCAGGACGTGCAGCACCGCCGGCCGAGCATCAAAAATGCCCAGCGGCTGTTGGGCTGGACGCCGGTCATCGCCTTGGACGAATCGGTCGACAAGACGTTGGATTTCTTCCTCCAGGAAGCCATTAAATCCGGCGATTTTTGTCAATAAATCAAGTTTTCAACCAATCCGGCGGCACGCCGCGAAGGGTGCCGCCGGATGAGTATTTGCCAGCATGATCAGGTTTCCGCCATTAGCCAAAGAACCTTGCTGCCGAGGAGAGAAAAAAGCTTTCCGGAGCTGTTTTATTCTGCTGATGCTGTTTGCGATCCTGCTCTATTTCATCGGGTTGCCGTTGCTGGACCTGAACGGATCGGACGAACCGCGGGAGGCTGGACTTGGCGTCGGCATGGTGTTGAGCGGCGATCTGGTCGTGCCGTCGCTGAACGGTCACGGTTTTCTGGAAAAACCGCCGCTGTTTTACTGGCTGCAAACCATTTCCTATCAGATTTTCGGGTTTACGACGCTGGCGGCCCGGTTGCCGGCGGTGCTCTCGGCGCTGAGCGGCATCGCCATCGTCTTCTGGATGGCGGCGGCCATGGGGTTCAGTCCGCTCTCGGCGTTTCTGTCCGGAATGATTCTGGCGCTGGCGCCGCAATACTGGTCGGCCGGACGCACCTGCATGCTCGACATCACGCTGACCGCCCTGATCGCGGCGGCCATCTACTGTTTTCTGCGCTGTGCCCGCGCCGATTCCGGCAAGGACCGCGTCAACTGGATGCTGTTATTCGCCGGAGCCGCCGCCGCCGCGATTCTGACCAAAGGGTTGGTCAGTCTGGCGATGATCGGCGTGACGCTGGCCGGCTGGCTGTTTTTTCTGGCACTGCTGCGCCGGAAACTGCTGCGCCGGAACTGGCTGATGCTGATCGCCGGTTCGCTGTTGGCGCTGGCGCCGTTTGCCGGCTGGGTCTATCTGGTGTATGCCGATCTCGGCTCGATCGGGCTTGACTGCATCTGGACCAACAACGTTTCCCGGTTTACCGGCCACTATGCCGAACACGTCGAACCGTTCTACTATTATTTTACCAAGGGCGAAATTTTCCAGCCATGGATTTTGCTGGTGCCGTTTGCGCTCTACTGGCACGCCCGACGGTTGCAGACCGGTCGCGGCAGCGCGCACTTGCTGCTCCTGTGCTGGAGCGTGATTCCTTTCCTGCTGCTGATGATCGCGGCCGGAAAACGGATTGTTTATCTGCTGCCGGAAAATCCGGCGTGGGCGCTGTTGGCGGGAACGTTTCTGGCCGCCGTGCTGGAAGGTAGGGTTTCCCAGGTCCGGCGGCTGCGTCCGCTGCGGTGGCTGGCGTGGGCGGCGACGGGACTGGGGCCGTTGCTGTTTCTGGCTTCGGTGGGCATGCCGTTTGCCGCCAAATACCTCCATTTGTCGTTGAAAAGCCTGTTGCCGCTGGCGCTGATTTCGCTGACGCTGGCCGCGCTGATGATCTATTTTGAACGCCGGAAATACTACGAATCGTTTTTCATCGTCCTGCTGTTGCAGATTGTGATGGTGTTCGGGTTGGTGAATTATCTGGTGGCGGGCTATCAAAACCGGAAAAGTTCCGCCAAGGCGCTGTTCACTGCCGCCGCCTGGAAAATTTTCGGCGAAGGCAAGGAATTGATTCTGCTCCAGCCGACCGAGGCCATCGAAGGCAATACGGTCTTCTATCTCCGCCAGATTGTCCGCAAATTCGATTCGCCGGAAGATTTGCAAAAAATCCTGTCCGGGAAATACGGCAACCGTTATGTCGTCATCGCCCATCAGGACCAAACGTTGCCGGACACCACCGTGTTGTCCGTCGTGAAGATCCGCCGTGATACTTATGTCTTACTGGAGCACAACGACAAACCATGAACCGAATCGGTCTTCGCATCGACGTCGATACGTTTCGCGGCACCCGTTACGGCGTGCCGAATCTCTGCCGCCTGATGGCGTCCCGCGGCATCAAAGGAACGTTTTACTTTTCCGTGGGCCCCGACAACATGGGCCGTCATCTCTGGCGGCTGCTGAAGCCCCAATTTTTGTGGAAGATGCTCCGGACCAAGGCCGCCAGCCTGTACGGACCGGAAATCATCCTGATGGGGACCATGTGGCCGGGACCGGGCATCGGCAAACGGCTCGGCGGCGTGATCCGCGACGCGTTCGCCGCCGGCCATGAAATCGGCCTTCATACCTGGGACCACCACTACTGGCAGTCGCACATCGACCGCATGACGCCGGGACAGATGTTCGAGCTCCTGCGGAAAGGTGTCGATCTGCTGGGCGAAATTACCGGCGAGGCTCCGACCACTTCCGCCGTGCCCGGCTGGAAATGCACGCCGCAAGTGTTGCTCGAAGAACAGAAATTTCCGTTCCGCTACCATTCCGACTGCCGCGGCGCCAATCTGTTCATGCCGACCATCCCCGGCCAGACGCTCACGCATCCGCAGTTGCCCGTGACCATGCCCACTTACGACGAAGTTCTCGGCCGCAACGGCGTCACCAACGACAATTACAACGATTACATGCTCAAATTGCTCCGTCCGAACCAACTGAACATTCTGACCATCCACGCCGAAGCGGAAGGCAATCTCTGTCGGCAGATGTTCGACGAATATGTCCGCCGGGCGCAGGATATGGGGTACGAGTTCGTGATGCTCCAGAACCTGCTGCCGTCCGACCCGAACACCCTGCCCCGTAAAGCCGTGGTCAATCGCGATTTCCCCGGCCGCGAAGGCTGGCTCAGTTGCGAAGAAGGCTGGACCCCGCAGCCGTAAAACGGCGGTAGCGACGGGCGGTTTTCCGGGGAGAACCCCCATACGCGCTAACCAGCGGGATTTCGGCTTTGCCGACCAGCGTGTTCGCCGCTGGACCGCGCCCGCGGAGCCCGCGGTGGCGAGTACTTCGGCGCGAATTTTGGTCCGCGCCAGCGCCGGCCCCAAATTCGCGACGGGAGGCCGCTTTTCCCTCGCTGATGCTCGGGAAACTCATTCACCAGGAACCACTCATTGACCCGCAAAAAATAATGATTAGCGCATATGGGAAAAAAACCGAAAAATCGGGTAATTTTTTCCAGGTCTTCTCCGCTACCCAAAATTTGAGACTTTCGGTTCTCCGGTCGGCAGCGGCCGTTTTTGACTTTTGACGGTTGCCTTTCGGAAACTCCGGTGATAAACTATCGTTACCGAAGCACAACCTTTACAACTACTGGGGGATTTGTCGATGAAGAGATTGCTCGCCGCTCTGATGTTGCTGGCCGGGTGGAACCTGGTGGCCGATGACAATGCCGTTGCCAATGCCAAACCGGACGGGGTCATGCATTTCGACTTCCAGTTGCCGGATGCCGTGGAAATGCCGAACGGCGAGATTTACCACCATCCCAAGATTGTCGACGTGCAACCGAACGGCATTACCATTATGCATGACGACGGCGCGGCGTTCTGGCCGTTCAGTCAGTTGCCGGATGCGATTCGCAACAAATTCCACTACAATCCCGCCGCCGCCCAGAAATATACCGACGAAATGCTGTTGCGCCGCGAAAAAATCGACGAGGCCAAAGCCAAACAGCAAATCGCCGATGCCGATCAAAAAGTTTACTGGGATCTGGTCAGTCAGCGCTATACCTGTTCCTATCTTAAAATGCAGCTCGATGCCGCCCAGCGTCAGGTCAATGCCGATGCCCAGAACCTGAAACAGATCGGCGCCAATCTCGCTCAGGATCGTCAAGTCCTGTCTGCGGACGCCGACCAGCCGCCGGAACCGGAAAACACCACGGACGGCTTCTGGAACATCACCAATGCCGGCAATAACGACAACGACGACCGCGACCACGTTATCGGCGAATTCGACGAAGACTGGCAGAACAACAAGACCAATTACGAAATGTGGACGACGGCCAAAGGCGCCATGGAAGACAACCTGACCACGTATCGGCAGGAATATCAGGAAGGATTGGCCCGGCTGCATCAGCTGGAAGCCCAGTGGGCGGATATCCAGCAACGCCGTCATCTCGACGAAGCCAAGTTGAACAAGCAGATTCACGAATCGGTTCAGCAGGAAGTCCAGAACAGCATGATGGAACTCCAGAAACTGCGCGATATGCGCAAGCAGAATCTGATCACGCAGGACGAATACATCAACGAAAAGGCCAAGATTCTCAAACGTTTCTGAGGCTTTTTTACAACATTCCGGCGGATTTCCGGTTGCTGACCGGGAATCCGCCGGTCGTTTTTTTATCGGCTGTGTTTCAACTCTTTTCTATTGGCCGTGTCTCGCCAACAGGTTCAGTTCCTTTCGCACTTCATGCGACCAGCGATTCCGCGCCGGACCCGGCCCGCAGTGGCGGATTGCCAGACGGCAGTCTTAAATCGCGGATAGCGGGGAAGACACGGGGTGCTTTTGAAACAGCACCCCATTTCTTCCCCGCACCCCAATTTTGACCCCGCAAAACTTTTATTCTATTTATCTCTTTGCGAAGCAAAGAGATAAATATATTAAAAAGTTTGAAAGCCAGAAAAAGGGGTCCGGGGAAAAACCTTGAAAATTTTTCAAAGTTTTCGGGGTTTCTCCCCGGAGACTCGTTTTGAGACGATCGTTTTGCCAGACACTCCCGTCAAACGACATTGACCGGACAAAATTTCATGCTTTTTTCTTTGCCGCTTAAAAAAACCATTGATTTTATTCTATAAGAATATATTATTATCGACAGTCATCTTATTATGATAAGGACCGAACTTCATTATGTTACAGGAACTGTTACCGCTGCCGCAACTGACCGCCGCTTTAACCGCCCATCCTCACCCGGCCGCGTTTGCGCCGGCCGCCGACCGCCGGGTCTGGAACGCCGTTGCCGCCGCCGGTACGCTTCAGTCCGTTTGGCGGACCGCGATCGTGCGCGAAGCGGAAAAACAGCGTGGCCGTCCGGTTCCGGAATTGACCGCCGGACAACTGATGGATTATATCCGCACCGGCTGCCGAACCACGTATGAGAAACCTTATTTTGCCCGCCGCCAGCGGATTGGACTGCTGGCGCTGGCGGAAGCGTTCGAATATCGCGGCCGCTATCTGGAAGGAATAATCGACGCGATCTGGCAGGTGCTCGGCGAACCGGAATGGTGCGTTCCGGCCCACTGTCAATATCAGCAGGGCGACCCGCTGGCGACCCCCTATGTGCCGCGCGTCGACCTTTTTTCCGCCGTGACCGGAATGGTGCTGGCGGAAACCGTGCAACTGCTGGGACCGGAATTGCAGGCTGTTTCACCGTCGCTGATGCAGCGCATCCGCCGGGAGGTCGTCACCCGGGTCGTCGAACCGGTGGAACAGCACCCGGACCAGCAATGGTGGCTGGGCGGACGCAATAACTGGACGCCGTGGTGCTCCTCCAATGTGGCCGGTTGCGCCTTGACTTTTCTCGACGATCCGGCGCGGACGGCGGCGTTATTGACGCAACTGCTGGCGGCCTGCGAACGCTTCCTGGCCGGATATCCGGCGGACGGCGGTTGCGAAGAAGGGCCGATGTACTGGCAGGTGGCCGCCGGCAAATTGTTGATTCTGTTGCAACTGCTCGAACCGCTGGCGGGCGGCGCCCTGGAAACGTTATACGCCTTGCCGCAGTTCTGGAAGATCGGGGAATATCCGGTCAATGTGCATTTGTATCGCGATTGGTTTTTGAGTCCGGCCGATTCCCGCGCCCGGAATCGGTTTATGATGCCGGGGCCGCTCTATCGGTTCGGGCTCCGCTGTCACAGCGAACCGCTGATGCAACTGGCGTCGGCCGCGGTATTCGGTTTCAATCCCCGCGCCCGAAAGCCGATCGACTTCCTGCCGGCGGAATACAATGGCGATATCTTGACGTCGATGCTGCGCAATCTGTTCTGGCTGCCGCCGGACCTGAAGTATCGGGAACCGCGTCATGGCCGGATGACATTATTGCCCGACTTGCAGATCGGCATGTTCCGGGAAGACGCCGACCGGCCCGGTCGCGGTCTGCTGTTGTCGCTCAAGGGCGGATATAACGGCGAAAGCCACAATCACAACGATCTCGGTCAGTTCGAACTGTTCTGCCAGGGCCAACCGGTGATGATCGATCTCGGCACTGCCGTCTACGGGCGGCAGAACTTCTCCGAACACCGTTATGAGCTCTGGTATGTCGGCGCCCAAGGACACAATGTTCCGGAAATCAACGGCATCCGGCAACAGGAAGGCGACGAATATCGCGCCCGGATCCTCCAGCATTCCGAAGCCGCCATGGAACTCGATCTTGCGGCGGCCTATCCGGCGGACGCCGGAATTCGGAGTTACAGCCGTCGGGCCGAATTGGGACCGGAGTCCGGCCGGGCGCGGATTGTCGACCGTCTGGCTTTGCGGGAAGGGCGGTTGACGGTCGAGTTGCCGCTTTATACCGCGCTGCCGCCGCAGGCGGAATCGGACGGACGGATGGTCTGGACGGTCGATGGCCGTCGGTTGACTATGACGCTGAACGGATTGACGTTGAAAGCGATTACGCCGGTCCCCATTGACGATCCCAAACTGGGGGCGTCCTGGGGCAAACAGGTTTGGCGGATCGAACTGCACGGCGAATTCGCCGGCGCGGACGGCGAATGGTCCCTGGAATTTCGCCGGGAATAGAGGAACGGTTGGAGGACAAATGAGTTTCCGGGGAGAAACTCGTTCTCGTCCCTCTGGAATGATTCACTCTTTTCGCGAAACTCCCGCTTCGGCCAAACTGCAAGTTCGCGGTTTTGCTTTTTCCCTCGGGTCCGCTTCGCTTACCGAGGGCAAAGCACCGCTCCAGAATACTTTGGCAAAACTTCACGGACGCGGGAGACCGGATTTCGCCTCTCGCGTCCCGGCCGTTTTTTCAAACCGCCGAAAGCATTACCGGCCCAGCGACTTCCAGATCGGTTCCAGATCGACCATCTGGTGAGTTTGCGCCGCCCGGTCGATGGCCAGCGCCGCGACCGCGCTTTCGAGTCCTTCGTTGCCGCTGCACTTGGGCGGCACGTGATTCATCATGGTGTCGTAGAGTTCCTTCATGATGAAGTCGTCGCCGCCGCCGTGGCCGTCGCAGCCGAAGTCATAGACCTGCACGGCTTCGTCGCCGAGGTGTTTGAACTTCAGGGTAGCCGAATAGAGTTCGATGCTCATGGTGCCTTCGGTCCCGGAGATGTAGAGCCGGCGTTCCGGCATGGCGTTGGACATGGTGCACTGGAACTGCACCCGGACATGGTTGCGGAATTCCATCACCGACACCAGATTGTCCATCAGGTCTTTTTCCGCCTGGAACGGACAGGGTTCGGCGTGCGGGTCCCACCAGCCGCCGAAAATGGACTTGCCTTCCTTGTTGACATACTTTTTCGCCAGACCGGCATTGGCGGGGACGAAGAAATCCAGTCCGCCGAAAGCCGCGACTTTGCTCGGAATCGACTGCACGAACCAGTTGATCAGATCAAGGTCGTGACAGCATTTTTCGAGGATGTGGGGACCGGCGAATTTGGTATAGCGCCGCCAGTTGGTCATAATATAACTGCCGTGTTCCGGGGCGATGTTTTCATTGCCGTCGATGCTGAGGATACGGCCGATCTTGCCGCTTTCGATCAGTTCCTTGGCCTTCCGGTAGATTGGAGCATAACGCAGGACGAAGCCGGTGGCGAACAGCAGTCCGCTCTTTTGATGCGCGTCGTAAATCGCCTGACAATCTTCGATTTTGGTGGCGAGCGGCTTTTCGGAGAAAACGTGTTTGCCGGCGGCGAACGCGGCCAGAATGTATTCCTTATGGAAGGCGTTGGGGGAGAAAATCATGACCCATTCCACACCGGGCGTCTTGATGGCTTCCTGCGCGGTCGGGCAAATGGCGATATTGGGCTGTTCCCAGAATTCCGCCGTTTCCTTGGCCAGTTTCTGGTCGGGGTCGTAGATTGCCTTGATTTTAACCTTTTCGCCGTCGCGCAACAGATTCTTGACGACGCCGCGGCTCCGGCTGCCGGCGGCGATCACCGCCACGCCGATTTCGCTTTTACTCATGACCGTTCTCCTTCATTGCTTTTTATTGCATCAACTTGATGGTTCGTAACCGATTGATTTTTTGCTTTATGAAGTTATTATACTGGCGGCTCATCAATTTAGAATGGATAAAAGTTGCATGGAAAATGTTAAAATATTTCAGGAACCGGACGCGGAATGTCAGGTTCACCACCTGCCGCAGGGTTCCCATCGCATCCATCGCGATTACGGCCTCTGGATTCTCAATACCGGGCGCGGCAACGCCTCCGGCGAACGACAAATAATCCGCCGGTACTTCGAGTTTTATTCGCTGTCGCATATGTACGACGGCCAAGGCATTTACTGGACCCCCAACGGCAAAACCGCCGAGGTTCATCCCGGTCAGGGTATTCTGATTGCGCCGCGTTTTATTCATTATTACGGCGCCGGAGAAAAAAATTACGTGGAAGACGCCATCTGTTTCTACGGTCCGCTGGCCGACCTCTTTTTTCGCGACGGCATCATTCGGAACGGCATTCTGGAAATCGGCCGGACCCGACGGCTGCTGGCGATCATCGAACTGGCCGGCGACCCCGCCGTGGACGCGCAACTCGAAGCGAATATCGCCCTGCAGCAGTTGCTGCTCGACCTCTTTCACGAAAACCGTCGGCGGCAAGGCAGCGAACAGCATTCGCGTCTGGAACAGTTGATCGCCATTCTCCGCGAGTCGCCGGAAAAGTGGTGGACGGTGGAGGAGATGGCGGAGTACTGCAATTTAAGCGTGGCGCAGTTCCGCCGCGTGTTTTTCCAGCATACCGGCGTGCTGCCGAAACTTTATGTCGACCGGCTGAAAACCTTGCTGGCGGCGGAAATGCTGGTATCCACCCGGCACGGCGTGGAAGAAATCGCCGGCCGGCTGGGATATCGCGATCCGTTTCATTTCAGCCGGCGCTTCAAGCAGATGACCGGGTTTGCCCCGGAAAAATACCGGCAGGAAAATCCGCAGTACCACGGCACCGGGAACCCATAGCCCGTGGGGGATTACTGCCGGTTCCAGAGCAGATTTTCCGGTTTCCACTTGTCCTTGGGCTGTTCGCCGCCGGCGGGATGGCCGATGGCGATCACATTGAGCGGGACCAGTTTCTTGTCCAGATGCAGGATTCCCTGAACGGCGGCCACCCGGTCCGACACCGGATAAACGCCGGTCCAGACGGCGCCCAGACCGAGCGCTTCCGCCGCCAGCAGAATATTTTCCGACGCGGCGGAACAGTCTTGAATCCAGTATTCGTCGTCGGGCTTGTCCGGAAACGTTTTGGTCATATCGCCGCAGACGGCGATGGCGGCCGGGGCGCGGGCGAGCATCTTGGCATAGGGCAGTTTGCCGGCGAGCGCGTCAAGCAGGGGCCGCTGATCGATGACCACGAATTTCCATGGCTGTCTGTTGCCGGCGGTGGGCGCGGCCATGCCGGCGCGGACCAGCCGTTCCAGCGCGTCTTTGGCAATCGGCTCGGCGGTATAGTTGCGGACGCTTTTCCGCATCATGATGTTTTGGATCACGAGTTCGGCGGGGCGCAGTTGCGCCGTTCCGGCAGTCCGCTGACACGGGGCGAGAAACAACTTCGCGCCGATGGCCACAACGGCCACGAACAGGACGGCCAACAGCCAGGTTCCTTTTTTCATCGATCGGGTTCCTTGGGGTTGTGTTAAAAGCGGAAATCGCGTTGTCCGTTGTGGATTTCCGTCATATGCTGTTCCGCAATCTTGCGGATTTTTTCATTCGGAATCTTCAGCAGTTCCGCGGCAATGAGTTTTTCGCCCTTTTCTTTGGTTTCCGGCGACGCGTAGTCTTCCAGATATTCCTTCAGCGTCATCAGCGCGTTGGGCTGGCAGCAACAGGCGATTTTGCCGGATTTGACCAGTTTCATGAACCGGTCGCCGACGCGGCCTTCGCGGTAGCAGGCGGTACAGAAGCTCGGAATATAGCCCATGGTCAGCAGCCAGTTGATGACCTGGTCGAGCGTCCGGGTGTCGTTGACGTCGAACTGAGCGGTTTCGTCGTGGCGTTCCGGTTCGATATAGCCGCCGACGCTGGTCCGCGAGCCGCCGCTGATCTGGGACACGCCGAGGTCCAGCACCCGTTCGCGGGACTTCTGCGATTCCCGGGTGGAAATAATCATGCCGGTGTAGGGGACGGCGATCCGGATGCAGGCCACGATCTTGGCGAACGTGTCGTCGTCGATGGCGTTGGAGAAATGTTTCGGATCGATGTCGTCGGCCGGCCGAATGCGGGGTACGCTGATGGTGTGCGGCCCGACGCCCTTGTAGGCTTCCAGGTGTTCCGCGTGCATCAGTTGTCCCACGAAGTCGTAACGGTAGTTGTTGAGGCCGTAAAGCACTCCGCAGCCCACGTCGTCGACGCCGCCTTCCATCGCGCGGTCCATGGCTTCGGTGTGCCAGGCGTAGTCGTGTTTCGGGCCGGTGGGATGAAGTTCCTCGTAATTTTTCTTGTTATAGGTTTCCTGAAACAGAATGTAGGTGCCGATGCCGGCGGCCTTGAGTTTGGCGTAATTTTCGACCGTGGTGGCGGCGATGTTCACGTTGACCCGGCGGATGGCGCCGTTCTTGTGCTTGATGCCGTAAATGGTTTTGATGCTTTCCAGAATGTATTCGATCGGGTTGTGAACGGGGTCTTCGCCGGTTTCGAGCGCCAGCCGCTTGTGGCCCATGTCCTGCAGCGCGACTACTTCCTTGACGATTTCTTCCTGGGACAGCTTTTTCCGGGGAATATGCTGGTTGGCCCGGTGATACGGACAATAGACGCAGCCGTTGATGCAATAGTTGGAGAGGTAGAGCGGAGCGAACAGGACGATCCGGTTGCCGTAGAACTTCTGTTTGATTTCGCGGGCGAGGTTGTGGATTTTTTCGTTTTCGTCGGGCAGATCGCAGTCGAGCAGCACGGCGGCTTCGCGATGGGACAGCCCGTGGCATTCTTTGGCTTTATTGAGCAGGTCGTCGATCAGCGTGCGGTTGCGTTTGTTGGCCTGCGCGAATGCGAGCGATTCCTGAACTTCGGTGTCGTCGATGAAGTCGACGGCGCGGGGCGATTTGACGTTGTACATAGCAGTAATCCTTTACTTTTTGGAATAAACGGTCTTCACGTTGACGCCGTCGAGCTGGCCGAGCTGACCGGACAGCGCGTTGATGACGTCGTTGGGCGCATCGATGACGATGCTGATGATGCTGACGTTCTGTTTGCTGTAGGGGATGCCCATGCGTCCCACGATGAATTCGCGGCGGTCGTGAAGAATATGGTTGAGCTCGTCGATGCTGTCGGGATTTTCCACAATGATCCCGATCAGGGCAATGCGGGTGTCCATGCTGCTTCATCCTCCGGGTAAGACGCCCGGACGGGCCGGAGAAAAGATCGGCGGCAACCGTCTTGGCATCTGTTGCTTCAGAACGTTGCAATAAAAACGGTTTCTTCGAACTCGGCCGGAGCCTTGCTCTCAGACGTATGCTATTAATCTAGTACCGGACCCCGGATATTGCAACCGGAAAAACAAAAAACCGGTGAAAACGGTCCTTTAAGGTTTTTAGCCGGGTGCTCAAATTGAGGATAGCGGGGAAGACACTTTTTTCCCCGCGCCCCAATTTTGACCCCGCAAGACTTTTATTTCATTTGTCAGATTGCCGCGCAAGCTGATAAAGCGACTAACTTTTGCGACTTTTGTTCTCAAACGCTTGTCGCCTAAAATCGTTCGGCAGAGGTGGCGACAAACGGAGAACGATGATAAATTAACCGTATATCAAGGTTCATCATCAACCAGAGGGGAAAAAATGAGTACCACTGCCAATGACGAAATCGATACTTTTGCCAAAGTCCAGGCGCGCAGCATGCCGGTGACCACCACGTTTACCGTGGACGGATTCCGGATCAAAGAGTATAAGGGCGTCGTCCGGGGCATCGTCGTCCGGTCGCCGACCATCGCCCAGGGGATTATGGGCGGACTGAAAAATATTATCGGCGGCAACATCGGAGCCTATACCGAAATGTGCGAACAGGCCCGGCAGCATGCCTATGACTATATGTTGGAACACGCCCGGCAGATGGGGGCGAATGCGATTGTCGGGATGCGTTACGACGCTTCGGAAGTCGGCGGGACGACCGGCGCTTCGGAAGTGCTCTGTTACGGGACGGCGGTTGTGATCGAACCGGTCAAAGAATAACTCCATGCCGGTGAAATTCCGGGCGAGTGAAAAACGATAGGGAAAAGGCGATTATGATGAAGCAAATATTGAGTTGGGGATGTGCGGCGTTACTGCTGTCGACGTTCGGCTGCTGCTACTGGACGAATTCGGGCCCGGCCAAGGACAAAACCGCGCCGGATCAGGCCAAAACGGAAGCCGCGCCAACCGCGAAATTGTCGTCCCACGGCACCCTGCTGCTGGCCGAAGCGGCGAACGGGCAGACTTTTGCCGTCAAAGTCGGACAGCGAATCCGGGTCAAACTGGAGGAAAATCCCACCACCGGTTATATGTGGACGACGAAAAACTCCAATCCGGCAATCGTCAAAACGCTGAGCGACGTTTTTGTCCCGCCGAACACCAAGTTGATGGGCGCGCCCGGTTATCGCCGGACCATGTTCCAGGCGGTTGTTCCCGGCACCGTGACGCTGGAATATTCCTATGCCCGTCCGTGGGAAACCGGTGTGGCCCCGGTCAAAACATGGAAAGTAATCCTTCTGGTCGGAAAATAATCGATTGACGGGAAGCGGGGAAGACATGGGGTGCTGTTGAAGCAGCGCCCCCTTTCTTTCCCGCACTCCGACGTTGACCCCGCAAAACTTTTATTTTCCTTTATCAGTTTGCGCAGCAAGCTGATAGTGAGATTAAAAAGTTTGAACGTCAGGAAACGGGGTCCGGGAAAAGACCTGGAAAAACTTCCAAATTTTTCGGGGTTTTTCCCCGGAGACTCGTTTGAATTTGCATGCGGCCTCAATCCGCGCTAATTTATGCGTATGGTTCAACATCAATCGCAAGGGAGAACAGCATGAGCGGCATTTTCAAAGCTTACGATATTCGCGGGATTTATCCCGATCAACTCGACGCGGCCACGGCGGAAAAAATCGGCCGGGCTTATATTGAATTCACCCACGCCAAGAAAGTCGTGATCGGCCGGGACATGCGGCCGCATTCCGAACCGTTGTTTCAGGCCATCGCCAAAGGCATCACCGGACAGGGCGCCGATGTCGTCGATCTCGGCCTCTGCTCCACTCCGATGTCCTATTATGCCAACGCGTTTCTGAAAGCCGAAGGCTCGATCATGATTACCGCTTCCCACAATCCCGGCGAATGGAACGGCATGAAACTCTGCATTGCCAACGCGGTGCCGATTTCCGGCGCTACCGGGATTGCCGACATCGAACGTATCTTCACCGAACAGAGCTGGAACAAACATCAGGGCCAGCCGGGCAAGGTCAGCCATTATGATATCGGCAAGGAATACAATGCGTTCATCCGCAAACACGCCAAACTGAATCGCAAACTCAAAGTCGTGGTCGACTACGCCAATGCCATGGGCTCTTACGAAATCGCCGGCATCGAAGACCTGTTCGACATCGTTCCGCTCTACAAAGAACTCGACGGCACCTTCCCGAACCATGAAGCCAATCCGCTCCACACCGAAACCCTCAACGCGTTGCGCGCCAAGGTCAAGGAGGTCGGGGCCGATTTCGGGGCCGGGTTCGACGGCGATGCCGACCGCTGCGGTTTTATCGACAACGAAGGCGAAATCATTCCCATGGACCTCTTTACCGCGCTGATCGCCCAGGATATCCTGTCCGACGGTCCGGCCACCATTCTTTACGACCTCCGCAGCAGCTGGGCGGTCAAGGAATGCATCGAAGCTCACGGCGGCAAAGCCATCATGAGCCGTGTGGGGCACGCGTTCATCAAAGCCCAGATGCGGGAAAATGACGCGGTTTTCGCCGGCGAACTTTCCGGACATTACTATTTCAAGGAAAATTCGACGGCGGAATCCCAGGGACTGGCCTTCATCAAGTTGGCCAATCTGATCTGCAAAACCGGCAAAACGGTGACCGAAATGGTCAAACCGTTGCGGAAATACTATTCCAGCGGCGAAATCAATTCCAAAGTCGCCGACGTGAAACCGATTCTCGCCGCGATCCGGAAAAAGTATGCCGACGGGCATCAGTTCGAACTCGACGGCGTTTCCACCGAATACGCCGACTGGTGGTTTAACGTGCGGGCGTCCAACACCGAACCGCTGTTGCGGCTGATTGTGGAAGCCAAAACGCCGCAGCAGATGGAAGCCAAGCGCGACGAATTGCTCAAACTGATCCGCGGCTGAACCGTGGTTTTCTCCGTCCGGCGATTCCGCCGGGCGGACGTTCCGGTTCGACCTGGTTTGCTTTTTGCGAGATAATGCCGGGGAACGAAAATTGTCGTCGATTGCGACGGCGGAAACGATCATCAACCGGAGCGGAAAAAGTTTATGGCCAACCAAGAAAAGGATGACGGATTCGTGGAGAATAAGACGTCCGCGCCGACGTCGGCCATGCTGGCCTCGCCGGAAGATGAATTTCAGCGGTTGCGCAAACTGTCGACCGCCGATCTGGTCAATGAGTTGTTTTTCGCCCGCCAGAAACTGCGAACGTTTCTGGAGGAAAAGGGCATTCCGGTACCGGAATTAACGCTCGACACCGAAACCCACAAGACGCTGTTGGACTTGACCTCCTCGGTGTTCTTGGAAAATTTCTCGCGGTCCAGCATCCGCAGTATCGGCGAAGATGTCGAATCCGTCAACAGTTCGGTCAAGTCGTTCGTCATGTTATTCGACTCGCTGATTTCGACCAACTCGTTCGAGCAGGTCATGGTGTCGGTGGAAGGTTCCGACGAACCCTGCACGGTGAAAAAACTGCTCGAAGACTACGACAATAACCGGGTCGACGAAGACCGGAAAGTCGTTATTTCCGTCCACGACCTCCACGCCCAGCTCGGCGCGCTGATCGATGAAGACAGCTCCGGCAACAAGACGTTCGATGACGTTGCCGATACCGCCATTGCCGAAACCCGCAACACTCAGAATGCGGAATCCGGGAAAACCTATCATTCCCGGTTGGGGCAGGGGGCTTTCTCGTTCGGCGAATATTCGCCGTTCATCAGTCAGGAAGCTTACGATTCGCTTTTCTCCGCCCAGGCCGAAAATGCCGATCACTTCTTCGAACACCGGGATGACGCGATGATCGGCGATTCGGATTACGGTAAGGTCCACCATGGCGGGGACGGCGATTCTTCCACCGCCGCGGAATTGAGCGCCTTCGACGACAACGCCGAAATTCCCAAAGAGCAGGAAGATGTTTTCGACGACTTCTACGCCGAAAGCCAAGACGGCGGCAACGGCGCCAAAAAACCGCAGGAAAACCTCTCCGCCGAAGATATCGACAAGCTGATCGGCTCCATGTAGAGGCATCTCAAGACGAGTTTCCGGGGAGAAATCCCGAGAGATTTGGAAATTTTTCAAGGTTTTTCCCCGAACCCCATTCCCTGACTTTCAAACTTTTTTAGTCTATTTATCTATTTGCGCAGCAAATAGATAAATAAAATAAAAGTTTTGCGGGGGCAAAGTTGGGGCGCGGGGAAGAAATGGGGTGCTTTTTCAAAAGCACCCCGTGTCTTCCCCGCTTTCCACAATATGATTTCCGGCCACGGAATCCCCGGGATTTTATATTGCCGTGATTGCAATCGGCCCGCTTCCGGTATTATATTATGTGCCTAATTATTTGAGGGCTAAGTTTTATGAACGGTTTCACTACCGCGCTGACCGCGCTGTTGCTGGCGGCCGGCACGACGCTGCTGGCGGTCGATCCCCGCCCCCGGGTCGATATCGACGGACGCAAAGCCAAGATCGTCATGGAAATGGTGGATAAACCGGATGGCGGCGTTGCCGGAAATGCCGAATGGGCCGGCGAGAACAAGCCTTATTACCTGGTCACCCAGGGACCGCCGATCGAGCGCAGCGGATGGCAGGATTACACCTTTTCGTTTATGCCCAAGACCACCGGCGATCTGTTGATTATCTGGGCCGGATACTTTTACCGTCCCGAAGGGGAAATGCAGAACGCCAAAGTCTGGACCTGCTACGACGATATCGAAGTCACCGGGGCGATTGTGGAAAACGGCAATTTCGAAGAAGAAGACGCCGAAGGCGGGCCGCAGGGCTGGAGCGTCTACGATAAGAAAAGCCAATACGTCAAGGAAGCCGGGAACAAATACGTCAAAGCCTGGCACAACCAGCCGGCCATCTCCGTAATTCATGTTACGGCCGGGCAGCAGGTCACCGTCAAAGCCAAAGTCAAACGGGTTGAAGAATAATAACGGCAACAACAGGAGCTGGAACATGATCAAAACACTGGGATGCGCTATCCTGATGGCGCTCGGCATGAGTCTGATGGCGGCGGAACCGGCAGCCAGAATCGACATCGACGGCAAAGACGCCGGTATTACGCTCACCCTCGGCGACAAACCCGCCGGCGGCAATGTGGTCATGCTTGATGACAACGCTATTCTCTGCGCCGAAAGCGCCCCGCTCGCCACCACCGACTGGCAGACGTTCAGCTTCTCGTTTACGCCCAGCAAGGACGGCATCGTCGCGCTGGTTCTGGAAGGCGGCCGCACCCTCGGCGACAACAACAGTTTCTGGATTTGCTTCGACCACGTCGAAGCCACCGGCGCCGCCATCGTCGATGGCGACTTCGAAACCCGCGATGTCACCGGCCGCCCCGTCGGCTGGAGCATCCCCGACCTCTATCAGTACATCAGTTTCAAAGGCGATTTCTGCGTCCGGGTCCGCTACGACAAGCCGATTCAGCAGAAGATTACGGTCAAAGCCGGACAGACCGTTACGATTAAAGCGAAAATCCGCAAGATCAAAGCCTGATTACGGAATAACGTTATTGAACTGAAAAAGCCGCGATGATCATCGCGGCTTTTTTGTATCCCGACCGTAGGAAGGTCAGCGTTCGAAGCGTTTGACGATCACGACCGAATTGATGCCGACCATACCGAACGAGCTGTTCAGAATAGTATCGACTTTGGCGACCGGAAGCGGTTCGCTGATAACCAGATTGTCCAGTTCGCATTCGGGATCGAGATGGTCGAGGTTCATGCAGGGATGAATGATCCGGTCGTCGAACGACGGCAGATTGCCGGCCAGCTCCAGCGCTCCGGCCGCACCCATGGCGTGACCGATAAAGCCTTTGGTGTTGTTGATATAAGGTTTGCGGGTGGCGTCGGCACAGACTTTCCGGATGGCCATGCATTCCTGAATATCGCCCATTTTGGTGGAAGTGGCGTGCGTATTGATAAGATCGATGTCGTTGATGGTCAGGTTGGCTTTCCGGATGGCTTTCTGAATGCATTCGGCCTGCCGGTCTTCGTTCGGCAGCACGGCGTTGGTGGCGTCGGAATTGATCGAGTAGCCGATGATTTCGCCATAAATCTTCGCGCCGCGCGCCAGCGCTTCGTCCAGGCGTTCCAGCGTGAACAGACAGCCGCCTTCGGAAATGACGATTCCGTTGCGGTCGCGGTCGAACGGACGGCTGGCTTTGGTCGGGTCGGCGTGGTGCGCCAGCGCCCCCTGGCTTTTGAACCCGGCAAAAATTCCGAACGTGCCGGGACTTTCCGACACGCCGCCGCAAATGGAGAGATCCACTTCATGCAGCAACAGTTGCTGCAAGCCCTGAATCATCCCGGCATTGCCGGCGGCACAGGCGGCGCCGATGCAATAGTGCGGACCGGTGATCCCCATGTTGATCGTCACTTCCCCGGCCGGAGCGTTGGCCACCGTCCGCGGATTGTGATGATGCGTCCAGTATTTGATATCGTAATTGAACTTGCTGATATTGTAGATTTCGTTTTCGGTTTCGACGTTGCCGTGTTCGGTGGTGCCGATGAAGACGCCGATCCGGTCCCGGTTGACGTCCGTCACCGCCAGCCCGGCATCTTTCATCGCTTCGTTGGCGCAATAGATGGCGATGGATCCGGCCCGGGTGCCGTTGCGCAAATCCCGGCGGTTCTGGTACCGCGTCGTTTCGAAATCGCAGAGGCCGACATGAACCCGGCCCATATAACGGATTTCAGTGTCGGTGATGCCCGATACCTTGTTGAGCAGACTGTGTCGGAAGTCCTGATAGGTATTGCCGTTGGGCGCGGTCAGCCCGATCCCGGTGATTACGATGCGTTCGTTTGCCGCTGCTGCCATTCCTGCTCCTGTTTCCATCGCTTAATTCATAAGATTTCGACCATCTGCTTAAAATAGCGGTTAGAACCTGAAAAGGCAAACGTTTTTGTCCGTTTTCCGCGATCGATTTCCCGACTCTCGGGATGGCGACGGCAGTCTCAAATCGCGGGTAGCGGGGAAGACACGGGGTGCTTTTGAAACAGCACCCCATTTCTTCCCCGCGCCCCAATTTTGACCCCGCAAAACTTTTATTCTATTTATCTCTTTGTGAAGCAAAGAGATAAATATATTAAAAAGTTTGAAAGGCGGGAAATGGGGCGCGGGGAAAAAACTGGAAAAAATTCCAAATTTTTCAGGGTTTTTCCCCGGAGACTCGTTTTGAGACTTTCGTCGATGGCACGCCGATCCCGGCGCCGGAAATAAAATTGGAAAAACCGTTTGTCCGCAAAGCGTCCCTTTACTGTTGGCTTCGGCCCGGCTATATTAAGCCAAGGTTGATGGGTAATTTTAACGGGCAACAGCGTGAGTAATCTTTATTTCGACATTTCTCCGGCACATATGGAACCGCCCCCGGCGTTTCCGGTCAGCCGACTGCAACAGCGCGACTGGCGCAACGGCGTTCTGGTCCGCATGCCCAACTGGCTGGGCGACGCCGTGATGGCGTTTCCGGCCCTGGTCCAGCTGAAAAAAATTATCCCGGAACACTGCGGACTGTTCGTGGTTTGTCCGCCGGGACTGGTCGAACTGTTCGAAACCATGCCGCTCGTGGACCGGGTCATCGGTCTGCATCAGGCGCATCGGATGTGGAATCGCCGGGATATCCGGCAGATCAACCGGATTCAGGCCGGAGTGGGCTTGATGTTCAACAACTCGCTGCGGGATGCGCTGGGATTCCGGCTGGCCCGGGTGCCGCGGCTGTTCGGCGCGGCGGCGCGCGGCCGCAGTCTGCTGCTGACCCGAAGTTTCCGTTTTCCGCCCCGGCGCGACGCGCATTTGAACCATTTGCACCACTGTGAAAAATATTTATCGCTGGTCTATGCGCTGGGTGCGCCCGCGTGGCGCGGCGAAGTTCCGGCTTTCCATATCGCGCCGGAAAAACTGGTTGCCGTCGCGCCGGACGTCCGGTTGGCGCTGGACGCCCCCTATCTGCTGACGCTGGCGGCCGGCGCCGCTTACGGCGGTTCGAAACGCTGGCCGGCCACTCATTTCAACCAGGTCGCCCGGGGATGGATCGCACAAGGCGGCAACGTGGCGGTGCTGGGCTCGGCGGGAGAACGGACCATCGGGACCGAGGTGCTGTCCGACCTGCCGGCGGAACACGCTTTCAATCTGGCCGGCAAGACCAGTTTTTCCGCTCTGCTGGCGCTGTTGCAACATGCGGCGTTCTGCGTGGCCAACGACAGCGGCATCATGCATCTGTCGGCG
>Ga0183095_10275_pt1 | contig 42781 bp, 39 predicted proteins | sample BioMet4_FD_130346 | JGI IMG/M metagenome (GOLD analysis project Ga0183095, IMG submission 130346) | Microbial communities from bioreactor (seeded with sewage sludge) at LBNL, California, USA - Biofuel metagenome 4 (v2) (version 3) | ecosystem: Engineered > Bioreactor > Anaerobic > Unclassified ...
AACAGGAGGTTATCGCCAAACAACGCTTCAGCGCGGCCACGCGGAACCCGGTTGTTTGGCAAAAATATTATAAAGCAAAGACTCTATACAAGAGCCTCAGCCAGCAACACTTTTGTAAATCCTTCTACTAGTTTCTAAAAAATTAAGCCTAACTACCCTATTCAGGGGTTATTCCCTTCAATTTTCGACAACAGCCTCTTCTCGTCGAATGAAAAAATGCCAATCGAGCGAAGAGAGATTTTCTGCTTTGAAGCCGGACAAAAGCATCACACCTTTGAATTGCCCATTGTCAATTGGGGTGTTAATCGCTTTCGAAAGAATCTCTTTCAATGCCAAGGAGCCTTGTTCTTTCTCTATGGAAGAAGAGCTAGCGAAGTTTGTTTGGCACCACTGAATCGCCAATTGCTTCTCATCGGGGGTCAAGGCGTTGAATCGAGCGGGCCGGTCCAAATCTTCGACCAATTGATAGCTCCCACGCAGATTACTTCCCACTCGGCGAATCAAACAGGCTTCCTTCATTGCCATAATATAATATTTAACGCCATCTCGGCTAATGCCCAGTTTGTCTTGAATGTCTGCATAAGAGGCATTCGGATTTTTGCTCAGCATATTTTCAAGGGTCCGGTATTTGGGGTTTTCTTTGAAAATTTTTTCTCTTTCTTTAAACATCGGAGCGGACAATAGGGCATCGTTGAAGGAGCTCGCCGAGGAACTTTCCATGGGGGAAAACGAGTATTGCTTGTTTTTTAGAATCAGCGTGAAGGAAACCGAAGTGCAGGAAAACATTGGGAAATAGCGGTCTCCCAGCGACTGGTAATCCGCGATGATCCGATCGAATCCGGATCCTCTTTTCTGCATCAATTTGCATTCTTGAAAAGTAGCACAAATAACAGGATTGCGACGGAAGGAGGTTTCGTGGCTCAAAAAACGTGGGAGACTCCCATTGGGGAAGTGGCTTGAGGATCCTGGCGAAGTGACTTGCATTCGATCGGGAAAGCAGTCAATGGCGATTTCGTTAGCGCCGATGGAGTAATCTCGGTGAGCCAAGGCGTTGATGATGCCTTCTTGGAGAGCGATTCCAGAAAAGGATCCCTTTTCGATGGCGGCCCCGCCTTTTTCGCTTTTTTGATCTCCGAATTGATAAGAAGGCGTGGCTTTGATGTAGGCGATGGCGCTGCCCAGCAATCCAAGAAGGCCATCTTGATAGAGTTTCTCGTCTTGACATCGATCTGTGCCTTGCGTTAAAGAAGGCCATCTTCGGCAGACGAGGTTTGCCTTAGGGCAAGTCGAACGATCGCTGAAAAGCCAGCCAGCGAGACTGAGGTGATCACTGTCCTGAGAGACCAACCCAAAACTTTTATAATCGCTATCGCTGAGAATGCTGTTGTCATTGGCTTCGGCGAACGCCTTTTCAAGTTCGGAAAAGCCGGCATCTCTTTTTTCAACAGCAACAATCGTGGAATCCAAAAAATCGGGGCTTTCCCGATGAATCATGTTTTTCATCTCCTCGATAGTTGGAATATCGCTTTCGCCCTCCCTGCGAACGTAAGAAATGGGAGGCTCTTTTTCTTCGGTGAACCAAGTCATCGTATTGGGGCGAAACGGAATGGCGAAATCCAATACGATTTTACCTGAAGCCAAAAGGATTTTAGTTAAAGAATAATCGACCATTGGGCTCGTGTGGACTTTCAATATGTCATTGACGTGGCGGACCAATCGATCGACATCTTCTTTTTCAATCCCGCTGATTTTTAGATTGTTGTCAATTCCAACGAAAACATGACCGTCTTTGGTGTTGGCGAAGGCGCAGAAAGCTTTTGCCCATGTTTTCCAGGAGTCTTCTCTAAGAACAATCTTGGCTTCAGACACTTTGTCTTCGGAGATTAGGTTCTTCAAATAGTCTTTTAGTTGGTTTTCGTTCATAAATAGCCTCCATCCGTTTTGAGGGAAATCTCAAGACAAGATTATTTTTGTCATCTTCAGTATAGGGTAGTTTATTAGGGTAGTCAATAGGGTAGTTTTATAATGTTTTCATCGATTTTATCAGATCATTTAATATCGGCCAACCGAACTGCCCTATTGGTTTTTGGCTCTTCTCTTGTCTAAAGATAAGCGGAGAGACATTCTTCGGAAATGGAGGCTCCTCTGATGAGAAAGGGACGCATTCAAGGCACCGCCTCCCTGGCCGCCGTCGCCATCCTGGGCGAGGCGAAAGCCCCTAAGGGGTAGGAAGGTCCCGGTGTGGATCGACATCGCCGAGAGCTACGTCGAGGCTCTCGATGCCGCCATCGCCAGGGCCTCGGCAGACCAAAAGCGAGAAGCCGCCTAGGCTTCGGAGTTTCGCCTTCATTCTCAGCCCCTTCCGGGGCATAATCAAAGGCACGGATGGCAGTGAAGCCCCCCCCTCACCGCCATCTTTTTTGTGCAGCGCCTTCATCCGTGACCTATCAGGAGCGGTTCTCGAAGGGGAGCCTGACCGTGAGAATGTGCCGGGGCGGGTGCCCGAAGAAGAAATGAAAACGGCGACCTTCCGGGGCCGCCGCTTTTCGATGAGAACATCGGGCGTTTGGGCTATCTTCTTTCGGCCTTTTTCGGGGAGGAAGGGCCCGCGAGCTCCTCATCCATGGCCTTGAAGAGGCCGGCGAGGTGGTCCCTGTCGTCCACCTCCTCCACCAAGAGCATCCTCTTCCCGCCTTCGTAGGGAAGCTGATAGACCGGATCAGTGAGGTATCGCTCGGCTGAGGGGATCGGCTTAACCAGCAGGCGGTCGTCGTAAATGCCGCCGACGATTTTGCCATGGCTATACAGAATGAACTCGCCCATCATCGGCCGATAGGTGATGCCCGGCAAAGAAGACAGTTGCTCGAGGATGAAGCTGAGATAGCCTTGGCTTGATGGCATGGTCTCCTCCCTCTCCCAAACAGTATACCAAACCCCGCGTCGTCTCTATAGGCCGAGTTGGCCCTAGCGAACGGAGCTAAAGCTCAAATACCCCCGCTATCGAGTGAATTATCGGCCTCGGCTTGCAATAATCGGGCCGAAAGAAGGCGATTCGCCACGGGAACGAACACGGATGAGGTCAAGCGCCATTACGACGAGGACCGAGTAAGGAGTGGGACCGACTCAAGGGCAACCCCTACGAGTTCTGGGTGACGATCCTTTTCCGCAAGCCCCACTACAAGGCCTCACGGATCACCGCGTGGCAATGGATGGGGGTGTTTGCTTTTCTCCCCGGCTGGGCTTGGCGGTAGAATTCTTCGATGTCTTCGGGGGTCAGCGCTGTGCGCCGCCGAAATCTTTAGTGTGTCGAAGTATGGGCTAATCACCTTGTAAATGCATTTCCAATAACCGGAATAGGCCGTCCCCTCCAATCTCGGCTTCGCGGATTCGAGCCATTCCTTGAGCAATTCAGAAAAGGGAGTCGCGGCAGTCCAAAGCAAGACCGAGAAGCATCCCGTCCGGTTCGAAAAACCCGTTCGCGGTCAAAAACGCGACCATGCTTTTTTCTGAATGACGGCCTCTCTGATTCCGATGGTGAAATCCTCAATAAGATTTTTTCCAGAGATAGGCCCCCTCAAGTCAAAAAAGTGAATCCGATGATTAAAGGTTGGGATTTTTGGAAAGGCATCCAAACCTCTTTGAGAGGATAAGACAGTTTCGAATGACACAATTCATTGTTTATTCGATGCAGAAACGCCTTATATATCGCCATCTTATCAATTTGACACGTATCTTGTCGCTTCCTAAAATGGTTTGCTCAAAATTGAAAATGACAACATTCATTTGAAGGCATCTGCATTTTTTCTTCTCTTCGAGTTCGCAGGCTCGATGGAAACGCCTATGGGTTCTGTTATAATGAACATAAAGACGATAGCTTCGTGGTTGGAGGTCACAAAAATGGCCCAAAGCAATGGCGACGAAACGGAAACTCTGAGTCTAAGGAAATTCGTCGAAAACGATATTTCTCTTTTGACCCCGCTCATGCACGCGGCTTTTGATGAAGACTCACGCATTCACCTTAAAGGGCCCGTCGGCGGGCCGCCGGGTTACGACAATGGGGATTTCTTGCGGAAATGGTTCTTGCACCCGGCCGCTACCCCTTACGTGATCATGGAAGGGGAGAGGGTCATCGGTGGGGTGAACCTTTGGATTCATCCGGACGGGAACAATTTCCTCGGTTGCATCTTCCTTGACCCCATCTACGAGAACCGTGGTTACGGCTTAAGAGTTTGGCAAATGGTGGAGTTGCTCTATCCCGACACGGTGACTTGGCGAACGGAAACGCCGATCTTCTCCCATCGGAATCACAATTTCTATATCAACAAGTGCCATTTCAAATGCGTGCGTATCTCCAATCCGAAAGACGTCGTTGAGGGTTCGTTTCTTCTCGAAAAGACCATGAAATGATTGCCTTCCTTTCAGGCTTTTCTGGCCTAAGGATCTTTATTGCAGGATGACGAAATGACTTAAAATCCTTCGGATGAATAGTCCACACCGGTTCAAGTCCGGTCCCGGGCACCAAAAGTGAAGAAACCAGAAAGTTGCGACAACTACTTGTTTTTTGAGTGTTTTATACGGATTTACGAGCGATGAAAAGGCGATTCTGAAGAAGAGTCTTGGGGCAAAAGTTCTACTGCGATTTCTATCGATTTCGTTTTCGTCGACAGTAACTGACGAATCCGTTTTCGAGTGAAACGCAGTGAAACACTGATGCGGCATCGCGAAACGAGTTGCCAACGAACTTTTGAACATGTGGCCTGAACCGGATTTCCGTTCGTTATATGAGCGGCTTCTCAAATCGAGCCTTGGACGAGATTGACTAGGGAAAGTTCTACGATTACATAGCGAAAACGCCAAACCGGAGGGCTTCCGGCTTGGCTGCTCTCGGCCTTTCTCTTTTCCCAAAAGTCTAGATTGCACACGCGTGGTGACCGCTAGTCCATTGCGGTTTGTACTCTGATCGCCGCGAAGGAGGCGGCTCCAGGACCGGCTCAGTCTCTTTCGCTTTAGTCCGGAACGAGCCGGGAAGCCCCGAAGACAAGGCGAAAAGCCCCATCATCAGGATGGTTTCCCGCCGCAAAATCATCAGATTCCGGAAAGAAAAAGCGCAGTCATCCGATCGGAGGCCATTCAATCCCACGCGTGCAATCTAAACTTTCATCTTTTTTATATTGCAAAGCTGCTCGAAAACAAACTTTGGCCGTTGTTTTTGAGATATTCTAAAGTCTTTTCATAGAAACCGACCGCGCCGCCTTCTTCCCAAAGAAAACGGTCCTTATCTTTCGTGCTTTCATTATTGAGTGGTTTTTCCCAAGCATCAACGATTTCGTCTATTCTTACGCCCTCGACTTGAAAAGCGGATAATCATGGCCGGAAATGGCGCCGAGTAACACGTTTCGAGACTTTTTTGCAAAACGACAGGCAGGTTTTCGGCTTTCACATATCGAGGGAATTGAGATTCAGCAGGAAATCCTCCAACGGGATGACCAGGATCCCCTCGTCATTCGTGTAGGGCACGAAGAACCGGTTGATGACCACGACCTTCTTGAAGGAGCCGGGCACCGCCTCGAGGTTTGCGTACTCGTTGTCTCCGTGCTTTTCCCCGGAAGGCATCCTGTCCATGATCTGGACGTAGTATTCTTTGCTCCCCCTCCGTGACTGCGGATTACCGATCAGGCCGAAAGGCCGAATCGGCCGAGGACGTCCCTCTGGATCAGGCAGGCGTTGAGGGCGAAGAGCGCAAGGAGGGCCCCGAGGAGCCCAAGCATGTAAAGGAACCCAACCCCAAGCGACAAGAAGCGGGTGACGCCGGCAACGACCAAGAAAACCGACCCGAGGATGGCGTGCGCGGTGGACGCGACCGCGAACGCGGCCAAAAGCAGCAGGGAGGCGTGGTAGGCCTGGTAGCCGAACAAGGCCGCCTCATCCGCCCCGGCGAGCCAATAGACGTGGTAGGCCCTGACGAACCTCTTCCGCTCGAGGAGCAGGACGGCCAGGGAGAAGAAGACCGCGGTGAAGGCCAGGCACCAGGAGGCGGTGCGGAAGGTCATCGAGACGACGGCCCAGTTCCCCAAAGGAACGTCCACGTCGACGTGGGGGCCGCTAAGGTGGGACTGCTGGGAGGCGTCGTAGATCCCGGCGGCCTTGGCGACCCGTTTTTCCTCCTCCCGGGCCACCGGCGAGGAATACCTCAGGAGGACGCCGTCGCCGATCCCGCCCCATCCGGATGGGCGCCCGATGACGGAATAGGGGGCGAACACCGGGGCCTGGTCCGTCGAGCGCATCGAGAATTCGTTCCCCCCCATCGCGGAGGTGATGAAGCTCGAGTCCCGGAAGGTGGCGTAGATGTTGGTCACCTTCCCGGTCTTGCGGACCCCGTTCGCGGTGAAGGCGACCACCCGGCCGAGGCAAAGTGAGGCGTCAAGGGCCGCTGGCTTATCCGGGTTGGGGACGCTCATGCCGTTCTCGTCGATGACGTAGGGGTCCCAGCCCTCCTCGCTCACGAGCCTTGAGGCGAGGGCCTCCGGAATCACGAAGCCCGAGAAGTCGCCGGTCCGGTAATGGGCGTTGACCCGGAAGCGCAGGATCCTCTCGTCGTCGAAGCCGACCGCCCCGCCCCTCTCCGCGTTGGCTTCCTCCTTGTCGCCGAGGGTCACCGCCTTCTCGAGCGGGCAAAGGAGGGCCTCGGAGGTCGAGACGACCGCCGCGTTGCCCTTGGCGTAGGCGAGCGTCCTGTCGTAGGTTTCCTGGCTGATGGCGTTGACGTAGACCTCGTCGTCCGCCGCGTAGGCGTTGACCTCGCGGATCTTCTCCTGCCCGGCGGCGTCTAGGAAAGGCCCGACGGCCATGGAGAAAAAGGAGAGCGAGAGCCCCACGAGGGCGAGCGCGAGGGCCCGCTTGTTGGCCAGGAGGATCTTGGCGCTACTTAGAAAATTCCTGAAATTTTCCATCTTTGAGCTCCAGCACCCGGTCGAACTCCCCGAGGATATCGAGGTTGTGGGTCACGACGACGACGGTCTTCCCCCGCTTCTTCGCCGCCTCCTTCAGAAGCCGGACCACCGGCACGATCGTCCAGTAGTCGAGGGACCCGGTCGGCTCGTCCGCGAGGACGATCGGCGCGTTTTGCATCAGGGCCCTCGCGATCCCGACCCTCTGGCGTTCCCCGCCTGAGAGGTCACGCACTTTTTTCCCCCGGAGCGGCTCGATCTCGAGCTCTCTCAGAAGCTCCGTCAGCGCCGCGGGGTCCTCCTTCTCGTGGGCGAAATGGAGCGGGAGGAGGACGTTCTCCTCGACGCTGAGGTAGTCGAGGAGCGCCCCGTCCTGGAAGACGAAGGCGAAGAGCCGCGAGCGGTTCCGGCTCTTCCGGTATTTTTTCTTGTTGTCGGCGACGGAGACCGTCCGGCCGTCCACGCGGAGGAGGTAGCCCCCCTCGTAGTCGATGTCGAGGCAGCCCAGCAGGTTCAGGGTCGTACTCTTGCCGGCGCCGCTCCGCCCCAGAAGGGCGAGGAACTCCCCGCGCCCGACGCTCAAAGACATCCCGTCGAGGACGTAGCGCGCCCCGTCGTAGGTCTTGCGGATGTTCTCCAGCTCAATGACGTTGTCGCTCATAGATCACTCCTTAGGTAACGGTAGGGGTTCCTCCTGTGGAGGGAGCCCGTCACGACGGCCGCGCTCGCCAGCCCGCCGATGATTGTCAGGCCGACATAGCCGCCGAGATAATACAGCGGCGGCTGATAGCCGAGGCCGTAGACGTCGATCGGCCAGGCGAGGCCGATCCCGGCGGCCTCCCCCAAAAATCCGGCAAGGACTACCTCCCCCGCGAGGGAGAGGAATGTTCGGAGGGGCCGCTGCCCGAGCAAAATCCGGATCCCGATGTCCTCGCGCTGGCGGTTTATGACGTAGAAGAAGAACATGAGCGAGAAGGCGATCCCCGCGGCGAAGGGGATTGCGCAGGCCAGCTCCTCGAGGAACCGGTAGGCCTGGAGGAGGTTCTCGGCGATGTCACGCTCAGGGTCGATCCCCCGCGCGAGGAAGAAATCGTTGAAGCTCCGCCAGCCGAGACCAAGCGAGAGGGCCGAGGCTAGCGAAAGGACGGCGAATAGGAAAAAACAAAGCGCGAAGACGCCAAAATTCGGCGGCAAAGGTCCCGTTTTTTTTCTCTCAGTCCGTGAAATGACCATATCGATTTTGGTAATGCGAGTCCCAAGCGCAAACAGAACAGCCGTTGAAAAAATTGACAACGAATTCAGTGCTCGACACTATCGTAGTCCCGCTCCAAAGATACTTCAAATGTTCGATCTTCGCATGGTAGCGCGTGCCGTTCCCGGCCAAAGCCAAATAGGCGCCAAACAAGGAATTGTCGATGTGACGATTTTCATAAAGATTCGAGCAATTCGTGAAAGCGCTTGAGTAAAAGGTTATGTCATCAAGCGTCCCATCGTTGTTGATGTCGGTTTTGGGGAAGGCAAAATAAGAATGCCAGACCTCCGGGGCGACTCCATCGGATGAGGCCCCTTCTGGAAAATTCAGGTCGAAAAGGGAGGCAAGTTTTTTCTCGTCATTCCTGTTCAAAGGGGTCGAGAAGGTAACAAGAGGATTCATCATTGCCTCCTTGGTTTGAGTCAAACTAATCTTTGACGTTGGATAATAAGTTCCGTTTGAAGAACTCAGCTGGCAGACGAATCCATTCGAGAAATCTTCTTTTCCACCTCCGAAAACGGTAATTTTCATTTCGTGCTCGATGAAGCCTTCGCGCCAGCGTCCGCAGTAAACGCTCACTTCCGGCAAATCAATTTTTTTGCATTTCTTGGAAACCGAAAACGATGTCTGAGAGCTCGCAGAAAAAGATGGGCAGGCCAAAATGGCGAGTCCGGATAATAAAAGAAACGAATGTTGGAAAAATTTCATTGTTGTGTTGTCCTTTTTATCAAATGATCTATCGAAAAAATGCATTGATATTTAATGTATCATCGACTATTCTCCCCTCCCTTCATCAGCGATGTAAACGATCAGAGAAAACGCTCCCCCTCACACCGGGATGAACTCGAAGCGGTCATTGACGTCGCTATCGTAAGAGCAGAGCCAGCGGGATTCGGGGAAATAGAGATAATGGAAATAGCCCAATAGGGGCTTGAGGCAATCCCCGATGTTCTCAGGTGTGCCTTTCCCGAGCCGTGCTTCGGTGAAGGAGGTTTTGGCGTCGGGCCTCCGACCGTAGGATTTGAGGGTGAGGAGAATCAGTTTCCCGCTTCCAAGGATGTTCTTCGCGCTGAGCCAGGCCATCATCCTCGCGCCTTCCGGGCTTTCGAGGTCGAAGGAGGGGTCGTAGCCGTTCTTCGAGTGGCGCGTGACGCTGACGGGGACGCTGAAGGAGACGCTTTTCCCATCGCGGGCGGATTCCCGATGCTCCAAAAAGTACCGCAGATCCCCCTCGTAACGGTAAAGGGAGCGGAGCGAGGCCTCAATCTCGTTCCAGAGAGACTCGCCGTCGGCTTTGCCCATTTTTGCGGGGAAGAACTCGCTGCTATCAGTCATGTTTATGCCATCTCTTTGCTAGTAGTATGCCAAATCCCGCCCCGCATCCGGATGGTCGAAATACCATCGTCTCCACTCAAAGCCCTACTTTCCGTATCTCGATTGGAAAAGCTCGAGATCGAGCCGGTAGAGCAAGCGGTCGTAGACCTCCCCCGCCGCCTCCCATTTCGCCTCTTCCCGCTCGATCAGCGAAAAGCCCAACTTTTCCGCGCATCTTTTCATCGGCGCGTTCTTGGAATGCGTCTCCAGGAAGAGGGATTTGGCTCCTTTGCCGATCAGGTATTTCACTTCCAAAGCCAGCGCCGCTTCGCCGACGCCGATTCCCCGGTAGTCCCGCTCGCATATCTCGACCCCGACCGCGAGGGGCCTCCCCTCCCGCTCCAAGGGATAAGCCGTGACGAAGCCGACGTGCTTCCCCCCCGAAGGAGATCTCGAGCCGGGAGGCAATCCCTGAATCATCCTTTTGCCCGGCTATGAAGGCGAACATGTCCTCCCGGTATTCTTGTTCATCAACGGGGGCAGCCGCTTCCCAAGGCGTGTCCAACTTTATCCAGTCGACGTCCCGGTTGAGCCAAAGGACGTCGTCGTCGATGTCGGCCGCCCGATACGCTCTCAGCGAAACGATATTTGGGTTGACCTTCATATATCTCGACCTGCTTTCTTGACTAGTATACCAAATCCAGCGGCACACCCGAACACGAAAAAAGCCATGGAAAAAGGCCCCTAGCCTCATTTGCTCGCCGCCCATTTGTAGCTGAGGGTCACATCGCTTTTTATCATGAGGGCGCATTCGACCCCGTCGAACTCCGCGACGATCCCGATTGGCTTGACGAGGTCATCCGTGAAGGCTTCTGTTCGGCCCGCCCCGGAGAGGCTTCCCTCCAGGCTGTAGGCGTAATGGTTCCGCCCGTCGAACGGCTCATAGGCACTTCCGATCGGATGGTCGGGATAGACCTTGAGGACGCCACCGGTCCCGCCGAGCGAAGGGGTCGGGCCGATCCACGCGCGGGTCGACGAGAAATACGCCAAGATCCGGGGGAAGAGAAGAACAAGCCGAGGGCCTACACCATCTGCGTCTTCCAGAGCACGAGGGACGACAGGATCTAGAGGAGAAGCTCCTCCGGGCCTTCTCCGCCAAGACGCTCTACGAGAGGATCGACGCTTGCCTCGACTCACGCTATGGCGAGGATCCGTCCGGGGTACTCTGGCCACCGGGGACCTCGCGACGTACATCCGCGGCGCCCCCTCGTCGATAAGGAGCCGGAGGGCCGTGTACGTCTCGGACAAACGGCACGCCAAGCAGCCGCGCGGATCCGAGGGCGATCCCCAACGTCGGGGGGGCGGACTCGAAGACGGCCTGCGTATGATGGACGAAGTTCTGCAAATGCTGCGCCAGATTCGCCGATTCCGTCGTTTTTTCCAGGCATATCTGGGTCGACGAGTTCTACGCCCCCCGCCCAAAGGGGGAGCTCGTTGGCTGAGGCGAGAAGGCCTTCCGAGGCATCAGCGTGAACCAGCTCGCCGCAGCCATCCTGTCGGCGGCTCAGGCGGGGCACATCACCGAAGGGTACTTCATGTCGCGTGGCCCCTTCCGCGGGCACGCGGCTCTCGCCAGGGAACTCGGCCTCTGCGAGAAGGCGGCGGAATCCACGTCCAAATTCGCCCGCCGGGAGCTGCAGCCCGTCAACTTATTCTGCGCGATGACGGAAAGGGGCCTCGTCGTTCGCATCGGGATGGCGGGCATGTGCCTTCAGGATTGCCTCAGCTGGGTCTGCTTCAAAAAGGCGATAGGGCGGCTCAAAAAGCGGAGAGGATCGGCAGGACAATCGACCAATGCTACAAATCGAGGGCAGCTTTCAGGCCAAGGGACGGATACCCGAACAAGCGGTGACCGACTATTTTGGTAAATACTTCTTATAAAAAGATAAAATATTTGATATTTACTATTTTTTCTGAAATGTCTTTTTCTCCTGAAGGCTTTGCCAAAACCGATTCTTCTTAAGTTAAGCACAACAAGAGGACGTGGAAGCAGTTTCACGCCAAAAAAGCAGACTTCGGGATCTACGAAAGGTTCGAAAAAACACCGAAGTCGTTTGGAAATTGCTGAGAACGCATTCCAGAAAAGTATCCGTCTTTTTTCCGCTTTTGTCATCCTCGGCTAAACAAGCAATCTGTCGTTATATATTTTTATTTGTTAATTCTCTTTTTTAGATTTTTAATGCAAACGTTTGCATAAAGTTGTTGATTACGAAAAAAAGCATATTTATAATTTATCTAGTTTTGAAAGCGATTACATTTCGATTTTTGTGTTCTTCTCTCGCCCAATATAATGCAAACGTTTGCATAAAAGGAGACTTATGGCGACAATCAAAGATATAGCAAAGAATCTAGGTCTGTCGACCTCAACGGTTTCTCGCGCCCTTAACGGAAGCAAGTCCATCTCAGACAAGACAAAGGAAGAGGTCAACGCCGAGGCCAAGCGCCTCCGCTTCACCATGAACTCAATGGCCCGAAGTCTCATCAGCAACAAATCGTACACAATCGCCCTCTTTGTCGACGCCGACAATGAGCAAGCCTTCCAAAACCCCTATTTCTACGAGGAGACCCACGGAATCGAGAATTTCGTCTACAAGAATGGCTACTCTCTTTTGGTCGCCAACGTCAAAACCGCCCAGAAAGGCCAGGACATGATTGATTTCATCACAAAGTCCAAGCGGGCGGACGGGATCATCCTCCCCTCGAACATCCTCACCGATGAATTGGCTAAAAGACTCAAAGAGGAAAACGTCCCGTTTGTCTCAATCGGCCAGCCCGGTTCGCTCACTTCTTCCGTCTCATGGATCGATATCGATAACTACAAGGGTGCCGAAGCGGCCACGCTCTGCCTTATCAAAGAAGGCAAGAAACACATCGCCTTCCTCGGCCTCAATGAAAGCAACCTCTTCAGCACCCGCCGCCTCGAGGGTTACAAAAACGCCCTTTCGGAGAGCGGAATCCGACCGAACGTGGACTTGGTGGTCGCTTGCGGAAAGACAAAAAACGATGGCTACGCCGAAATGAACTGCCTGCTCAAATCCCATCCCGAGATCGACGGGGTCCTCTGCGGGGACGAACTTATCTCGGTCGGCGTATTGAAGGCCCTCAGTGAAACCGGCAGGAACGTGCCGAAGGATGTTGCGCTCGTGAGTTTCGACAGCGCCCAAATCGCCGAAATCAGCTATCCCAGCATCACAACGATCGACGTCGATGTGTTCCAGCTTGGCTACCAATGCGCCCGTTTGCTCTTCGATCTGATGGGCAATCCCAAGGCCAAAGACCAGGGGATCCTCGTCAGCACCGGGATCCAGTACCGCGAAACCACGTTGGAAAGCGACAAGGAGAGCGGAAAATGAATCCTGTCCTGCTCCACAAGGAAACCAAGGAATTCGCCTATCCGCTCTCGCGGAAGGAAGTCTTCCTCAAACTCGCTTGCCCCTCTTGCGACGTCAGTTCCGCCAGCGTGGTCTACTGGAAGCGATTCCGGCAGGCGACCCGTAAAAGCAAGACGATGAGTCCGCTCTCTTTCGCCGACGACAACCGCTATTTCGTTGCCTCGGTCGGTTTCGCGGACACCATCCGCTATTTCCAATACGTTTTCGCGGTCATAATCGCTGGTGAGAAGCGTTACTTCTCCCCCGCGGGCCTCGCCTCCGAATTCCCGAGCAAGGCCTTCGAATTCGAAGGGGTTCTTCCCGATGACGTCTTTGAGACCCCCGAAGCGTTCAAGGGCAGCGTCGGCTACCACATCTTCCCCGACCGTTTTTTCGATGGGAACCCCTCGAACGACCCCGCGAGCAAGGTCTCTTGGGACGCCAAGCCGACCCGTGACAACTTCTTTGGCGGCGACCTTAAGGGCATCGAAAAAAAGATCCCTTACCTCACAGATTTGGGTGTGAACACCCTTTTCCTCACCCCGATCTTCGAGGCCAAGTCCAACCACAAATACGACACGATCAATTATTTCAAAATCGACCCGTCTTTCGGCACGATTGAGGATTTTCACGATCTTGTCACGGCGCTCCACCAAAACGGGATGAAGCTCGTACTCGATGGTGTCTTCAACCACATCGGCTTCTATTCAAAACAATTTCAAGATGCCCTCAAACTCGGAAAGAAATCCCCCTACTGGAGCTGGTTCTTCGTCCAAGGTGAGCAAATCGACTCCGACAAGGTCAACTACGAATGCGTGGGCGACTACAAATGGATGCCAAAGCTCAACACCGCGAACCCCGACACGCAGGACTACCTCGTTTCGGTCGCCCTCTATTGGCTTCTACAGGGGGCGGATGGTTGGCGACTCGACGTCGGCGACGAACTGGCGGCCTCCTTCCGGAGAAAGCTCCGGCAGGAAATCAAGCGCAGCTATCCGAATGCCCTGATTCTCGCCGAGACGTGGCATAACGGCGAGGACCTGCTTAGGGGGGATCAGGCTGACACCCTGATGAACTACCGCCTCCGGGATGCCCTCATTGGTCTCATCGCGACGAAGGAAATAGACAAAGCGGGCTTCGAAGAGCAAATCAGCTCGTTCTATTTCGATTACCAGAAAGCGTCCCATGACGTGCTCTACAACCTGATTGACAGCCACGACACCGAGCGGTTTCTAACCACCGTCCATGGCGATAAGCGCCTTCTGAAGCTCGCCGTAGCATTCCAGTTCCTCCTTCCGGGGATGCCCGTCGTGTTCTACGGCGACGAGGTCGGCATGGACGGGGACAACGACCCCTCGTGCCGGGCTGGCATGAGATGGGGTTCCATCGACTGGGATCTGCAGGCTTTTTACAAGAATCTGACCCGGCTAAAAAATAGCCACGAAGCCCTTAAGAAAGGCAACTTTGCCTTCGTAAAAACCTCAGGAAAGACAATCGCCTTCCTCCGCAAGAGCGAAAAGGAGACGATCCTCGTTGCCATCAACCCCAGCGCAGAAAAAGAAACGGTCTCCATCGCGGAGGCCGACGATCCTCTCCTCGAAAAGGCCGATCCCTTGTCGCTCGAGGTCGCCCCATTCGGCTACCGAATGGAAATCCTGTCTAACATCGGTTAATCCGTCTCTTGCCAAGAACGGCGCCATTCGCGGCAAAAAGACGAAATTAATAAAACAAAAAGAAAGGAAGTAAAAAAGATGAAGAAGTTTATGAAAGTCCTTCTCCCCAGCGCGATCGCGGTGATTTGCTGCGCCGCTTGCGCGAAAACGGGCGAGTCGGACAAGGTCGAAATCGAATTCTGGCACAACTACGCAGCCGACACGGGACAGGTCGACACCCTCAATACCTTAATCGGGGAGTTCGAGAAGGAAAACCCCAACGTCACGGTCAACCCGGTGTACCAAGAGTGGTCTGCTTTGCAGAAGGGGGTCACTCTTGGCGCTAGCTCCGGGGTCCTCCCTGATGTCCTTCGTGGCGACATTGCTTTCGTTCCGCAGTTCCAAAGTCTCAACGTGCTTGAGGAAGTCGGCGCGTATTCGGACTACGCCGAGGTGGCAGGGAAGGTTTTGAAGCAACCCAACTCGTCAAACCTCATGAACGGGAAGTATTACGGAATCGCCTGCAACACGAACACCAAGGTTTTATTTTACAACAAAACAATCCTTGATGCACACAGCGTCAAAGCCCCCGAAACCCTCGATGGTCTCTGGAGCGCCGCTGCCGCGGTGAGCGGAAACGGCGTCACGGGCTATGTCGAGCCGTGGACGGGCGTCTGGAATGTCGGCCCCTACATCTGGAGTGAGGGTGGCGACATCCTCTCGAGCGACAACAAGACGGCAAACGGCTACCTCAACGGCGCCGTAAGCGTCGCCGTCATCACCAAATTACACGATATGTACGCCGCTGGAAGCCTGACAGGTAGTTCGCTGAACAACTCCGTCTTGGGTGACACCGATGGCTGGGCTCAGGGCAAATACGCCTTCGAGCTCGACGGACCGTGGCGGGCTTCCTCTTGCGAAACCGCCAAGATCGACTACGGCGCGATGCCGCTCCCCGCTGGCAAAGCCGGATCCGTTTCCGTCCTCGGCGGTGAGAACCTGATGCTCTTCAAGCATTCCTCCGACACAAAGAAGAAGGCCGCGTGGGCCTTCGCCAAGTACATGGTCTCCGAGCACGCGCAGGTCGAAATGGCCAAACACGGGCAGATGCCGGTCAATACCAGCGCCCTGACCGACGCGGACGCGCTGAACGCCATGCCGCTTCTCCCTACCTTCATCAAGGCGCTCTCAACTGCCCGGGCGAGACCGGTCATCCCCCAGTGGTCGAAGGTCGAGGACGTCATTGCAAGCAAAGTCGCCGAGGCGATCACCGGCGCGACGCCGGTCAAGACCGCTCTGGACGACGCCGTAACGCAGATTGACGTCCTGCTTGCGAAATAAAGTCGTTCCCCATCATACCGAGGAAAAGGGGAGGCCATTCCTAAGGCCTCCCCCTCCCTTTTTCGAAAGGATTCAAAAGAATGTTAAGCAAAAAGATTATGACGTTCCGGAAGAAATTCGACTGGCGGACCCTCGTCATCTTTTTGCCTGGTTTTCTCTTCCTTGCCCTCTTCACTTTCTACCCCATCCTCAAGACCGGTGTGATGAGTTTTACCGACTGGCACATCGGCCAAGATCAGGCCTCGCCTTGGGTCGGCTGGCAGAATTACGTCGATGTCTTCAAGGACCCGGTGGCCCAAATCGCCCTTGGGAACACCTTCTTCTATCTTATTATCACCGTCCCCGGTCAAATCGTCCTCGGCTTGGCGGTCGCCCTGCTCCTCAACAAGATCACCAAGGGGTCGGTCTTCCTCCGGTTGGTCTATTACCTCCCGGTCGTGACCTCCTGGGTCGTCGTGGCCCTCCTTTTCCGCTACATCTTCAACACCGACGGCCTCTTCAACTACCTTTTAAAAGACGTCTTCCATTTCACAAGCGAGAAGGTCGCGTGGCTCTCGACCCGCTACCGGGCGTTGTTCGCCGCCGCCCTTTTAGGCATCTGGAAGGGGATCGGCTGGAACATGGTCATGTTCCTCGCCGCCCTTCAAGCCGTCCCCAAGGACTACTACGAGGCGGCCTCTACCGACGGGGCAAACGCCTGGCAAAAGCTGATCCACATCACCCTGCCCTCAATCCGCGGCACGATGGTCTTCGCCATCGTTATGCTCACCATCGGCGCCTTCAACACCTATACGCCGATCGCCGTCCTCACCGGCGGCAACCCCTACCACCAGACCGAAGTCGTCCTCACCTGGATGAACTTCCAGGCCTTCTCGGCCCTTGAGATGGGCTATTCGGCCGCTTTGTCCATGATCCTGACCCTGATGATCATGGTCATCACTTTGCTCATGATCCGTGTGATCGGAAGGAAGGAGAAATAAACCATGCGCGAAAGAAAACACCGACAGAACCAGGCCGACCCCGGCAAGATAACGAGCTATATTCTCCTGTCTTTGGGACTCCTCTTTGTGATCGTCCCGATGTATTACATGGTCATCTCGGCCTTCAAGAACAACGCCTCGACCTTCGCCTACCCCCCGGTGATTTTCCCCTCATTCGGCGAGCTGACCACCGAAAATTTCTCCTACGTTCTCTCAAGGACCCCATTCTTCAAATACCTTGGCAACACCATCTTCGTCGCAGCGATGACGGTCATCATCTCGACCATGGTGTCTTCGACGTTGGCCTACGCCTTTGCCCGGCTCTACATCCCCGGCAAGAATGTCATCTTCTGGATGGTCCTCGCCGTCATGATGGTCCCGGGACTCGCTTTGATCGTCCCCCAGTTCGAACTTGCGGTCCGCTTCCACCTCGTCAACAATCTCTGGGGCGTCATCCTCTTCTACGCTGCTTGGGTTACACCTTTCTCCACTTTCCTGCTCAAAGGATACATCGAAGACAATATTCCAAAAGAACTTGATGAATCCATCTTCATCGACGGCGGGAGCATTTTCACCGTCTATCGTGCCATTATAATCCCTTTGACTTCGCCGGCGATCGCGAGTACCGCCATCTTCAACTTCCTGTTTCCCTTCGAAGAGCTCGGCTGGTCCACCGCCATCCTAAAAAGCGACAAACTCCGCACCCTCCCGGTGGCCATCACGATGTTCTTCCAGGCCCATGGGCAGACCGACTGGGGCTACGTCTTCGCCATGTCGGTGATGTCCGTCCTCCCGGTTCTTTTGATATACCTCTTGCTGCAGCGTTATTTCGTATCGGGGTTGACTAGTGGCGCGATCAAGAGCTGATTCGCGTAGAAGCAGGCCGAATGCAAGGGATCAAAATCTTTGAATAAAAAGGCGCAAAAAGATACATTGACGAAATCCCATTTCAGAAAACGTTGATGGTAAGCCATCTTTTTACAATAAACTCAAAATACCAAGAGTCGAGAAAACCGAAATGAGGAAAAAACCCAAAATGCCATCTCTCGACGATAACGGTTTTCCCCTTGGCGTAGCCGAAACGATTCGCATTCAGATTCATTAAGAATCGAGAAGGGTTTCTCGACTGTTTTTGCTCAGAAACGAAACGTTGCGAAGCGCAGTGAAATTTGACAGAATAAAACTCATCTTTATAATGCATTGTGCTCTTTTGTGGCAAACGCATAGTCATATTAAATCCCTTTGGCCTCAAATCCATATCGGTTCAAGTCCAGCCCCGGGCGATATAAAACGCAAAGAGAGGAAGTCTTGAAGGCTACTGACTTTTTCCTGGCTCTTTTAGTCCACTTGCGCAATTATGGGCGATTTTCTGAAAGCGATTTTTTCGAGAAAAGGGGTTTGGCTTCTCGAAAACCAAAAGATGGTTCGTCAGTTGACGCATTCAAATAACGGCTCCGAAAGGGTAATAGTTTGAACGCATTAAAACAAGGAAGCAACAGGCATTTTGTCCATTGCGGAACATTCTTTTCTTCTCCAGGTTTCGTTGGTTGGAAAACGGGAAAAATGCCACTATTTCCGCATGTTCTCCATCAAGATCTGTTCCTGCTATAAAAGTGTCGCGAAGGAGCCGATTCAGTTCGACTCTCTCCTCGTTGGGCCACAAATGCAGGTAATCGCTAAAGCGGTTATCACAGCGCTCGCCAAACAAAACAGAAATCAAAACATCTCATCAGGATCCCATCAGCTGAACCATTGAAGGATTCTGGCTCAACGAAAAACACGTGTGTTATGATTTTAAAGGCATTAAAAACAAGGGAGAAACGCATGCAAAACAAAGCATTGATCATTATCGACATCCAAAACGACATCACCAAGAATTGCAAAGGCATTATCCAAAATATCAACAAAGCCATCGATTGGGCCGTGAATAGCGGCATCCATGTCGTCTATATCAAGCACAACAACATCACCGAGAAGACAAGGACCTTTAAACCGAACACACGTGGCGCAGAACTGGTTCCCGAGATGAAAATCGCATCAGGAAACGTTTTTGTGAAAACGAAGGGGAATGCCCTTACGAGCGAGGGGTTCTCCACGTTTCTCCGAAAAAACGGCATAAAGGAATGCTATCTCGCCGGAGCGGACGCGACGGCCTGCGTCAAAGCAACCTCTTACAATATGGCAAGGGTGGGGTTCGCGGTGACCGTCCTATCCGATTGCATAACCAGCTACAACGTAAGCAAAATCGACGGAATGCTCCGCTATTACGAGAGCAAAGGCTGCGCCGTCAAAAAGCTTGGTGAGGTTATTTGACATCCTTGCTTACTAACGAATTGCTGTTGATCAAACGACATTGGGAGGGAGGCGGCAGGATGATTTCATTAAAAGACTATTTGGCAAATCCTTGTGGCTCGCTCTCGATTCCCTATTGGAAAAACAAGCGAACAAGGATTCCAAAAAAACGTCAAGATCGTTCATCAAAACGATTATCAGTTGCAATATGCGTTTTTGTATAACGACGAATTGTTTTTCGTCTCTTCCATTCCTTAAAAAACATAGGCAATCATCCTGTTGATGGTTTCAGCATTAAGGTTGCTGAAAAAAAGATTTCGGAAAAGTTGAGAGCAAAACGAAGCCGGAGCGTTTTTATCGCGAATGCGGTTTTCTGGCAATGATGTTTGGCACGTCATGACACTTAAGTAAGGCCGCTGTGGTTGGACTGGCGGGCCTATCGCGGAAACGCGATTCCGAGTCCTGAATAAAAGCGAAGATTGCTTTATCTGGTCGGTAGCAAAACTGAATCGAATGGCAGCCTGGTCACATTGAAAGCTAGGATAGTTGGCCTGGATGAGCCATTTGCCCCATCTCTTTCGAAGGAACCCAAAGAAAAAATGGTCTATATCGTCTCCGATATTTTTCTCGGTTAATGCTAAATGAGGTTAACCTCGTATCTCGGATAACAGCGTTAAGGAAGCCAAGACGATCGCCCTTGCGGCTTTGACAAGCGTGGAATTCATCACGGGAAGAACGCTCGCGTTTCTCCGCTCTTTTTTCTGCGTTAGAGTACAAGAAAAGAACTTGCCTCGGCAAACCGTCAATCCCGCCTCAGCCTTGAACCGAACCCGACACTTCGGTGAACGTCAAGTCCGAAACGACGCTCAAAGCCGAAAGAACCTTTTCCGATTCGATGGTGACGTTGAAATGGGCTTCAAGGGAATTGGCTTCTTTTATTCCGTCCTGGTCGGTCGTGCCAGCCTTGTATGTGAAGGCCGCATCGTACTTCGCCCCTAAAGTCTCAGAGGACGTCAAATCCGTGTACCAAGGAGTGAAAGAGACTTTGCAACTGCCTTTAACATCAGAATTAAGATCATACTTCAGGGCGTAAAGATAGAAGGTGACCAAATAAGTCCCATCGGTTTGCTTGGCGGGATCGGAAGTCAAGGTAGTACTGGATTTCCCGGTAGAAAAGCCAATGTAAGTCGAGGCGTTCTCTTTTGTTAGGGCGATCCCGCCACTTGGGGAACAACCGGCAAGGAAAATGATGATGAAAAACAAAATTGGTCGGATTTTTTTCATAAAGAAACCCTCCTTATTATGTTTTATTATAACAAAAAATAAGATCCTGCCTTTTTTCTTGACTTCTGTTAATTGAGATCGGCAAGAGCACCCTAGAATGAAGTCGATCCAATCGATTCAACCATCCAAAACCACGATAAATCGCTTGATGCTTTCCGCTAATCTGACTTTTCTTTTTTGAAAACGAAACACCGATCTTTGGGACCATTAGGAATCCTCTCGAAAGGGTAGGAATCCATGAGAGTCAGGGGTTTGAATTGGCCAACCCAACTCTCATCGGTGCGGTTAACCACCCTCAGGACTCCATCCAGATAGAGTTTCCCCTCGGTTAGTTTCATCCCACGTTTCTGGGCCATCTCGTCGTCAATATAAAAATTGGTTTTGAGCAGAAAGACGCCTCCGGGAGCGAGAAGGCGTTTCATGGCCTCGACAATCCGCTCCGTTTCCTCTTCGGGCAGAACATCGATGACATTGCTGATGACGATTAGGTCAAAAGAAGCATCGGGGAACGCCGAAAGCTCCGCCAGGCTACCCTTTTGGCAATGGAGGGTCGCCACTTGGGACAGATCGATGTAGCCTTGATGAAGCTTCGTGGCGGCTTCGCTCGGATCGAGATTCAGCCCTTCAAAGGTCGCTCCTTCCAAGGCGGCTTCAAGAAAAAGCAGATCGACTCCAGAACCGAAATCCAATGCCTTGCGGGCGTGCTTAGCATAAGAAAGGATATCTTGGTTGAATTTTTGGGATGGCTGGAAATCCGCGGCCGTGAGAGGGCTCGGTTGGCCTTCCTTGAAAGCCCCGTCCCAAAAAGCGGCGATGGTCTGCAGCTCTTTCGCCAAGCCCTTTTGCTCAGGGGCCGTCTTGACAAACGTTTTGATCTCTTGAGCCAAAAGCTTGTAGACGAGAGAAACGAGATAGCCATCGGCGATGGCGTGGTTCATCCGCACGCTCACGGGCATCATGAGACGGCCGTTCTCTTCGCGGTAACGGCCCCAGTTCACGATCGGAGGAAAATAGAGGTAGCCATCGGGCAACTCGACGCTAAACGAATCGTAGGATTCCCATGAAAGGTAAGAGGCGTCGAACCAATTCGGGTGGTTGGCTTCGTCAACCTTATACTCCCTCGTCTTTTTGGCCTCGGTGATGTCTTTCTCCGCTGCTCCATAAAAAACTTGATAGTCGGGATCGTAAACGGAATAGACGGGCGAGCAGGTCTCTGTGTCCTCGTGGAAAACGTATTGGGTCGGGTTCACCTGATCATAGCAAATGAGCTCTTCGCTCTCCCACCGATACCCCATCTTGTAATCGTCGCGAGAGTTCATCGCCTTCGAGAGGAGATAAAGGAAGTTGAGATAAAACTTGGTTCCCGTTTTCGCGGAATAGGCAACAAGGTCGGTTACGTCGATCCGGGAGGTCATCGACGTGGAGCATTTGGCACCCTTGGAAAAATAGTCGAAAACACCTTTGCGGTAATATTTCTCCTTATCGATGATGCGATAGTGCGATTTTGGATCCATGGGAGTCTCCTTTTAGAAATTTTCTTTCGTTTCTTTGCTTACGCCCCAATGGGTGCAGAAGGATTTCACCTTGGCCAAAGGAAGATAGGCCCGAAGCTCCTTAACGGCGCCTTTCGGAAGCCTTGACATAAAATGATTGAAGACGACGATGGTCTCCTTTCTCCGCAGTATCGCCTGGTTATCTTTCACGAAGGCCCGGACTGGCGAAGCCATCCGAAACACCCACAAAGGGGTGACAACAATGATTTTGGAAAAAGAGGAAAGATCACGCTTAAGCGGTTTGATCGTCATGCCCCACCGATGCATTCCGTAACGACCGCACCACCAAAAACCCGCCGTTCCTCCAGTGGGTTCATCCGTGAGAAGCTCCTCCACTGCGGCTTTCTCCTTTTCCGCGAGGCGAAAGGCGATCGAGCGGGAATAACCCATCCGGGAAAAAGAGAGAACAAGAGCGCCATTGCTCCCTTCGAAAGAAGGCGCCGGCTCTTCTTTGAACCGAGTCTGTTTTCGGAAAATGAGGCAAGCGAACCCGTCGGCGGCTTGCAAAAAGCCGAAGATAAAATAAAGGATCGACATGAAGTTCGGCGGGAAGATGACGAACTGAATAACAATCCAGGCCATTAGGGTGAAGCCGAAAACGGTCCCGAGGATATAGCCGCTCTTTTTGCGGAAGAGAAGGAAAACGAACGCGATCAAGTTGCTAATCCCGTTGACGAGGATAAGCATGAAACCAGGGAAGAGAAAGTCCTGGAAAAGCACATCCGCAAAGGGCAAGATTTGAAAATACGGGAGAAGCGGAGCCATCTGCAGCAGTTCCCCGCTCGGGCTGATGATCATGGAAATCCCGCCGAACAGGGCCCCCACTCCGATAAAAAGAGTCCAAAAGATCAGGATCCTTCGGGCAATGGTCAAACGTTTTTCCTTTTGGATGGCATTCATCGTGTTTCCTCCAAGAAACGATTCGCAAAACAGGGGTTCGCCGAGTCTGTTCTTTCAAATTTTCGAGGTCCGAGAGAGCCTCAGGGCGGCGACGTTGATATTTTGGCCATCGGCCAAGTCGGGCAGAACCCGCAAAAACGCAGGCCTTTCTCGCGATCATGGTCGCCGGAAGCAAGAAGCCGTTTCGCAAAAAGCTCCTTTCGGAATTTTAGCACAAGTTCAAAGGATCCAAAAGCCCAGAAGACATCGCCTTTCGGAGCTCCATTCGAAGCCATTGGAGTCCATGGCGTCATCGAAGCGTTGGCCGTTCCGCCCTCGAAGATGTGGAAAGATCTCTTGAGGAGCTTGGCTTTTCATGGCTGCGAGGGTTGGACATCCCAAAAACTGTTTGAGCGGGTTTCCCCGATGGTTCCTAAAGACCGGGCAAGAGAAAAAGCCCACTCAACAAAGAGGGGGCAATCGCGATAATGAGGAAATAGTAAAAACTGTCAAAGAGCCTCAGTCGATCTTCTCGACGGCGATCAGCTCGATGTAGCCGCGTTGACCCACCGGTTCCAGCTGAATCCGCAAGCCGTCTTTGGCGTAACGGTACCCCAAGGGTTGGGGATCGTAAGAGTCCATGGCTTTCTTGAGGGACACGATGGCCTCCTCGAAGTCTTCCTCTGGGTAAGGCTCTCCTTGGAAGAGCAGGAAGCTCCCTTCTGGAAGCTTCATCGACGCGAAGCCTTCGGGGATTTCCCCTTTATAGTTCAGAGGTTCCTCCACGCCTTGGATGTAGGAAGAGCAGCCTTTTGGAGTCCGGTTTTTCGGAAGATAGAGGCAGACTGGCTCGTTGCCGAGGCATTTCATACTCTTGAGGATCCCCCAGAGGTCGCAGCCGACATCGTTGGAGTAATCCCAATAATCGTCTAGCCCTTCTTTGCCGGGTTTGTAGATAAGAAGTCGTTCGGGTTTGTTGATGATTGAAATAAAGATATTCTTCGTTTTCATGTTCTTTTTCCTTTCTTTGGGAACCGTGATTTCGTAAGGGATGAAAAGGAGAATCGGGGACGGGTTCTTGGCATATTCCTTGGGGTTGACACCAAACTCCTTTTTGAAGGAGCGTTGATAACCGTCGACGCTGGAATACCCGTAGCGGTAGGCTACGTCGACGATTTTGGCTTTGGAATCCCGGAGCTCTAAGGCGCTTTCAGACAGGCGCAGCCTCCGAAGATAGGTCGCCGGGGGAATCCCGACCAGTTCTTTAAAAATGCGAAAGCTGTGCCATGGCGAATAGGAGGCCGCTCTGGCGAGTTCGCCCATGGAGACGTCATCCATGAGGCGGGCTTTGAGGTAGCGTTGCATGCCTAGAACTGCGATTTTCTCTTCTTTTTCCATCCCGTGATATTCTACAAGAAAGCTGCCCCTCGAATCTCGACCTTTTTTGCTCAATTCTAGAAAAAACGAAATCGTCACGAGCCGTTAAGGGAAGACCAATTCCGTTTTGCTCCGCCAGCGGACGCAAGCGATGACAAGTAATCCCCTAAAAGACAATAAGAAGCAACAAAACAAGAACGGAACGGATTTCGCAGGGTTTCCCTTTCTTGCCAAATATTAGAAATCATTGGCGAAAAGAACCCGCCCTCCTCCAAAGTTTTCATCCCCATCTCAACGCATTGTTCCCGAACTTATTCCTCGCTCAATAAACCATTTGCGTCGACGAGGTGAAGGCCTTTTTCGTCAAGAGCCATCAAAGCATCCTCGAAACTATTTTTGCTGAAAAGAGAGAACTCTTTCTCTTTGATTTTCGAGAACATCCGAAACGAAACGTCCTCTTTCATGTCGCGATAGTCTTGTGGACCCCTTTTCTTTTCGGTGTATTTGCATTCCGCCACCAACAACGAATCCTGATAGCGTGCTAGTCCATCGATCTCGATGGAACGGCCAAGTTCGCTGGGCTCGGTAACGAGATTTTGGATGGGATAGTAGGGACGAGAGAGGGCATTCCGAAGACTCTCGCTCTCAAGATAGCGCAAGCAAACATCTTCAAAACCATGGCAAATCCTTTGATGAATCTCTTCTTTCAGTTCTTGATAGACCGCCTCGCCATAACCGATGCGGATTCGGTCCGCTTTGTCATAGAGGGAGGCATAAGAGAAAAGAAGAACGGGGTCCTTGATCCGATAAACGATTTTCCTCTTTGATCCAAACATCGTTTTCTTCTCGACGATATCCTCCCCGGAAAGGGCTTCTAAGTACTTCGAGACCTCGTTGGCTCCCATCTCCAGGCCGTTTCCTATCGCGGTTGGCGAGGATTTCTCGCGGGAAATGGAAAGAAGGATCGTATTATAGATCTCCTTATTTCCGGTCCGATTAGGCATCGCCAAATCGGAGGCGTCCAGCAAGGTGGATCCCGAGGCAAAAAGAAGATTTTTGACATTCCCTTCAAAGTCAAACCGCTTCGCTAATAGAGTAAGGTAATAAGGAGAAAAGCCAAAGAAAGATAGTCCAGTTTCTCCTCTTTCGAATACCCCCGTAAGAACAAGAGGGCTTCCTCGTATGGCAAAAGACCTTGTTTATGAGAAAAATTTCGAGATCGAACGAACGCCCCTTCTTCTAATTGCTAAAATCCGGCCCTTTTGCAGGCCTTATTCAGTCAAAAGCGACTTTATCAAGGAAATCTCTGACCCGGGGAGAAGAGGGGTGATTGAAGACTTCCTCTGGCCGCCCGTCTTCCACGATCCGCGTCTCGTCCACGAAAAGGACCCGGGTGGCGATTCTCTTCGCAAAAGGCATTTCATGGGTCACAAGGACGATCGTCATCCCCGCTTTGGCGAGGGCGCTGATGACATCCAAGACTTCTTTGACCATTTCGGGGTCGAGGGCCGAGGTGGGCTCGTCAAAAAGGACCAAATCGGGATCCATCGCCAAAGCCCGGGCGATGGCCACCCGCTGCTTTTGCCCACCGCTTAAAGTATCGGGCATGGCATCGGCTTTTTCGAGAAGGCCGACTTGTTTGAGGAGAGCCAGCGCTTTGACATTGGCTTCTTCTTTGCTTAGATGATGCAGGCAAACGGGCGCCAAAGTGATGTTTTCGAGGACGCTCAGATGCGGGAAGAGCTCGAACTGCTGGAAAACCATCGTTTCTTTCGCCCGGATGACTCCGGCGTTTTTCGCATTCATTTCCAAGCCTTCAAAGACAACCTTTCCTTCGTAAGGGGCGACCAGTCCGTTCATGACTTTGATCAACGTGCTTTTGCCTGCTCCCGAAGGGCCGATTACGGCAACCACCTCGCCTTTCTCAATGGTGAGATTGATGTCCTTGAGCACTTCTTTTTTCCCAAAGCGCACCGAAATGTGTTCAAGCGTGAGCATTTTTGAATACCCTCTTTTCGAGACGGCTCAAAAGGGCACTCAGGCCCATCACAATCAAAAAATAAACAGTGCCCATCACCAGATAGACAGTCGTGAAATCGTAGGTCACATTGGCGAGTTGCCGGAATCCTTGCGTGAGGTCAAGGGCCCCGATGAAACCGGCCACGGAAGTCTCTTTAATGAGGGCGATGACTTCGTTTCCCAAACTTGGAAAAGCGTTTTTATAGGCTTGGGGGAAAATGATTTTCGCCATGACGGTTCGATAGGGAAGGCCCAAAGAAAGGCCAGCCGCCATTTGCCCTTCGGGGACCGCGCCGATCCCGCCGCGAATATACTCGGAGACATAAGCGCCGCTATTGAGGCCAAAGACCAGGGTCGCGATGATGACCGCAGGTCCGCTATAGGAGGCGAAAAGGATGAAGTAGATGATCAAGAGTTGGACAACCACCGGGGTTCCCCGAAACAGCAAAACGTAGAATTTGGCGATTTGTTTCAGGATGAGGATGGCGGCGTTTTGACTTTGCGATTCAGTGACGAGGCAAACCAAGCTTCCCAGCAATAACCCCATTAAAAAAGCCACGAAAGTGATCAAGAAGGTGTTGCCAAGCCCTTGCAGCAACTTCCAATAATTACCGCTCTGGAAAAAATTCCGCGAGAACGCGTTCCAAACGCTCTCATGGTAGACCATAGCCAAAATCGCAAGGAGAAGAAGCGCGCCCCCAATCAGGGAGGCGCGGATGATCTTCTCCTTTTTTGTGGTCTTAGCCATCAATCGTTGCTTCCGAAGTATTTCGCCAAAATCGCATTCAAAGTCCCATCGCTCGAAATCGTCGCGATGAAAGCGTTGATCGATTCGAGGAGCGTGGTGTTGTTTTTGGCAAGGGCGATCGCATATTCCTCTTCGGTCAAAACCGAGGAGAGGTAAGCGATGCCGCTGATGTTCTTGCAATAGAGTTTGGCGGGTTCGAGGTCGATGATGACCGCATCCACTTGGCCATTGCTGAGGGCTTTGCAAGCCAAAGCGCCATTATCGTACTGGACGTTCGTTGCGTTCGTAAGAGTGTCCGAAATGTAGCCATCGCCGGTCGTTCCTCGCTGGCAGCCGATTTTCGTCCCACTCACGTTGAGGGCGGCGTTGATGCTGTTGGCATCGCTCAAAGAAGCGTAAGACGAGTCGCTTTTAACCACCGCGACCTGGTTGGCTTTGAAATAGGTGTTGGAGAAGGCCATCGTTTGCTCACGCTTATCGGTTTTGGTGATGCCAGCGACCGCGCAATCGACCTTAGAGGAAGAAACCGCCGTCAAAGCGGCATCGAAATCGTAATTGACGATGTTGGGGCTCACGCCAATCGAAGTGGCGTAGGCGCTGATGATATCCGCATCGACGCCGACGATCGTCGAGCCGTCGTAGTACTCAAAAGGGGCGAATTCGGCGTTGGTCGAAACATTCAGGATCCCTGAACTTTTGATGGTGTCGAGAGAGCGAGAGCCAGCCGACGAGCACGAAGCGAGAACTCCGGCCATGACGAGAACGGCGAAGGCGACTTTGTTCGATTTCATGATTTTTCCTCCCTATGAAATCTTGCTGGAGGCTTTTTGTATTAGAAAAGCCCTCAGACCTTTTGTCTAAGGGCGTTGTTTTGACGCTGTGCCACCTTAGTTTGCGGATTATCTTACGGTAACCGCCTATGAGTACTTTTGGGATACTCAGACGCGCTGACGGGCGAACCCGGCAAGCCTTACTGATCGTCTTTCGGGCCGCAGCTCCAGGAGGCGTTCCCCAAGCTCTCATCACCGCCCTCGCATCAACTGGCAGCTCGCTTAGATGAGAAGCAAAGGTACTCATTCCCTTCTTTGCTTTGGGGACATTTTAGGGAACTGGACACCAATGTAAAGCGTTATTTTCGCTTTTTTGGGGACCTTTTTAGAAGAAATTATCTTTTCGAAGATTTAGAAAAATACATTAATTGGTTCTTCCTTCTAAAATGTATGGCATAATTCTGAAAAGAAAAAAGCGCTTTCCTCGGGTGAGACGAGTGCTTAGAGATGGACGGCGGTCATTGCCGATGGTTCGTTCGATTCGATAAGAATCGGATTTTTGCGACTGTTTGCCCCCTCATCTTTTCTCGTTTTCGATGCGGAGAAGGGATAAACAAGGGATGATGACGAGAGTTTTGGTCGCATTTGCCAAGAAAAAAGTTAAAACTGCGATAGAATCAAACTTTTTTGAGGAGAAACTTATCTACGCGAGGGACAATGTATCTTTTTAAGCCCTTGGGGACTAGAAAAACATTAAATTGACAAATATACAAAAAGAGAAATGATGATTTCCGCTGTTGCTGTCTAAGTTTTACGGAAATCCGTAATCAAGAAAAAAAGAGAAAGCCCTGCTCGAATCACCTCTGGGCGAAATTTTCCTCGAAAACTTCTCGAAAATCACCGATAGCGGCCGTCCATGATAGTCGCCGTGACGATGTGTTTGATTGCCTCTTCTTCAATCGAAAGCCGATGACATCTTCATTGAGCCTAACGATTTCCCAGAGCAGGCCATAATGGCGAACCATTCGCACGAGTTCCGCGAACCGCTCTCTTTTCTTCTTAACGAAACGCGGTTCTTTTTCTTGGGGAAGCTGAGTGTTCATAAGAAACTTTTCAGAGAAATCCTTCACAAATCGAGCGCTTTTTCTTCCTTTAAAAATCGGCCAGTTCAAGTCAGAAGACCCCCGGAGTTGCGCTGCAAAAAAAGATTTGCAATTTTCGTAACGATATTTCTTGTTTTTTCGATCGTCCAGTTATATAAATTTCGCGTTGTGAAACTGGGAACGAAGAAAACGCGAGTTTCATGAGTGCCAAAGTCATGACTAAATAGCAGGCGCACTAGTCGACCTTGTTCCGTAATAAATAACTCGGATAGTGGAGATCTCCTAATTAGTTGTAACGCATCGCTCGCACGGCCTTATCAACAAGGGCCTAAGGTTTTTATTTGCCAAATGAAAGGAAACATCATTCATGATGAAAAAAGTTCTTTGTTTTGTTCTCGGCAGCCTTTTCCTCGCAAGTTGCGGGGCAAATAGCCCCTCCTCAAGCAGCAATTCAAATGAAGAGAAAACGATTGCCGGCGAGGACATGGATCCCAATGGGGGCGCGGATCTCTATGCCTGCGGTGGCGATCACGGGGATTCACCCTATTATGGCCACCCGGATTTCTATCATGCGACCAGTGACGACCATCTGACGATTATCTCCCATTTTAAGACCTTCCAGCAAACCACGGAATACACCTGTGGGCCTGCCAGCATCCTGATGGCTCTTTATAACCTCGGAATCACCGACGATACCGAGCGGAGTTTAGCCATCGGAATGAAAACTTCTTGCGATCGGCAAACCAATGGGTTGCCTGGCACGGCAGACGAGCCCGGAGAGTACGGGACGAGCCTGCCGAATATGATTGGCTTTTTAGGCGCGGACAAGTCGCTCAAAATCGAGGAAACCAGCTATCGGGAAACCTATAGCGAAAGCGATTTGATTGCGAGCGGAGCGGACGAGGGCGACCTCAAGGGCACTTTTGCGTCTTGGGCGCCCTATGCCTCTGGCCTCGATTCGAACGGCGAGGCGATCTACGTCGAGGATGCGAAAGACAGCCTTTGGGTCAAATGGATTCTAAACTATCTGAACAGGAAACTTGCCATCACGATTCTTTGGGGGGATTGGGATGGCCATTATCAGGACATCATCGGTTATGACACGATGGGAACCCCCGCCATCGGAGATGACGTGCTCATTCTGGCAGACTCCTACGATACGAGCGACCACTGCCAAGATGGCTACTATTGCGTCAGCGCCGAGCGTTTCTTTACGATGTGGGTTGAACGCAACGTCGTGAGCAAACCCTATCAGGTTCAGCAGTTCCTCGTCTTAAACAAAGCGGCTTAAGCGAGGAGAAGGAGGCCATCGCGTCTTTTGGAGAAATCCGGAGGCGCAATGGCTTTTTCCGAAGAAGGAACCACGCAAAATCAACTTATGATCGACCCAAAACAGCAAAAACGACAGCTGTTTTCTCGGCGTTTCGAGGCAGCGAAGAAACGAGAGGATTCACAAAAAGTTCGCATTGACATTTTTCTCGTTTAAAAAGGAAGAAGAATTTTTTTCGGTCTCATCGGAGGCTTTTTCGCCTGACTTGGTGGGGAATTGACGCACGGATTTTATCATGATCCGATCCATGGAGTATTGAATCCCACAAAGATGCGTTGACGACCATTTTTCGGAATAGAAGCCAAAACTGATGGCACGGAGGCTGGCTTCTTCCAAGACGGCCCGGTCCGAAAGGGCCGGGGGATCCCCTGATTTTAATAAGGCTCGTTCTCCAAAAATCGATTCATCTTTCCGCGTTCTCCAGTGTGTCTTCTTCAATTCAATCGCTTCGAGCATCGTTTCATTTCCGAGGCTTCAAAGCCGAAAGCGTTTTGCCTCGGTTGGGCTCCGATAGCCGGTCTTGAAAAAATAGTCCGGATGCTCTAATATGCAGATAAGTCGCAAGCGTCAGTCGGCGTAGGGACTTATTGCCATTTTTTCAGGTTGGCAGGCACTGGTTTCGTTTTTTATTGCTCGATCCTTCCCGAAGTGACATTCCGCCTTTTTCAGGCGGTTCCTTTTCGCCGGCGCGGCTTCTGAGCGAGCCGCTTCGTGGCGGCGGAAAGGAACAGCGATGAGCAACGCAATCAAAAAAGTAGTCATCATCGGAGGGAGCAACAGCGCTCACGTCCTGATTCCGCTTTTGGCGGAACGGGGTTATGAGGTCAGTCTTTTAACCCGCCATCCCGAGAAATGGTCCAAGCTCGTCAGAGTCGATTACCTCGATGCCAATGAGCGACTAATCAAGAGCGCCCAAGGAGAATTGACGAGCGTTTCCTCCGATTATGGGAAGGCCCTTGAGGGGGCTGATGTCGTCATCTTATGCTTGCCAGTCCACGTCTACCGCCAAACCCTTTCGAAGATCGGCGCGGCCCTGAACCCTTCCCAAAACGTCATCATTGGGACGATATACGGACAGGCTGGCTTCAATTGGATGGTTGAGGAAATGAAACGGGATTTCCTTTTGCCGCGCGTTTCCTATTTTGCCTTTGGCCTCATCCCCTTCATTTGCCGAACGAAGGAATACGGGAGGATCGGGCTGACGTACGGGACGAAGGAATTGAATTTGGCGGCCTTTTCGGACGATTTCGTTTCGGAGGCGCTTTCGCAGGGTTTCCTTGACGATTGTTGCTTCTCGTTTTTCGGCAAAGGGAAATTCCGCCGCGTACCGAATTTCATCTCCCTCACGATGTCGGTCGACAACCAGCTGATCCACCCTTCGCGCTTGTGGGATCTCTACGATCTTTGCGGAGGCAAATGGAAAAGCAAAGCCGACATCCCCTATTTTTACCGCGATTTCACCGTTTCCGCCTCCAAGAAGATGGAGGCGCTCGACGACGATCTCGACCGAATCAGGGTGGCGATCAAAAAACGCTATCCCTCCGTCGACTACACCTACATGATGAATTACATGGATCTGGAGCGCTACGTCTACCACAAGGCGTTCAATAGCATTTATGACTCCTTCGTCGATTCCGCGATCCTCGGGAACATCAAGACCCCGGTGGTCGAGGAAGAGGGCGAATACCATCTCGACAAGAACGGCCGCTTCTTCACTGACGACATTTTCTATGGCCTCTGCGTGATGAAAAGCATCGCCGACGCCCTCGGCGCGCTGACCCTCTCCCTCGACGAAATCTTGAATCTCGCCGGAAAGATGGTCGGGAAACCTCTGTTAGATCCGGAGGGTCATCTCGCGAAAGGCCTCGATTGCGGGGCCCTCTCCCAATATGGCTTTCCCCTCGAATGGATGCTGACCGATTGAGTCCTTTTTTTGAAGCCGAGGCGCTTTTAAAAGCTCGTTCCTTTTTCCGAGCAGCAAAGCGCTTGAATCGGACGGAAAGAAGTTTGTCCCATCGAAAGCGGGCGGGGCGTCCTCAAAACCGTTTTCGGCAAAAAAGCAGACCTTTTTTTGGCTTCCGAGAACGTCCCCCCATCGAAACGCCATCGTTCGTGGAGCCGCCATCGATGAGGTTTCTTTCCTTTTTGAGCGAGCCTCCCGATCATGCTCTATTTGGCGAAGCAAGATATCAACCGAGGCAAAAGCACCCGTCGACAGCAAGAGGGCGACGAGCGCAAGAACCCAATAATGGCTTCTTGTGAAATTTCGCCTTGTTATGTTAGAAGCGTCAAAACTGAAAAAGATCAGAAGAATGATGCCAACGACTGGGATATTGAAGAGTATTGCGTATCCAAAATAGCCTCAAGCGCCCATGGGCCTGTACTTGTTGGCTGATTTATAATCCCTTGTTTTCCCTTTTTTCTTTTTCGATTGATATTCACAAAAGCATGCGGTGACGGAAACGGTTGGTTTTTGTTGGTGGAAAAACGCTTTTTTCTAAGGCGAAAAAAGACATCAAAACGGCCAAAAAAAGGTTTCTATTTGCTGAGGAAGGGCCAGCCGAGAGGGATTTGAGCCCCAAGCATCCCGATGGAGCCAAGCACGATCAAAAGGATGACCACGAAAAGGGTGAAGCCGCCCAACCCGATGAGTTGCCATTTTCTTGGCAAATCATGAATGATGACAGCCGAGAAAAAGAAGGGGCAGTAGCCGATGAGAAAGATGAGGTAAGGGACGTTTCTTTGCCACCAGCTCTTGTCCCAGCTGAGGAGACCGGAATAATTGAGCAGGCACTCGATGCAAACGGCGAGAATGGAGCCGACGATAGCGGGGACGATGCGGCCCAAAACCGCCTTAAGCTTCGTTTTTCTTTCTTCGCTATTCAGATTCTTGCGCGAGACATTGGCTTTATAGAACATGTTGTTCGGATCGTTCAGCCAATTCCTGTTCCCATCCCTGAACCTCGTGCCTTCGGCCTCGGGCGAGGTTTTGAGCATAAAACAGGTGGCGATGCCCAAGACCATGAACATCAGGCTGATTTCGATGTTGTAGCCAATCAGGATCTGAAAGGCGCTGTTGCCTGCCGCGGTCGTGCCCCAGACCGGAGAGCCAGTGACGGCGTAGACGATGGAGTTCCAGGTCTCATTAAAGACATCCATGAGCCAAAAGGCGAAACCGCCCAGCAGAATGCTCCACTTCTTCTTGTTGATAAGAATGGTGATGAAAGCGAACACGGCAACGAAGAGAGGGACGATGTACCATTGAAGCTGGCTGAAATCCTGCAGATTCTCTTCGAGCGCAGAGGCATCGGTTAAAACCATAGGCAAAATCTCCTGTGTTTCTTTTTATTTATTATAGACATCCAAGAGCCAAAAGTCTTCCCTCTTATAACAATGGGCTTTGGGCTTCACGATCCCGATCGACAATTTGCTCTGTCTTGCCGAAAAGGGATTGGCATGCCTTTGGGCTGTACCGCCAAAAAATAAAAAGAGGACAACAAAAAATGCGAGAGCGGGAGCAATGCGGGCATTTTGTTCGCTTCGACGCGGCGGAAAACGAGACAGTTCGCTCGGACCCCACGCAGCGTGGGCGATAATCCGAATCTCGAAATCCGAAATTCGTTTCCGTGATATACTTCAAAGATACATTTCCATATGCCTGCAGGAGGCTGATCCCCTTGGAATACTATGAAGCGGTGAGCAAAAGAAGAATGGTTAGAGATTTTAAGAGCCAGCCTGTTGATTTGAAGACGGTGAAGAAAATACTGTCTGCCGGGTTGAAAGCGCCGACGAACGATCACATGAGAAACTGGGAGTTCGTCGTTCTTACGGATGGCGCTTTGATTGAGAAGGTCATCAAGAAAATCCCCAAGAAAGTCTCTGACAAAAGAGTGAACTTCATTTTGAAATCCTGGCGCCTAAAAGACGATTGCCAGCAAAAGATGTATCGGGACGCCATCCCGAAGCAATACGCGATGCTTTCAAAATCGAACTGCTTGATTCTTCCGTTATTCAAGCAAGGAAAAAATTTGCTTGAGCCCAAAAGCATCAGTTCACTCAATGCCTTCGCCTCGATTTGGTGCTGCATTGAGAGCATTTTGCTGGCGGCGGCGGCCGAAGGCCTGGGGTGTGCCCTCCGAATTCCGTTAAACGGTGAAACGGAATATGTCAGGCAAGTTCTAAGACTTCCTGAGGATTATGTGTTCCCGTGCTATTTGGCGATCGGCCATCCCGAAGACGAGGCTGTGCTGCCTAAGCAGATCAACCGCGATCTCGAGAGCAAATTACATTTGAATGCTTGGTGAAGAAAGTGGTCGAGATCGGCAAGTGCTATTTCTTTGGCAGGAAAATTGGCGTTCCCTTAAACGATTTAGAACGAAGCCGTCACCAAGCGAATCCATTCTTTGGCAATACCCTAGCTTCAACGTTTGCTCATTTCGACAGAATCGAAAAAGCCCTTCAATGATAGCGAAATAGTCATGATCACCATTGACTCCCGAACAACGGCGCGCCTCCCTTCCATTAAGCATCCATAGCTTTCGTGCCTATTAATCTTGAGATGTCAGGGAACCGAAAGAGCCCAGCGGCCCGAATTTCAGGATAGGGTTTCGCTCGGGGCGAAACGTCCCGTGGTTTTTCTAAAGTGCAAAGAGTCAAGGTCATCAACCCCATCTTTCCATAAATCACTTTCCTCAGCGAAAGGGGCTTCAATCAAAATATGGAGAGAGTTTTTTAATTGCATCGTATTCCGTTTGGATAATCACCCCGCCAGCAAGAGACTGTGGGCCTTTGCGAGAGTGTCAACAAGTGAAAAGAGGTTTCATCCTTTTCGGGCATGGGATGAAAGAGCGGTGTTTCTTAAGGCGTTATCCTTGGTGGCATATGATAAAAGCTGATCGAGAGCGAACTGGTACTTCGCTTTTTCTTGCGAATGGTCGCCGCTCTTCGGCTTTTTGACCCAAAGAACGCCTTGAACGATGAAAAGGACGGTGAAAAGAAACATCGCAAAGGCCAGAATCAAGTAGAAAGGCGAGATGTTTTCCGCCAAGACAATCGAAAAGCCAAGCACTGTTAATGAAAGCGGGGCAAAGCAAAGATAGACGACGCCGCGAGCGAGGTGACGGCTGGGGTTGATGGATTTCTCCGCATCGAGGGCTTCCTGAAAAGCGGCCTCCACCTTCGCGCCATAGATCAGGGAAGAACGATATTTCTCGTGTTCCACATTAACAAGCTCGGCGGGTTCTAAGCCAAAACCGAGGCGAAAAAAATTCCGTTTCTTTGCAGCAAAAAAGGAAATCGGATCAAGGATAAGAAGGCTCCCCTCCCCTTCGGGAGAAGCGCATACATAGCCCAAAGAAAAGAGTAAGGCGTTCACCGCCGGAATATCTCCTTCAGGAACTTTGAGAGTCAATGTCTCGTTTAAAAAACCGATCGTCATTCTTCCATTGTCCGCATTAAGAGGGTCAGGGCTTAAAAGAACATCGCTGGTGGTGTCCAAGGCTTTGGCCAAATCACGAATCTTGAGAATACCGGGGGTGGAAGCGCCGCTTTCCCATTTCGCTTCCGCTTGGCAGGAAACCCCAATGAGGTCGGCGAGCTGAGCTTGGGTCAAGCGATTCTTCTTCCGTAGGACTTTGATCTTTTCTCCAATTTCCATTGTTAATGATTTTATGGCAAAACAAAGCGAAAGAAAAGCAGCCAAACAGATCCGTTTAATGTAACGAAAAAGAAAACGAGAGGAGACAGGCCGCGCGAGGGTGAGTGAGGCAAGGAACAAGACCTCATTCAGGGGCAACGAATCCCTCGAATGAATAATTCAGAGCGGTTCAAACCCGAGCCCAGCGCCAAAGAACACCGAGCCAGAAAGCGAAGAGGATTCAACTCACGCTTCTCCGCTCCGACAAAAGCCTAATCCAACCAAAAGCGAATCAGCGAGTTAATTAAGCGCTGTCCTCCGCTTTCGTTTTGCTTGCCGTCCCCGCTTCGACCACGTCAAAGCCACGCCCCAGAAGACTCTCGACTGTTTTGAAACCTTTCGGCGGCTCTTTTCTTGCATTCTCCATAGCGGACCTCGAAATCAGCTGTTTATTGATCTGCCGGGCCACCAAATCAACGAGATGCCATCGAAAGAAGGATCGTCCAGCACCTTATCTTTAATTCTTTTTGCCGACCCGCCTGCCCCACCAAAACAGAAAAAACTTGATTGTGACTGAGGCGGGCGTAATACTAAAGAAAATATGCGAGCCCAAGAGCCGCTCTCAAGGAGCGGGCCCACAAGGAGAGAATGATAATGGTGAATGACAAGATTGTCTTTGGATGTTTAACAGTGGTGGCCTGTGGCCTTTGCGCCGCCTTGCAAGGAGGCTTTGGCGCTAACGATCTAGAAGTGAGCGCGACGGACGCATCAGGAGAGGCAGTCTCATCGATTGCCGCCGGACATGATCACTCCCTCGCTCTCACCACGGCCGGGAGCATCTATGCCTGGGGCTTGAACGCCGATGGGCAGCTCGGAGACGGAACGACGACAAACTCCCCCCTCCCCGAAAAGATCACGTTAAGCGCGAAAGTCTCTTCAATTGCTTCCGGAGAGCACCACTCCCTTGCCCTCGCTTCAAGCGGGAGCGTTTTCGCTTGGGGCTCGAATGGTTTCGGCCAGCTCGGAGACGGAACGACAGCCAATAAGTTGTCGCCGACAGACATCACCTCCGGATTCGCCCTTCCCTCGGACGAGGAGGTGTCCTCGCTGGATGCGGGATACTATCATTCCCTTGCCCTTACCTCGGCTGGGAAGGTCTTTACTTGGGGCTTGAACGCCGATGGGCAGCTCGGAGACGGAACGACCATCAGCGAGCCATCCCCGACAGACATCACCTCCAAATTCAGCCTCGCGGCAGGCGAAAAGGTCTCGTCGATCGTGACGGGCGAGTTCCATTCCCTCGCCCTCACCTCGGCCAAAAGAGTCTTCGCCTGGGGCCACAACGCTTATGGCCAGCTCGGAGACGGAACGACAGCCAATAAGTTGTCGCCGACAGACATCACCTCCGGATTCGCTCTCCCCTCGGGCGAGACAATCGCCTCGATCGCCGTGGGATCCTATCATTCCTTCGCCCTCACCTCGGCCGGAAGAATCTTCGATTGGGGCTATAACGGCAATGGCCAGCTCGGAGACGGAACGACCGGCAACCGAACCTCCCCAGCGGATATCACCTCCATATTCAGCCTCACTGAAGGCGAAACGGTCTCGTCGATCTACGCGGGATACTACCATTCCTTCGCCCTCACCTCGGCCGGCAATGTCTACGCCTGGGGCATTAACTCAAGCGGGCAGCTCGGAGACGGGACGTCGATAAACTCTCCCTTGCCCAAAAAAATCACGGTAGGCGGGGTGGCAGTGTCCTCTTTGGCCGTGGGAAACGACCACTCCCTCGCCCTTGCCCCAGCCGGCATTGTCTACGCTTGGGGTTTGAACGCCAGCGGCCAGCTCGGAGACGGGACGACCGACAACAGATTATCGCCCACGGCGGCATGCATTTCCCCCGACTACGTCTTCGCGGCAAACCTCTTCGGCTACAGAACCTGCGATCAGTACAATGAGGCCTACGCGGCGCTCTCCGGCGACTACACTGCCCTAACGGAAGGGCAGAAAGCGAACCTGTCGAGCATCTCCTCCAACGACTATCCGGCCCTTACGGCGTCGGGCGGCTCCTACGACTATGGTTCCTCGTCTAAGACAATCCCTACGACCGCCGCGACCAAGTGGGCGGCCATCCTTGCCCTGCACGCCTCGGTGTCGGGGGCCGTGGTGTCTGCCTCTTCTGGGGGCGACTCCGGCGGCGCGTTCGAACTTTCGGCAACCCTCGGGGTGCTCGCCCTCGGATCGGCGGCGGCCTACGGAAAGCGCAGAAAACGGGGCGTTTGACGAGCAAGTTCGCCTAAAAAGCTATCCAAAATAAAATAACTGACAACAACAAACGCACCCCGAATTCTGCTCCAAATCAAAAAACGGGGTTCTTTTTGTATGGGGATAACAAGACGCATAGAAGCTTGGGCAGGAAATTGGGGGCCTTCGCTAAAGGCTCCATCAACCCCAGCGCAAGTCCCTGCTTAACGCCGCCGAAAGAAGATCTTTAAGACAGGGCTGGATTAGGCAAATTGACGCTTGGACACCACCAAAAATCCTCTTTCCGCCGGATAGCGCAGGCACTCGTCTTTTTTACGTCTTGGCGATCCCTTCCTCCGTAAGGGTCATGACGGGGAAATGGCGTCGCTCAATGAAAGAAGCATCGTGGCTGACGATGAGGGCGCAGCCTTGGAAAGAATCTAAGAGGCTGTCCAGCATCCGGGCACTGAAGGGCGAAAGATTCCGGGTTGGCTCATCGAGGAGAAGCACATTCTTTTCCTCGAGGACCATTTTAAGAAGAAACAGTTTGGCTTTCTGCCCGCCTGAAAGAGAAGAGAGGGGATAGAGCATCTCCGCGCTCGTGTAGCGCAGCGAGCCCAGATAAAGCCGAGCGCGCGTCAGGGTTTCTTTCCGCGAATCCGAGCAGAGAAAGGAGAGGATCGTTCCCGCAGAAGGAAAACTCTCTTCGTAATTCTGAGGCATGAAGCCAAGACGGATATCCGTCCGGCGTTTGTTCAGCTCATAAAGCGCCTCGAGCAGGGTGCTTTTCCCGATGCCATTTGGGCCGACGAGAACGCTTTGGCCCGGGCCGAGGAGATCGAAATCGATTCGGGGGATCAAGACGCGGCCATCTTTCATCAAAGGCCCATGGAACGAGAGGATCCGTTTGCCGTTTGCCACGCAGACAGAGGGCGGGAAGACAAGATTGAGAAATGGATCGCCTTCGGGTTTCTCCCCGATTGCATCTTCCTCTTTCTCGAGACGCTTTTTGGCTGAGAGAAGCCTTTTCATCCGCTTCTTGAGGAGCCGGCCGGTCTCCGGATCCCGCACGCACTGATCCTGATCGTATTTAACCTCTTGATAGATGGCGGCCCACCGCCGCTTCTTTTGAGCCAACTGCGATTCTTTCTTCTCGATGACCCGGGTCTCTTTCACAAATAAATCCGCGCGTCTGGCCTTGTATTCCTCGTAAGGGATCCGAACAAAGGTGGTTTTCATCTCGCTCTTCCGCTTTAGCTGCTCCAAATGAAGGATGCCAGTCGCGCAATCCGAAATGAGCCGCTCATCGTGGCTCACGAACAGGACGGGGACGTTGACGTTCAAAAGGAAATCCCTGAGGAGAGACAGACTCTCCAAATCAAGGTCATTCGATGGCTCATCAAGGAGAAAAGAACGATAGGGCCTAAGCCTTAGTTTTGCCAAGGCCAAGCGCACGATTTCACCGCCGGAGAACTCGGCGATCTTCTTCTTGGGAGAAAAGCTTTCTTTCGGGAAATGCTCTTTCTCTAAGAAAGCCGGTATTCTCCCCAAAAGAGCATAATCCTCGATCATTCCGTCGGGCGCGTCCAAGAGGAAATAATCCAGGACGTTCGTTTCGCCCCAGTGGAACCGGAGATCCTGTTCGAGATAGCCCACGGGCGCGTCGAGGGATTTGCTCCCTTCCGTTTCAAAGCCCGGAAGGGGCGATTCCATCAGCCACTTCAAAAGGGTGCTCTTCCCGTTCCCCTCCTCCCCGATGAGCGCGATCCGCTCCCCGGGATTGACAACAAAAGAAAGATCATGGATCAAAACCCGCCCTTCTTTGACGGCGGTGATGGTCAACCGGTCGACTTGGATCATGTGAAAAACCTCCTGTGAAAAGCAAAAAACGCAAAAGAACGTTCCAATCATTCCGTTCTAATTTGCGTGAGAGGCTATAGGCGCATGGGTTTTGTACTTTTGTTATGGTAAACGTTTCTCTCTTCTTCGTCAAATCCCTGCGGCCGAGAATGATTTGCCTTTCTTTGCCAAAAAGCAGAAGGAATAGCGAAGAACGGGACTCGTGGTGGATTTCTTCGCCACCCATCTCTAGAATTGTCCAACGACCGAAAAAGGAATCCGCTTTCGATCGAAAAACGCTCAAATCGTTTTGGATTCCCTTTTGGGCCATCCTCTCCGTCAGTAAGCATCTATTTATAATTAATATTTTAATGTTTATCATTAATAATATATTGACTTGGATTAATTTTTAATCTACAATGCCTCCGAACATGAAAGGAAATGTTTTATGGAAAACGTCAGGGATGAAAAAGAAAAAAACCGAATCCGATTAGTGAAGATCTCCCATATAGGGAGCATCCTCTTCAAAATCCTCGCCATCCTTTGCCTCGTCGCCTCCGCTTTAGCGCTCAGCGGATTGATCGCAAGTTTCTTCGTCGACTGGGGCTGGGTCCAAAGCGAGATCACCAGCCATAAGGCCAACCCAAGCTTCGACGTGAGTCTCCTCAATACGACCAACGCCGCTGTCGCCTGCACCTCTGGTTTCCTCGGCGCGGGGACCGGCGCCGTCAACCTCTACTTCGTCCACCGCCTTTTCGAGACGATCTACCAAGCCAAGACCCCATTCACCGCCGCCGCGGTGAAGAACCTCAATGTCATCGGCATTGTTTCGCTCGCTCAAAGCATCGGGGTGTCCTTATTCATGAGCATTCTGGTCGGCGCCACCCACGTCGCCATCTCGACAAGCGGCTGGGGCATGAGCGTTGGCTTCGCCCTCTTCATCTTCTTGCTGTCCTTGGTCTTCCGCTATGGCGTCTCGCTCCAAGAAGAAAGCGACACCACCTTATGATTGTCTTACGGCTCGACCGGGTGATGGCCGATCGGAAAATGTCGCTCAACGAACTGGCGGAGAAAGTCGGGATCTCCAACGTCAACCTCTCCAACATCAAGACGGGCAAGATCTCGGCGATCCGCTTCTCGACGCTCGACGGGATCTGCAAAGCGCTCCATTGCCAACCCGGCGACGTCTTGGAATACCAGGAGGAAGCGGCTGAATAAAAGCCGATTCCCCCGCCTAGCGCGGGCGAAACCGGAATCCCCTTGAGGCGCTCTCCTTATCTTATTGGGGAGCAATCTCAAGATCCTTGTTGATGGTATTCGCAAGAGCCAGCAAGCAAAGGAAGGACGTTTTGCTCAACGAACGCAACGCGGTCATAGATGGCGGGTTTGAAAGAAGAAGCCATGGCGATGACCGCTTGGGCCCCGGGGTTGACGTAAATGAGGTTTCCTCCGTCCCCTATCGCCGCGTATATGCCCCGATTCGGATCGACGATCCAGAAAAGGAAGCCATAGGACATCCCACCGAAGCGATATCCGCAACTTAGCGAGGGCGCAGTCACCTCAGAAATCCATTTCTCAGAAACGATTCGCTGGCCTTCATAAACGCCCTTATTTAGGCAAAGAAGGCCGATTTTCGCCATGTCCATCGCGCCGAGCGCCAAGCCCCATCCCGCCGTGTTGGCCCCTTGAGGATCAGCGAACCAAACATCGCCCTTGGGACGCTTCGACATCAGAAAGTCGAGTTGGGCCGTTTGGGAGGATGCGGCATCATTGTGATGCGGAGCGATGCCTAAGGGGGCGAAAAGATAGCGGTTGGCAAATTCGGACAGGCTCATCTTACTCACCCCAGCCACGATGCCTCCGAGAATCTGAATGCCCAAGGTAGAGTACAAAAAAGCGCCGGTAATCCCTTTTCTCCCGCCCAAAAGATCGAGCGCCGCCTTTGTCCAGTCGGGGCTTGTGCAAACCCTTTTCCAAGGCTCACTGCGATATTTATAGGGCGCGGTCATCGTCAAAAGATGGCGAAGCGTGACATCTTTTATCGTTTTTTCTCCTTTTTTCGGGACATAATCCGGATAATAGTCCAACACTTTGTCATCAATCGAAAAGATCAGACCTCGGTCGATGGCGATCCCAGTCAACAGAGCGAGCACGCTTTTGGTGACGGACATGACGTTCAAGGTGTCGCCCGGCTTAAAGCCATGGCGATAGAGCTCAAGCTTCGTTTCGCCTTTTATTCCAACGAGCTCATAAACGTTGTCGCATTTTTCTGTCAGGCTTTTCTCTAAGTCAGAAACAGTGATCATGGTAGCCTCCTTTTCCCGCTTAACGACGATGTTAACTCGATTTAAAATCTTTTTCCAACAACGCAAGAGAGGCGACCTACCTCGAAATCCAACCGCCGCCGATAGCGGATGAAGAGGAAATTGATTCCCTCTCAAGATTCCCTGTCTTCCATCAGCGGTCGGAAAAAAGGCGAGGCGACCCATTCTCGTGAGCGCCCCCCCCAAAAAACGATGGGCTTTTTGAGAAAGAAGGCCTTGGCGAAAAACAGGGCTTCTTTGCTGAAAAAGCGGAAAAAGGAGATGAAAAGCAACTTTTCTGCCGAAGAATAACTCGGCGAAAAGGCCAGGCCGAAACGAATCCTCTTTCCGATCAACGAGGTTTTGCTTTCTTGGAAGGAATGGAAAGCCACAAACGTTCAAAAAGAGGCTTTGAGCATATTCTTTGTATCTCATGGAGCTGGCTCATAAGATAATGGCGAAAGAAGGGAAAAACATGAACATATACG
>Ga0183095_10739_pt2 | contig 42683 bp, 38 predicted proteins | sample BioMet4_FD_130346 | JGI IMG/M metagenome (GOLD analysis project Ga0183095, IMG submission 130346) | Microbial communities from bioreactor (seeded with sewage sludge) at LBNL, California, USA - Biofuel metagenome 4 (v2) (version 3) | ecosystem: Engineered > Bioreactor > Anaerobic > Unclassified ...
AAAATGCAGCCATCATCACGATTTCGGTGCTTTATTTTCTCTTTACCGTCGTTTTCTATACCATGAACGGCATCGGTTTCAATGCGATGCTGCCTCGAATTTCGAACGATAGCTATGACCAAAGCAACATTTGCACCATCAATTCAATCTTTACTTCGGTAGGTTCCCTATTCAGCGCCGTCGCCGTCACCGTCTTGAAGTTCCTGGGCGGGGAGGATTCGCAAAAAGCCTGGACGATTTATGTCATCATTCTTGCTGTTATCGCTCTTCTTGGCGAGGTCTTATGTTTTATCTTTGTTAAAGAAGATCCCAAGATCGTCGTGAATCAGAACAAAACGCCCGATCGGAGAGAAACCTGGAGAGGAATGGGGGCTTTATTCCGCTGCAAATATTTCTATATCGCCATCGCAATGTTTATCCTCAATTATTACCTCTCGCTTTCAGTCGTAGGCATTGGCAAATATTATGCCCAATACGTCTTAGGAAACGAGGATGCATTTAGTCTTTTTGGCAGCGTGCCGATGATCACGATGGGCATTGGTCTTTTACTGACCCCCTTAGCGGTGAAAAAGCTCAACAAGAAAAACACTTTGATTATCGCGATTGCCTGCGTAGTTCTTGGTAACCTGATTGGCTCGGTTGCCCCCACTTCTTTTGCCGCCGCTTTCACCGGTGTCATGGTCAAAGGATTGGGTTCTGCCGTGGTCATGTCCCAGCTTTATACTTTGGCCCCGGATATGGTGGATTATATTGCCATCAAGACGGGGATCCGCGTTGAAGGCTTAGCCGCCAGCGCGAATAGTTTTGGCTGCAAGATTGGCAGCGGTTTAGGCGCCGCAACAGTCTTGTGGCTTTTGCCTTGGTGTGGTTACGTGGCTGGAGCGAGCAGCCAAAACAATACGGCCTTGATGACCTTCACCACCCTTTATTGGTGGGTCCCATTAGGCTTGTCTATCATCCTTTTGATTCTGGCTTCATTCTGGAATATTCAAAAAGACACAAAGAAACTTGAATTAGCCAAATCCAAGCAAATAAACGATTCCTCAGTCTCGACAATGCCGGATAACAACGCGACTCATTAATCGTTCACTAAAGACTTAAAGAACTTAAGCGCCATATCGGAGCTCATGTAATTGCCTTTGTTGGCAACGTTATTAAGATTCTTCACTAAAGCCGCTTCGGGATGAAATTGAAGCCCAATCTCATAGGTTTTATCAAGGCGTTCAATGCTTTCGATCATCTCCACTCCGTCGGTCAATGTCGTTCCCGTCACTTTTAATTGGGTATTCGCCACGCTTTGAAGCGCTTGGTGATGCCAAGAAGGGACTTTCTCAAGATTCTTCGTTCCGGCGATCTTGTAAAGCCTGCTGTCCTCTTTAACACTCACATCGTGCGGGGCGTAATCCCGATAATTATCTCCGACTTTTTCATTGCGATGCTCATAGTTGTACGTTAAGCCTAAGCTTGTGAAATAGGTTGGAATATCCTGAATAACCGTAGCACCGGAGAAGACGCCCAACATCTGCATCCCACGGCAAAAGCCCATGACCTTCAAATTATTCTCAACGCAATACGACATCGTGACGTAGTCTGAAACGTCGCGGGTGGCGTTATAGTCTTTTTCTTTTTCGATTCCGTGCCAAGCAACCGGGGTGGCTAATAAGCTCGGTGAGATATCCTCTCCACCCGTAAACACGACCGCTTTGAAACTGCCAATCAAGTCTTTGGCGTTGGAATGCGACGAGCCAAAGGCCCGAATTGCTTGAGCATAGTTGACTTGCAAAATGCCATTTTCGTCCACGCAACTATCGGCTACTTTTTGATCGGCGGTGTATTTCAAATCTGTTGAAATCCCTTGGGATAAAAGATAAGGCGTTCCGCCCGCTTCTTTAATGGCGGTCACAATGTTGGTATAGAATTCCGAGTCCAAATCACTTCGCCAAGCGATTCCAATCTTTTTCTCATTCGTTGTGCCACACGAACTCATCACGCCAAGCGAAAGGGTGCAGGCGAACAAGACCAAGGCACATGACATTTTCTTCGGCTGAAACATTTTTCTAATGAAGCTCATAAGTTCCTCCTCCATTAAGAAGTTTTTCTTCTTAATGACTCCAAAGAAAAATGATAGCCTTTTTCAGGCTTTGCAATCTCCAATTCCTTTGCACTTTTTAGGACGATACTCGAATTTAAAAAGAAAGATTAATCAATTAAAATCAAAGCCAATATTCGTACGAAGACCAATGAGATCAATCGCAATCGCCAAGAGCAAGGAAGGCAGTTCGTCTTCGGGGTTTGGACAAGAAAGATGAATAATCGACCCAATTGATATCATTTGAGGTTCGACCTGGGCAACTAAACGATCTTTCTGATAGATATCAAAATGCCAGCCAAGGATTTTGCCATCGATGCGGTAGGACATAAAATCCACAAGATATCGCGGATGAAAGATGGAGGTTTTTGCTATGATCGTCCCTTTCTTTTCACCATGAATAATCAATTCGTATTTCGGGTGAAAAAAAGAAAGTGCCTCATGAACAAAAGCAACTTCATTCCCTAAGGGATCAAAAATATGAATTTGATTCCCGACGACAATGAACTGCCCTTTGGCCCGACCTTCGGTTGTGTAGCGAAGTTGACCACTTTCATCGGTGATGGTGTATTTTTTGACGCTTGAGAAGACCTGTTCTTTGATGCACAAAGCCATGGTGATACCTTTATTCTTTCTTTTATTCTAATCAAAGAAAACAAAAAGAGCCATTTCTTAATGGAATAGCACAAAAGGTTATTGGTCCTTCCCCTCGCGGTGGAAGAGAAGCAAAAGAGAGTTCAAAACCACCGTCAAAGATCCAGCGTTATGAAAAATTGCGCCACTCACGGGATCGAGAACTCCAGCAATCGAAAGAGAAACAGCCACCGCATTAATCACCATGGAAAGAATGATGTTAATCTTGATTTTTCTTAAGGTTCGTTTGGTCATATCCAAAAGATAGGGGACTTCGCCAATCTCGTCTTTTACCAATACCACATCGCTGTTCTCAATAGCAATTTCTTTACCCTTTAAGCCCATCGAAAAGGAAGCGTGAGCTTCTTTTAAAGCCAGAGCATCATTGATTCCATCACCACCCATTAAGCAATGGTGACCCGAGGCTTCGATTTCCGCGACTGCCTCTTTTTTGCCTTCGGGCAAAAGAGAATAACGAACTTCTTCAATCCCTAAAGAAGAGGCAACTTTCTTAGCGCTTCCTTCGTGGTCCCCGGTGAGCAAAACTGGAGTGATGCCCATTCCCTTTAACCGTTTGATGGCGATTGGCGCTTCGCTTTTAAGGGTATCGCTAAGAGCGAAAAATGCGACAAACTGGCCGTCTTCATAAAGTTCGACGATCGAATCTCCCTCAGCGCAATAGGAGGTCTCTTCGCTGGGGAAATCGCCTTCTTTTCGGCCAAGAAAATAGTGGTTTAAATGATAGGTTCCTTGGACACCTCTTCCTGGGAGGGTCTCTAGGTTGTCGAAGGATAGAACAGAAATGTTTGGTGCGAAGGCGATGATGGCTTCCGCTAAAGGATGCGAAGAGCTTTTTTCCATGCTGACCGCTAAAGCAAGATACTCCTCACGCCGAGCGCTTTCTCCCGTCACAACAAACGCCACAACACGAGCCTTGCCTTCCGTTAAAGTGCCGGTCTTATCTAAGGCGATATAATCACATTCCGCCACCCGTTCTAACGCCTCACCACTCCGCACCAAAATGCGGTGCTTCGTCAGGTTTCCAATTCCGGCCATCACTGCCGTCGGCGTTGCTAAAACGAAAGCGCAAGGACAGAAAACCACCAAGACCGTAACCCCACGGCGGAAGCCTAAATTAAAATCTTTCGTTACCGCATAATAAATTAAGCAGGTCGCTAAGGCGGTCAAGAAACTCACCAAAACCATCCAAGCCGCCCATCGGTCCGCTTTTTTAATGATCTTCGCTTTCTTGCTATCCTGTTCTTTTGCCAACGCCACGATTCGTTGAAAGGAAGAATCCCGAGCTAACGAAGTCGCTTCATAAATCAAGGAAGAGGATAAGTTCAATGTGCCACTGTAGAGTTTCGCCCCCGGCGTCTTTTCCAGCGGTAGAGCCTCGCCAGTCAAGGCGCTTTCATCAACCGAGGAAACCCCTTTTTTCAAGATTCCGTCAATCGGAATCTCTTCCCCCGGCAGAACTTTAATCCTTTCTCCAAGACTGACGGTTTCAACAGGAACGCTTTCTTCAATGCCATTTTTGATTCTTCGGGCTTCTTTAGGGGACATTTTGATCAGGCTTTCAATTCCTTTTCGAGTCTTCCCCGCGGTGAAATCCTCCAAAATCGTACCCAATTCCATAATAAAGGCAACCTCGCCGGCGGCTCCATATTCTTGTAAACATAGGCAACCGACAAGGGCTAAAGAAACCAAGACATCGGCAGTGACATCGTGATCGCGGATTAAGCCGATCAAGGCGCCAATGACGATGGGCAAACCACAAAGAATAATCGCAAACCAAGCTAGATCGAAGGGCAAAAGATCGGCGTGACCGCACCAAGAAAAAATCAATGAGGTCAATAGTCCAGCCCCGCCTAAACTTGTCCGGATAACCCGGAGAAGAGATTGATGTTTTTGATGCCAATTGAGTAGTCGTTTCATCGAACGTTTCATCCGTTATTGAACATTTTGTTCGATAAGAGTTTAATGGGTGAGTAACAGAGTTAACATACGCAAAAGCAACGTTTGCTCCACTAATGAACAAAAGGATGCTTTTGTCCAGAAAGGAAGATATGGATCGACGACAAAAAAGAACCCGTGAAGCGCTCTATTCCGCCTTTGCTTCCTTGCTTTTAAAGGAAAGTTATTCGGCAATAACCGTCAAAGAAATCATCGACTTAGCCAATGTGGGCCGCTCAACTTTTTATTCGCATTTCGAAACGAAAGATGACCTGTTAAATAGCATCTCCGACGATCTCTTCGACCACGTCTTCATTACCCAAGGAAAAGGAGAAAACCACGAACACAGCGAATCCTTTACCCTCAAAGAACAATTGGCTCATTTCGCCTATCATGTCAAAACGACCCCCTTGTACTCCGAACTTCTCTCATCCTCTTCTTCTGCCTTATTCTTTGAGCACTTAAAGAAACAGTTAATCGACTATTTTGGAGATAAGCTTCATTTCAAAAACCCTGCAATTCCCACTTCGTTTCTCGCCGAAAGCGTCGTTTCGGGATTTTTAAACATCCTGTCCTATTGGATTCATGACGGCATGAAAGAAACGCCAGAAGAACTTGAAATCTATTTTGAGGCAACACTTGGACCCATTTTGGCTTAGCGCCAAGGACTTTCTTTTCATTCCCCCAAGTTTCACATCTGTATCTTTGCTTTTTTCTGCTCCTAAGACCGCGTCTATAATCAAGATGATGGAATGAGGAATTCCCTGTCCATCTTGAAAGGACTCTTATGAAAAGAATTTTGCCTTCTTCATGGTTCTTGCTCTCACCTCGCTCGCCTCTTACGCCGGTCAAAGTCCGAGTTCAAGCTCGAGCTCTTCAGCCAGTTCGAGTGCGAGCGCCGTCTCTTCATCTTTGAGCAATGTCGCTTCCTCTTCAAGTTCTTCGTCCTATTCTTCAGCCCAATCCGTGTCTTCAACTTCAGCCCTAAAAAGCAAAGAAGTCACGCTTTATGTTGACGTCGAAAACGGCACAGAAACCCAGCAGGAGATGCTTTATTTCCTCAATGGTTATGGCGATGTCCCCTTTGTTTGTCTCAATAACGCCAAGAGTCTCATGGACCGGATCATAACCGATGCAACCGTCAGCGCGAATGGTCAGCAAATCACTTTCGGTCGTACCGGGAACACGGGAAAAATTGTCTTTGATTTTGCGAATCACTGCGTGAAGTACACCACTTACGATCTTTTCTTCGCCGACCACGATACGCAAAGCGACTTGAACTTGATCAGCACCTTTGGAACGACTGGTGAGGGGGCTCCCAAGTACCTTCGCTCTTGCATCAAAGACGGCCTTGACTACAACCGCAACGGCACCGACATGACCCTCGATCTCAAGAAAGATAAGATTCCGATGTATTATGAAGACGGCAAAGGGTACGTCCCGCTCCAAACCTTATCAGACACCGTTTTTGCGGGCCGCAATGTTATTTGTATCTCTAATGGCATCGCCCTCTTTATGACCGGGGCCAATCTTCAAGAGAACAGCACGATGGTCGCCTCTTTCTACGAAGCACAAAAAGGCAATCGTTCGGAAGAAATGGCACAGTTCTCCCGCGATGAGTTTGCCATGCTCATGGATATCCAATACGGCTTAAAAGAAGACCACCGCATCAGTGATTTCGATACCTTTCTCACGCAAGCCGGTCGCAATGAGGGCCTCCTTTCGAGCGACCCCGTGGTGGCCGATACGACAATGCAAAAGATCATCACAGCCGACCTTGCCGATTTCCATTCCTCGCTCAAGATGACATCCGCTTATGCGGGATCTGACGCCTTAGCGGCGATCAAGGCGGACAAGACGATCCCTTCACCAAACTACGATGAATATCTCTTGATTCGTTATGCCTTCCCCACAGCCCGCAAAGCCGTTTATCAAGCGCTCTATAAAAAAGACCAACCTGATAGTTACGAAGAATATGGGGATACCGCTTACGTGACCTTCGATAGCTTCCGAAATCCAAGCGTCGATTATTATACGACGACCCCGACTTCCGCCGCGACGGATACCTTCGGCATTGTCGCTTACGCCCATAGCCAAATCTTCCGGGAAAATAGCCCGGTCAAAAATGTGGTTTTGGATCTCTCTTGCAATGGTGGCGGCGCGGTGAACGCCGGCCTCTATGTCGCTGGTTGGTTCTTGCCTTATGGCATTCTCAACATCCGCAACACCTGGACGGAATCCTGTGGATCATATACGTATCAGTCCGATACCAATCTTGATGGCATATATGACGCGTCTGACCTCCTCTCCACAAAGAAACTTTACTGCATTACTTCGCCCGCCAGTTTCTCCTGCGCCAACTTCGTGGCTTCAATCTTCAAAGATTCAGACCAAGTCCGTCTCTTAGGCCGGAGAACGAGCGGCGGCGCTTGTCTTGTTCAACACGCTTCTTTAGCGGATGGCACCCTGTTCCAAACGTCAGGCAACCGCCGGTTTTGTGCGATGAGAAACGGCGCTTTTTCCTCAATCGAAGGGGGAATTGACGTGGATTTCTCTTTGGATTCGTATATGTCTTTCTACAATCGGACCGCCTTGACAACGAAAATCGATTCGCTTTGATTTGCGAGTAAAAAACTTCCGCCAAAGACCGACGGAAGTTTTCTTTTTGCTTAAAACACCAACGTTTGGGGTTTGCTCTTCTCGCTAGGATCGTGAGCGCAGAATACCCCAAGACAAAATGGAGACTTCCGCATTTCCGCAATCCAACTTAACGTCTTCTTCAAATCCGCTTTGGATGAAACGGGGCCAGGCAAGTAAAGCTGATCCCAGGAAGCTTCGTTATACCCCGAATCCCCTACCACGAGAGCGAACCGTCCTTCTTTTTCAATTTTGATTGATAAAGAACCCTCACTATGACCCGGGGTTAAAAAGACAATCACACTTCCATCACTAAAAACATCCCAAGATTTCTGGAAAGGACCATAGTTCCCTTGCCAATTTATGGTTTCAAGAGCAATACCTTCGCAAGGCTTTTTTACATAGCGGAGATCGCCAGAACGCAGGGCCTTCTTTTCCTCAGGGCTAATCAGAATGTGAGGTGAATCTTTAACAAGACGCAGCCCTGAATCGTGGTCAATATCCATGTGAGTCAAGATGACGTAAGAAAGATCACTGGGCTGGATTAAACGAGCCTGAAGTTGCTCGTCCACCGCTTCGCCTAGAGGAAGAATCGGCTTACTCGCTACCCACATCGGATAGGTAATCGTTTTAATCGGATGCTCTCTCACCCGCGAATCCCATCCGGTATCAACGAGAATCTTTGCGCCAGAAGGATGCGTGATTAAAAAGCATTTCACGGGGATGACAATATGATGCTTCTTCTTCGAGCGGCAAATGCCCACAAACGCCAAAGGATTCTTCGATACGCTACGATTGGGAACAGCCTCGTCGACACCGACCTGTCCACATTCGAGAATCTGCAACGATAAATCGGTCATCTTGTGCTCCAAAGAAAATCTTCTTCAAAGGCTAGTATAGCATCGCGATTTTGTAAAATTAGACCGAGAAAGAAACTCGATACCATGGTCCGTTAAGAAGAGCATTTCTTCTTTGGCCTTCGATTTATCGCGAAGAAGAAAGCGCTTTAACAAAAAAGCAAAAGCAATATTTTCGTTTTTAATATTTTTTAGGTTTTATATTGTATTTTTATTATTTGTTAATACATAAAAACCGAAGGATTCTAAAAATAACGCTTTACTTTGTCGAGACCGAAACTAGAATCTTTCCAAAGCAAAGAAGGGAAATAGTACCTTTGCTTCTCCGCTGAGCGAGCTACCGATTGGTGCGAGGGTAGTGTGGAGAGAAAAGGGAACGCCTCCTGGAGCTGCTGCCTGAAGTTAATAGGGTAAGCCGGGTTCGCCCGTCAAAGCGTCTGAGTATCCCTCTAAGGTACTCATAGGCCTCGATTGTGAAATCGATGGCAAACTAAGGTGGCACAGCGTTAACACTAACGCCCTTAGACAAAAAGGTCTGAGGGCTTTTTATATCCTCTTTGACCTTTTCCGATTTCAGAGGAGGAAATACATCATGAAATCGAACAAAGTCGCCGCTGCTATTCTTTGCCTCGCCGGGGTTCTTGCCTCGTGCTCATCCGCTTCGTTCCGTAATCTCGATGCGATCAAAAAGGACGGAACCCTCAACATTTCGACCAATGCCGAATTTGCGCCATTTGAATATCTCGATGGCACGACGATTACCGGTGTTGACGCCGATATCATCACGGCTTACGCCACTTCGATCGGCGTAAAAGCTAATATCGAAGACATGGAGTTCGACGCTGCCTTAACTTCGGTAACCACTTATCACGTGGATTGCGCGGTGGCAGGCATCACGAAAAATGCCGAACGAGAAAAGACCATGGCGTTCTCCAATACCTATTTCAAAGCCAATCAGGTTGCCATTGTTAAATCCGATTCTTCCTATGCGAGTTTAACCACAGCCGACGCCATCATTGATACCTTTAAAAAGGATGCCATCAAAATTGGAGTTCAACGGGGCACAACGGGTGAAAGTTATGTCAGCGATAGTCTCGTCGGAGCCACCGCTGTCAGCTTTGACAATGGTGCTTTGGCATGCAAAGCCCTCAGCAATGGTCAAGTCAGTGCCGTCATTATCGATCTCGAACCCGCTAAACTCTATTCCAAGAAAATTTCAGGCATTAGCTATCTCACTCCGATTCTGACCGAAGAAGAATATGCGATTGCCTTGGCTTTAAATAACACGACTCTTTTAGATTCGATCAATAGTTTCATCACCACGATTTCTAGCGATGGCACCCTTGATACGATCTTAGCGAAATACTTTGGAAGTGAGGCGTGATGAAGAAGCCTACTCGTAAGGAATGGATCGTCCGCCTCGTCATGATCGGGGCGGCCCTCCTCAGCCTTCTCATTCTCTTTTTGGTTAACCGCGATGCGGTTTCTTCGGCGTTAGCGAAGAATTTTTCATCCAATAACGCCAACTTGCTTCTTCAAGGTTTAGCCAATACTTTTCTCATCACTTTAGTGGCCTTTATCATGGGACTCATCCTCGGAACGTTGGTGTGCTTGATTACGCAATCGGAAAGCCAAAACGTCGTAGTTTTGGCATTCAAACAGATCGCGAAGTTCTATGTTTTGCTCTTCCGAGGAACTCCAGTTGTCGTTCAACTTCTCATTATCTATTTCATTCTCTTCGCTTCTTATAGTGGCGATTCCGTCTATGTGGCAATGCTTGCGTTCGGTCTGAATAGCGGCGCTTATGTGAGCGAAATCATCCGCGGCGGCATTAACGCCGTTCCCCTTGGCCAATACCAAGCGGGGCTTTCTTTGGGTTTATCTTATCGTTCGATGATGCAGAAAATTATTTTGCCCCAGGCATATAAGAACGCTTTCCCGAGTCTTTGCAACGAAGTCATTGCCTTAATCAAAGAGACTTCGGTCGCAGGCTTTATCGGAACCCTCGATTTGACCTTAGCGTTCCGTAAGATTGCCAACGCCACCTACGATTTCTTAACGGTTTATTTGGTGATGGGTTTGGTTTATTTCGTTATTGTCATGCTCTTAAGCGCCGGTCTCTCTTATCTCGAAAGGAAGGCTTTTTCCCATGCTTAGCCTTGAACATATCACGGTTGCTTTCGATGGCAAAGCGATCTTAAAAGACATTAATCTAACCATCGAAAAAGGCGAAGTCTTAGCGGTCATCGGTCCTTCGGGAGCGGGCAAAAGCACTTTGATTAAAACGATGAACGGTTTGGTCACTCCTAACGAAGGCAAAGTCGTCTTTGAAGGATTGACGATGAATGCGAAAAATGCCTCCGCAATTCGTCAAAAAGAAACGATGGTGTTTCAACAATTTGAACTCTTCCCCCACCTCAGCGTTTTAGAGAACATCACCCTTGCTCCCGTCACGCTTCATCACTTAACGAAGGAACAGGCCAAAGAAAAGGCGCTATCGTTATTAAAGGAAGTCGGTCTTCTCGAGAAAAAAGATGCGAAGCCGAACCTCCTTTCCGGTGGCGAAAAGCAGCGCGTTGCTATCGCTAGAGCCTTAGTCATGGATCCGGAGATGGTACTTTTTGATGAACCCACTTCTGCGCTTGACCCCGAAATGGTTGGCGAAGTCCTCGATGTCATCGCCCGCTTAGCCAAGGCTGGGATGACGATGGTGATCGTTACCCACGAAATGAGCTTTGCGAAGAAAATAGCGACGCGGGTTCTTTTTATCGATGATACCCGTATCGTCGAGGATGGAACGCCAGACGAGATTTTTAACCACCCCAAAGAAAAACGAATACAAGACTTCTTAATGAAAGTCATGAGCATTTAAAATATCCCCTGCAAATCCTTCCTCTCTTTCAAAAAGAGCAAGGGTTTCAGGGGATTTTTTCATCAAAGATGTATTGAAGTCTTCATTCATCGACCAAATAGCCAAAAAGATCAGAGAAGTAATATCGTCCGCTGCCCGTATCGTTGGTGGCTTTCAACAAGAGACCTTCGCTACCACTATTAACGCTAGAAGCGAGGCTAGCCATGCTCTTGCCATCAACATAAACGGCGGAGCTCTTGATGGTCACAAGATGAAGATCGTTTGCGCTCCAATGGGTTGAAGAAAGCGCCGTGCCTTCATAAGAGAGCGTTGAGAAGAAGAAATCAATCGCGACGCGGAAACTCACGGCTGGATAAAGAGAATAATTAATCGCTGGCAAGAGAATGCCAAAGGTTCCATCGATGCTGGTCGTGAAGACCTGAATCGTGCTCCAAGCAAAAGAGTCTGAGGATTGATAAGCGCAATAAGCGCCACCGCTCGGGGTAATATCTTCTTTCGAAGAAAAGGCATAAATTGTCGATTCTTGACCTTCAGTATTCGAAGAATAGGAATACCACGAAGCCGTCAGGGTGAGATTGCTTTCAACCACGCCGCCAAAGGCTCCCGTACCAACGTTCCAGCATTTGAAGACGTGGCCAGAAGAAGTCGGGATTCCCCATACTTCGGGGCATCACCATCGAGGACTTTTTCGCTATACACAGTCGCACCATCGACCACGAAATTCACGGTGTAACTTTCACGAATCCGGAAATTTGTCACACAGGTGTAACTGGTCCCATCCACCAAAGCCGTCGCCGTCAAGGTTATCGTGCCTTTTTGAATGCCGTTCAATTTTCCCGCCCGAGTTTTACCGATACTGGTATCGCTGGAAACATACGTAACGATGCCAGCGGCAACCGGCGTGATCACATTACCTTTTTGAAGACAATAGCTTAACGCTAAAGGAGTGCCTACCACCACCTCGCGATCAGCATAGGCTTCGACTAAGGAGGTTTTGGCTTCGAGAATGCTCACTTCGCAAAGAGCGAAGGCGCTTTCTTTCTCGTAAGCTCCGATGACCGTGATAGTCACTTTGCCCTCTTTTAAAGGCGTCATGACGCCCGAAGAAGAAATCGAAAGAAACGTCTCATCACTTGAAGCATAGCTATAGCTTCCTTCAAGTGTCGCCCCATCCTTGCGGAGCGTCGGAGCCAAGACATAGCTTTCGCCCTGATAAAGGGTAATATCGCTATCGGATAGGCTAAGAGTTAAGGCCGAAGCCCCGTCATTGCTTTTGGCGATGACGCTGACTTGGCAAAGGGCACTCCAATCGCCTAAAGAAACTTTGACGATCGTTGTTCCTAAAGATAAGGCGCTAATCACGCCACCAGCATCAACGCTACAAATAGCCGTGTTTTTGCTGAGATAAGTCACGCTTCCGCTAAGCCCATGAAGAGTCAGGGTTAACGTATAAGCATCGCCAATATAGAGCGTGAGACGATATTCCGTAAGCGTTATGCCCGTTTCTTCGCTACGCGAACTCGAAGAAGAAACGGATGAGCCTGGAAGCGTGCTCGAAGTAGAAGATGATGTATTCCCTTGGCACGAAGTCAAAGGCATCAGAGCCAATAACGAGAGAAGCAAGAGGTTTTTGCAAAGATTTTTCATTTTACTGACTCCCATGCACGGTGTTGGTGATTCATAGGCCTTCGGGGCTTTGGCGTATAATGGCCTTGCCAGATCGGATTCGCGTCCAAGAAGATTTCAGGTGGCCGGCGCCTCTTGGGTCCGGCCTGGGGACTGAACCTCGGCGGCGGCCACCCGGAATCCAGAGGAGCAACGCATGCCAGACCGGAGATCCTCCCTCGCCAGGAGGTGCGGCGTTTTCGAGACGCCGAAGAACAAGGAAGAGGCCCTCATCAAGGCCGAGGGCGACCCCGAGTGCGCGAGGTCCCGCGAGAGCCCGAGCCAAGACGCCGGCCTCATCGCCGAGGCGCGGCCCAATCCGGCCTGCCCGGCGTGCGGGGAATCGGGCCAAGCCATCGGGTGGGGCAAGGCGAAAAGCGGCCTCCAGAGATATCGCTGCAGGCGTTGCGGAAGGACCTTCATCCCCGCGAGCGGGGGCCTGGTCGACCAGAGGAAACTTCCCCTCCGGACCATGGTCAAATTCCTGGTGAACGTACTGGCCGGCACGTCCGTCAGCGAGGCGTCGAAGGCGGCCAAGATATCGATGACGACTGCCCTTTACCGGATGAACAAAATCTTCGCTGCCCTCGCCTCATGGCAGGATTCGATCGTCCTCTCGGGCGAGGTCCACGTCGACGGGAAGCGCTTCACGGCGGCCCATTCCGAGATCGAGCTGAAAGCGGACGGGAAGAGATGCCGGGGGCTTTCGAGGAACCAATGGGGCGTCGCGGTGGCTTTGGGGCCGGGGAAGAAGGCGATGGCCATCGCCGAGGGGAAGGGCAAATCGAGCTCGGAGAAGGCGCTCGGCGCGTTCAGAAGCCATATCAAACCGGGGTCGGCTTTGATCCACGGTCTCGACTTCTCGCACAAGAAGCTGATCGCCGAGCTCAGCCTGATCGACCAGGGCGAGAAGGCGATCTACAAACGGGGCGAGGAGACGAGCCTCGACCCGATAAACGCCTACCGCTCGAACATGGAGGATTTCGTGCGATTGCACAGGGGCATGGACAAGCATCGCCTCCAAAACTGGACGGACCTCTTCGCGTTCAAGTTCGGGTGCCCGGGGAACGTCCTCCAGAAGGCGGAAAAACTGCTGGATTTGCTGCTGAAATGCAAAGAAATCGTCGGATGCCGCGATTGAATCGGCGTTTCTCACCAACACCGTGCATGGGAGTCATTAAACATTAGTGTTTTTTCAACACTTCTTAACGACAATTCGCATACGGTCTCAACATGCGCAGAGGCTACGAGATATAAGTATGCCCCTAACCTAGAGGCTATCAAGGTGGATATTTCTACTACCGCTTCATCATTGGACGAAAAGCCGAGGCAAATCAGTCTTTCAGCATATTGATGGGGACAACATAGATCCCGTCTTTCCTGCGCTGACAAGCCCCATTGGAAGTGACAATCATCTTGAAAGAGGGCTCCCCCAAAAGCGAAGTGTCAATTTTCTCGGCGAGCAGATTCAAATGGGCGGCCCCTTCGGCAACCCCGTCGTCGCTTCCGAGTTTGGCCTCGATGAGGCCCCATTTACCATCCGAGCGGATCATCACCGCATCGCACTCGAGGCCGTTGCTGTCCCGATAATGCTTGAGGACGGCATCGTTCGCCATCGCGTAAATGCTGAGATCCCTTACTGCGAAATCCTCAAAGAACAGGCCCAGCGTTTTTCCGCTCCGCAAAAGCATATCAGGGGTAATCCCCAAAGCGGCCATCGCGATCGAGGTGTCGACGAAGTGCCTTACTTCGGCGCTCCGGACGATGGCCTTGCTCCGGAGTTGGGGGTTCCACGCCTCGAGATTTTCAACCAGAAACAGGTCTTTCAGCACGTTATCGTATTCGGTGAAAGTCTGAAAGGCGAAGCTCGTCCGCTTCTCGTTCCCGATCACGTCGGCGATCAAGGTGTTGTCCAAGGCTTCCGTGGAGATGTTGCGCGCGTAGGAGCGCAAAAGCATTCTGGCCACCTCCGGCTTCTTGTTGCGGAACTTCTTGTTGTCCGACGTTTTGAATTCGAAAAGCGAGGAAAAGTAGGATTTCGTCGCCTCGAGGGCATCGCTCCGATCGGCGATCAAGGTGCTGAGAGGCCAGCCGCCCCGAGCCATCAAAAACACCGTATCCTCCAAATCGTAATCTTGATTGATATCCGCATAATCGAAGGAAGGGTCATCAAACAGCTCCTTAATCGAGACCTTCCCCTTCGATTCGCCTGACTCATAAAGCGACATCGGCCTCATCCTCACGCTCACGATGCGGCCGCTTCCGGTGTGATTGAGCTCGTCTTGGTCGGCCGGCGTTGCGCTTCCCGTCAAGAGATACTGCCCAAATTTGGCTTCGTCTGTGTCGGCTTGGTCCCTGATTTTGTCCCAAAGAATCGGGGCGGTTTGCCATTCATCGATGAGGCGGAGTCTTTCCCCCTCGAGAGCCACCCGAGGGGAGGCCTTAACGACGTCGATGATATCCTGAGAAATGAGCTTAATCTTGCTTTTGGCAAATTGCTCGCAAGTGGTCGTCTTGCCGCAAAACTTCGGACCAACGACGTTGACGCAATAAGTAGAGCGCAGTTTTTTCTCAATCAATTCTTCAATAAAACGTTTGCGGTACATATAAAGCGCCTCCGATTGAAAATATTATGGATGATTCAATTTGTTTTGCAATGTTTATTGATTTAAAAGTTTAATGTTTGTAGATTAATTTCTTAATCGTTTGTAGATTTTAAATCGAAGGGGAACTCTACAAAAAAGAGGCATTAGTCTCAATCCACCTAGACTGGTGACTGTAGACATGTCGATCAACAGAACTGTTTAAAATCCTTAGGCTATGGAATGTTTATCGAAGTTTTAAGCTAGCCACAGTCTCAACATGTGTAGAGTGCGGTCGGGGTAACTGTGGCTCATACCTAGAGGCTGGGCGGGGGGATATGTTGACCATCGGGTGGGGACATATGGCAGGCCCTCGTTTTTCGCGGTTTTTTGTCGAAAAAGAACGTTTTCTGTTTGACGGTGTTTCCGGAAGGAAGGAAAGGATGTTTTCCCGGGTTCGTTGAGACTGTGAGGGGGATATATGCAGCAAAGGAATGGAAATTCTGCTGCTAATGGCTTACCACTTGCTCTGGATTGAGCAAAAGAGACAGCAAACTGAGATGGTAAATGCCGTCCTCATCATAGCCATCCGGCGCCGAAGTGTCCTCAACGATGATCTTCTTAAAAGCATCGCCCGTTTTGAGGAGGGGCTTCTTCTCGTTCTCCTCTTTTTCTCTGCCATCCACAAAGACCTGCAGATAGACCTTGCGATCCATCAAATTGAGAACGAAATCGATCTCGGAAGCCTTGTCGACCCGTTTCCCCTCTTTGTTCGTCTCGGTGAAAACGAGGCGGCCGACATCGACGGAATAGCCCTCAACGATTAAAGCGTTATAAACGATGGTCTCGGTGGTGAATCCTAAATCCCTTTCCCGGTAATTGAGCTTGGCATTCCGTAAGCCGACATCGACGGAATAGTATTTGTTGAGGGAGTCGAAATAGGCCTTGCCCTTCACATCGTAGGTCTTGACCTCGGAGAAGAGATAGACGTCCAAGAGGTAGCCGATGTAATTCTTGACGGTGTTGTACGACATTTTCGCTCTTAGTTTGCTGTTGATCGTGTCGGTCAGCCTATGGACGTTGCTGGTGTGGCCGCTCGTGGAATAAAGCTCATCGATGAGGTCGTCCAAAACGTCTTGGCGCTCGACCGTGTTCCGCTCGAGGATGTCCTTGAGATAGGTCGTCCTGAACAAGCCGTTAAGATAAGCGGCTCTGTCCTCGTCCTTGCTAAAAAGATAGGTCCTTGGCAGCCCTCCGAAGCGGAGGTATTCCTCCAAAGCCTCATGTTTGTCGCCCCCGCGCCCGAGATAGAACTCTTTGAACGTCAGGGGGTTCACATGGATCTCGACGGCCCGGTCGCGGAAGCGGGTGGCGACGTCCTTGGAAAGGAGCTTGGAATTCGACCCGGTGACGTAGAGATCAACGTTCTTGAGGCTCGAAAGCGAAATCACCGCCTCGTAAAACGTGATTTGGTTCTCTTCGGTCTGGCTCTCCTTGGGCAAGGCGGGGTTCGGGACGGCGTCGACCAAGGTGATCTCATCGATGAAAACGTAGTTCATCCCGTCTTCTTTGAGGCGCTTCTTCACCTCTTTCTCAAGCTCGATGGGGTTGCGGAGTGCGGTGTTCTCGATTGAGGACAGATCCAAGGAAACGATGTGATCCGCCTTCACCCCTTGCTCCAGAAGATAAGGGCGGTAAATATCAAAAAGAAGATAGGTCTTCCCGCTGCGGCGAACCCCAGTGACGACTTTCGGGATACCGTTATCGCGGAGTTCGATTAATTTTGCTAGATAAGTCGGCCTTTGAAAGATCATGAGAACACCTCCAGTGAAAACTTTATCCACATGTGTATATTATTTTCACTGTTGATATTATAAGCAATCGTTTGCCCAAAAGAAAGCCTTCTCTGATGAGGCCCCGAAAGGCGAGTTTATTTCCCTTATAGCCTCAACCTATCTAGGAAGCAAGAATCAATGAAGCAGATGGTAGAACTGTCAAAAAGCCATACTCCATCGGATTATTATCTGATTTTGAGGCTTGCCACAGTCTCAACATGCGTTGTATGGGGGATTTGAGCATGTCGGTCAAACGTCGTATGAGGGAAATAGACATATGTATAATCCCAGCAAATCCCCATTGGTTTTATAAAAGAGCAATGGATTTTGTCACAACGCCAAGAACCAGTTCATCAGCCAAGCCCATACGCTGGGCACCACTTCTTGCAAGGCCTTTTTAGCGGAATCAGAAAAGCTCATTGAAGGCGAAACCTCGTTGAAATAAGTCCCAGCGGAATAGGTTTTCGCCGAGGTCACCATCCCATACGCGCGATCGCCGATCGCTCCATAACGAGCAACCGCCAAAGCGCCTTCGGAAAATAAGCCAACGGCAACCGCACCCTTGGCGAGAAGGCCGATAGCCACCGCCCCCACCGCGAAAGCGCCAAGACAAACCGCCCCGCAAGAGAAGAACAAACCCAAAGCGATGGCGCCGACGGAGAACAAACCCAAAGGCAGCACGCCAAAAGAGAACACGCCAACGGGAATAAGGCCGATCGAAACGACGCCTTCGGCGCGAATGCCCACGGCGATGATTCCGCGCGCCTTTCTCTTTAGTCCCCAATTGACGTCGATGAGAGGCAGGCCCCAAAGGCTCTTCTTGCTTTTGTATTCGTAGACGATCCCAGCGAGGTCAAGATGAAGATTCAAGGAGGCAGCCGAACCCGCTTCGCCGCTTTTCGTTCCTCGATCCGTCACGGATTCGCAAAGAAGATAATCCGTCGTGCAGTGAAAAAGCCCGGCGAGTTTGATAATCTTGTCGGTCTCCGGATAGGCGAGATCGCTCTCCCATTTGGAAACCGTCTGGCGCGTGACCTCCATATAATCCGCGAGTTGTTCCTGCGTATAGTTGATCTGGCGTCTTTCGTTCGCGATCTTTTCACCCGTTTTCATGGTGTTTCTCCTTCTTGCCCTAGAGCCGATGGCATTTTGGCCCCCGAGGCCATAGAGCGCCACCAACTTTGCCTATCTTTTTGCCACCTTTGAGTTGATTTTTTCGCAATAAAAGGAGAGCTTATCCCCGTTTAATCAAATCAGCCATATAGATCGGCAAATAGATCTTATTGCCTTTCACCTTGAGATTCCCGCTATTGAAAATGAAAGCCTGCGGAATGGAATAGCCTCGGTTAGATAAGAGATTATCCAAGGCGGAATGCCTCTCGAAATCTTTGCCTGATTTGACCTCAATTGGCAAGACATCCCCCTGCCACTCGACGAGGAAATCGACTTCGCCTTGCTTCTTGCTGTTGTAGTAATAAAGGCGTTCAAAACCATGGGTCCGGAGCAAACTGGCGACCACGTTCTCGTAGATGGCCCCGAAGTTGATGTCTTTCTCGTCGTTCAGGATTTTGCTCTTCACCACCGGATCCATATAAAGATAGGTCAAGAGACCCGAGTCCTCGTGGAAGAGCTTCAAAAGGCGACGATTAACCCCGATCCTTAACGGCATCGTTGGTTCGTCGGCGGTGTAGACCGGGATCGCTACCCCGGCATTCACAAGCCAAAGAAAGGAATCCTCCACGATCTCGTGGTTGTTCTTGTTCTCAAGAGGGCCGAGGGTAAAACGCTTGTTCTTCTTATCAAGTTCCTCCGGAATCGCATCATAAATCTGCAGGATATAGAGTTTTTTGTCTTTGGGGGCGTACTTGGTGATGTCCCGCCGGTTGTACATCTCAACGTTCTGGTGCTCCAAGGCGACCATGTTCAGGTCGTTGTGGTCGATGTAGCTTTGCACCGCGGCGGGCATCCCACCAATCAGAACGTATCTTCGGAAAAGGTTCATGAATTTCGCGTGGATATAATCGTCGACCGGGATTTTCTTCGCAAAACAGTCTTTCACGTTGGCGATGACGTCTTCGTTGACACCATTCGCCCAAAGGAACTCCTCGAAATCCAAAGGATACATCATGAAGGATGTCATATAACCGGTCGGCCAGGATACCGTATCCGTGATGGTGACGCCCAACAAGGATCCCGAAAGAATGAAGCGGTAGGAGCCCTCCATCACGAGGAACTTCATCAAAGCGACAAGGTCGAACTCGTCGCGCGGGATCTTATGCTCATCCATGTAGATGTAGATCTGCTGGATCTCATCCAAGAAGATGATCGTTTCGCCCTTGATGAGCGGGTGGTCGATGACCGTAGAAAGATTAAAAAGGAAGGATTTGGCATCCTGATTTTTGATGATTTGAGGAATGGCATCAGGACGCGCGACGAAATTCAGATAGACGTAACTGTTGCTCTTGCTCTTGGCAAACTCCTCGAGGACATATGTTTTTCCAACCTGTCTTGCCCCATCGACAAAAAGCGGGGTCTTCCCCTTCCACCAAAGCTCGAGCTTCTCTTCGATTTTCCTTTTTAACATCACGGATCCTCCGCCATTATTTTACATCAATAAGGAATTTTTCCAATGTTATTTTAAGCATTTAAAGGAATTTTTCTAACATTATTAAAATAGAAAAGACAAAACAGGCTTCCCATCGACGGATTTCATATGTCCACCCATACTAGTTCGTTTTTGACCCCCTCCCCGAAATGCCAAAAATAGGCCAAAAATGGGGTTTTGAGCATCTTAACTATTTTCTTGTTTTATTAGTTTTTATCGTACCTTCTTAACGTCAGTGCAACCACTGTCTCAATATGTGTGGGTACTTATTTGTGTAAAAAACGAAAGGGTAATGACGCTTGTAAATGTATAGGTCTAAAGGGGTCCGAAAACAGTGTTTTTCGAGCTAAAACAATCGAAAAACGTAAAATTTAACTACACTTATAAAGGAACAGATACATTTCCTTTTTCCTGAGTCGAAAACGGACTGGTGAATCACTCTCCCGAGATTATCGGCTAATAGATGTCAATGTCATCCTCTTTGAGGGAACAGAGGGCTTCCGAAATCTTGAATCCGTGGTGTTCCGCACCCCATAGCTCGTCGGCGCTCGCCACGTCCAAGGTGTCTTTGTAGAACTCGCAGAACGAAATGTAGTCCTCGCGCTTGCCGTTGAAATACGTAATCGAGTATTTCTTCTTCCGGTAAACGAACTCAATCTCCCGCCCGGTGGCGATGTATTCCGTCAGTTCTTCCTTATTCATTTGTGAATCTCCTCCCAATTGCCACGATGCAATCTTCTTTTATCGTTTGGAAACCAATGAACCTCATAGATAGCGCGAATTGCGTTTGAATTTTTCGATAGGTGAAAAAATTCAAATCGAAAATCAAAGAATTACGATATCCGTTTTGCCCAAAAGAAAGTCAATGATGTTCAAGTGGGTAATACCATTATTCGAGGTATCCTTTTCGTCGAGGGAAAAAACATATTTTGGCGAGGCATCGTCGATATTTTTAAATGCGCCATATTCCCGATCGAAAGTTTTCTGATCGGTAATCCTGTCGGCGACTTGGATCAAACACTTCTTTTTGCCCTTAAACGCGACAAAATCAATTTCGCCATCCCGGAGTTTCCCATAGCGGACCGAATATCCGCGGTAGACCAGTTCGTTGAAAACGATCCCCTCCAGCGCGAAAGACTCATCGAATTCGATTCCCGTGCTCAGGGCATTTTTTAGCCCCACGTCAACGGGGTAGAATTTGCGAACCCCCTTGAGGGCCGCCTTCCCTTTGAGGTAATAAGGCCGACACTCGGAAAGGAAATAGCATTCGAGAAGATAATCCGCATATTGGCTAATGGTGGCCGCTTCGGAGCGCGGATCCTTGTTTTTGGGAAGCTGATCTTTGAGATATTTGGCGAGTGAGAGGGCGGAGAAAAGGCTTCCGCTGTTGGACATCACGTAGTCGGAAATCGTCTTGAACCAGGTTTTGTTAATCCTTTTGTGCTGATCGAAGACATCCTTCTTCACGATGGATTGATAAAGCGACAGGAGATACTCCCGCGTCCCATCCTCGTTCGGCTCTTCGAACCGTTGAGGCATTCCGCCCCACTGGAGATAATCTTGGAAATCGTCGCTCGACAGAGGAATGCCATTCTTTTTCTTGTACTCCAGAACCTCCGAATAAGTGAAAGGATGGATCTCGAATTCTTTCGCCCGGCCCGTAAGCCGGTCTTGCAGTTTCCCACGGAGCAGTTTTGAGTTGCTTCCGGTCACGAACAGAGAGCAATTGAAACTGACGCGAATCGAGGCGATGGCCACCTCAAACTTCTTAACGTGCTGGATCTCGTCGATGAAAATATAGTATTTTTCTTTCGTGATGATTTTCTTGGTCAGGGCTTTCTCCAGTTTTTTCCGGGTGGTGATCCCCTCTCCGCTCACGCCCTCAAGATCCAGGCAAATGATCTGGCTCTCCAAAATACCTCGGGATCGTAACTCGGCCATTATCTGTTTCAAAAGCTCCGATTTCCCGCAGCGTCTTATCCCTGTAATAACCTTAATATACTGTGAGTCATAGAAGGGCCTAATTTTTTCAAGATACGCTTCGCGGAGAATGATTTGTTCCATGATCAAAGGATAGGTTATTATCATTTGAATTTCAACAAATATTAAAAAGTTCAAATGCTATTTTTGTTATATCGATTTAAAACAGGTAAGCATTCGAAGGACTGAAAAAAACAAAGTCTACTTCAAAGTCTACTCAAAGTTCCCTCAAAGTCTACCGCCAATCTGAGAGAGCGAAAACCATGGGATCCAGGAAATATATCTACTGGAAAAACGAAAAAACAGCGCATTTTCTTTACAAATGAAGCCGAAATGGCAAAAGGCAGATTTCATCGAAACATTTCGTTATATTCCCCCATACGCTACCCCCTCCCCCGTCTTCCTCGCAAACCGCCTGAAGGGGCGAAAACAGGTAAAAATACCCATTTTTAGTGTTCTTAATATTTATTGTAATAATTAATGTATTATCGACTATTTACTTATCGTCTCGCAGTGTCAGTCGAACCACAGTCTCAACATGCGTGGAGGCTACGAGATGTAAGTATGCCCCTAACCTAGAGGCTATGAAGGTGGATATTTCCCCTACCGCATCAATGCCAGTTCTTATCGGAAGCATAAAAACCAAAAATTCCTTCAGAAATCAATTAGAATGCTATAATAACGATGAAAACGGAATACTATTCCATTTTAATCGGAGGACAATATGATCTACATCCACAGGGCTATCGAAGACTTCATCCTGAAGAACGCAGAGTCTTTCCCATGCATCACTCTGTACGGGCCGCGCCAAGTCGGCAAGTCGACCACCGCCGACGTCCTTTTCGGCAACCGCTTCAAAGAAGTGAACCTGGACGGCCTGGTCGACCGCGCATTGGCCAATCAGAACCCCGCCCTGTTCCTCGACACCTATGGCTGGCCCCTCATTATCGACGAGGTCCAAAAGGCCACGCCCCTCCTTTCCGAGATCAAGAAAAAGATCGATTCCCAGCGTAAGCTTTGGCGGGAAGAGGGAAAGAAGCAGGAATTGATGTACGTCCTTACGGGGTCCTCCCGTTTCGAACTCGTCAAAGCGGTCGCCGAATCCCTCGCCGGCCGTTCAGCTATGCTCGAGATGACCTACCTCGACCAAAGTGAGGTCGCCTCGCTGAAGGAAAAGCCCTTCACCACGGACATCAAAGAGCTCCTCAAACGCGAAGCGGACAGCCAAGCGCCGAAGCGAACGAGGAACGAAATCTTCAACGATATTTGGCGCGGCTACATGCCGGACGTCATCGCCGGCAACAGCGACCGCTCCGTCTACTATCCCTCTTACATCGATTCCTACATCCAGAAAGATATCCAAAGCATCTTGAAGCCTGAGAACGAGATCCGCTTCCGGGACTTCATGAGGATCATGGCCTTCCGCACCGCCCAGCAAGTCGTCTATTCCGACATCGGGAACCTCATCGGAATCGACGCCAACACCGCGAAGAGCTGGATCTCTTTGCTAGTAAGCTCAGGCATGGCAATCCTCCTTGAGCCTTACCTCCCCAAAATCAGCAAGCGAATCGTCAAAGCGCCGAAGTTCTACTTCCTCGACACCGGACTGGTCGCCGATCTTTGCGGCTGGCCTAGCGGCGCGATGATGGAGTCCGGGGCGATGTCCGGCGCCTTCTTCGAGACTTTCGCCGTGGCGGAGATCGTCAAGAACCTCCGTAACCACGGAGTCAAAATCGAAGACCACCTCTTCTACTACCGTGACATCGACCAGAAGGAAGTCGATCTTCTCTATGTTGACCGTGGAGAGATCTTCCCGATGGAGATCAAGAAATCGCCCAACCCTTCTAAACCAACGAAGAACTGGAGCGTCCTTGAGAAATACAACCAACCAATCCTCCCGGGGCTCGTCATCGACACCATCGACAAGATAACGCCGATTAATTCAATGGCCTATGCTTTCCCAGTTTCGTTACTAGGTCTGTAACGAAAGCGAGCGTCAGGAAAAACGCAATACCTAGGGCCAAAACCATTGCAGTTTGATTTGTATTTTTCAATGTTTGCTGATTAAAACGTTTAATGTTTAACGATTCAATACTTAAACGTTTGTTGTTTTTGAAGCTTCAAAAAGAGATAAAAATCGACAGTGCATCCATAGTGTGTCTACAGGCAAAAAAGTCAAAAAACGCCTTTTTTGGCGATTTTCGACCTCCTGTCGAGAATGCCCATTCCATCGGCACTTTTCATATGTTCCCGGACTCTATATCCTTTTTCGGGTCTTCCGAAAATGGCCAAAAATGGGATAAAATCGGGTTTCTCTATTTCTTAACAATCTTATATTTATTTAGTGTTTATCGGCATTTCTTAACGACAATTCGCATACGGTCTCAACATGCGTAGAGGCTACGAGATGTAAGTATGCCCCTGACCTAGAGGCTATTGAGGTGGATATTTCCCCTACCGCATCAGTCGCAGATAATGAAGATATAAAATCTAGCGAATCCGTGGGCATTTCTTGTCTTGTCGGTTTGTCCACGAGGTCCCGGATGGCTACAATAATGCCATGGGCGTCAAACAGACCAACAAAGCCTATCCGAAATCCGATGCCTTGCTTTTGATGTATGGGATCCTTGTGGATGGCTATGAGCTAGACCGGGACTACTACATCCACGCGACGGGCATCTCGATGCGGAGCTTCCGCCGCTACATTTCGGAATGCCAGAAATGGTTCAAGCGGTTCTACCCGAAGAAGAGATTGGTGTCAGGCAAGATCAGCGACGGGGACGTGATCTACGAGCTGGTGGACGAGGGGTCGGAGGGCCATGGCAAGCCCTTCAGGCACTATGGGCAGATGTCCTGGGGGATGAAGAACTCGGACGGCTGCTGAGAAGAAAAGTCGAAATCGATTATTCATAAGCCTCAGCCGAGGCTTTTTTTATTTTCGGCCAGAAACTGACCGGGAAGGCTTCTTTCTTATTCGTATTAATACCTATCGAGGAATTTATGGAACAAAGAAAAACATGCGAAGAAAGCCGGCTGATCCTCACGGAGGACGGCAAGGAAAAGAAAGAGCGGCTTGCTGCGGCCATCGAAGCCGTCCACCAAGCCGATCCGGACGAGAGGTTCATCCTCATCGACACCAAACGGGTCGAGCTCGAGAAGATCGAGAAGCGAGTCCCCTTATGGGGCAAGCGGATCAAGGAGGCGAGCGAGGTCGGCCCGCTCCTCCAATGGCTATTGGACGAGATCCGGCAGAGACGGAAAGATGGCCGAGAGGGCATGAGGATCTGCCTCGCCATCGACGACTACGGGGACGTCCACGACCAGCGCCCCGAGTGCGACTCGCTCATCCTGGCGATCCTCAAAGAGGATTACGAGGGCATCCGGCTCATCCTCGCCACCCGAAGGGCGAGAGAAATGAAAGAGCTCATCGAAGAGCTCAAAGGAGAGGGAAGCCATGAATAAGCCAACCAACTACACGCCGCTGATGCTCCTCATCGGGCTGCCGATCATGCTCCTGGAGATCGCCATCACGACCATCCTCCACATCGCGAGCAAGATCAAAACCAAATAAGGAGAACATCGCATGAACAAAGAAACCGCCGCCGATTACTTCGCCTACCGGAAAGCCTACCGCTTCGAGGAGGCGTTCGCCGCCATCAAAGCCGAAGAAGGCTCATTGAAAATTCCCCTCGGGGTCGACAAGAGCGGGGCCTTCCACGAGCTGGATCTGGCCCAAGCCCATTCCCTCCTGCTTCTCGGAGACGTCTGCTACGGGAAGACCTGCTACCTTGCTATTGTTTTGGCATCGCTCCTCCGCCATAAGGAAGGCGAGGACGCGATAGTCCTCCACACCGCCTTCGGCGACGGCTCGGGATGGAGAAAGACCCTAGGTGACAATTACACCAACGGGCTCGGCAAGAGGGAGCGCTCGGGTTTCGTCGCTCTCCGAAAAGAGGCCGAAAAAGACGCGAAGCGGATCGCACTGTCGGGATTCCCATCGAGGGAAGCCCACAACCTCGCCCACCCGGAAAGCGCCGTCCCCCGGCGGATCGTCTTCATCGACGACCTCGAAGACTTCCTCCGGGAAGAGGCTTCGCTTGAAGGCGAGATCCTGTCCCTCAAGGGGGCGCTCGAAAAATCCGGGGGCTGCCTCATCGCCACGATGAAACAATCAGACGAGCGGATCGAGGAGGCCTTCGAAACTATCCTCCGGTTCCATCTCGAGAAAGGCTATGGGGAAATCGGCGAAGAGGAGCCTGGGCCGGGGAAGGCATGGCTCTTCGAGGGCGGGAGGCGAAGCACGCCGCTGCTCCAGCTTCCGTACATCGGGAAGAAGGAGCTCATTGACGAGGGCAAACGAGCGAGGACAAGGGAAATCGGCGACATCGCCGGCCCGTTCATCGAGACGCTCTTCCGGGTCAGCTGCCTCGAAGGGGGCTACGTCCCGGGCGAGCGCGTCAAAAGGGACCTCTTCGACTGCATCGACCTCAAAAGCGACGAAGAAAAAGAAGACGCCCTCTACTTCTGGAAGAAGCTGGCCCAGGACCTCGGGATCCAAATCCAGGGCAGCTTTGACGACGATTTCGAGAAAATACGATTCAAAAGGCTGAGCGAGGAGGAATACCTCAAGGACCTCGCCACCGTCGGGGACAAGAGCAAGGCGGAGCCCCTGACCCCTTTGGAAAGAAAGGTCTATTCCGCCCTCGAAAGCAAGTTCGGGGACGATTGGTCCTCCTATCTCATGACGAACGTCTGGCGCGAGGTGAAGACCGTCCAGATCTATTTCCTCGAGGGGCTCTTCCTCCAAACCCTCTCCGAGGCGGAGGAGCTCAAGCGGGAAGGCATCCCCTATTTCATCCCGAACTCCGGGGTGGTCGGCTGGCTTCTGGGGATGGGATCCTTCAACCCCCTCCTCCATTACGCCCGCTGCCCGAAGTGCCATTACAGCCATGGACTTCTCGATTACAGAGATCTCGACCCCGATGATCAGAAAGAGGGCGTCTGCCCCCGCTGCGGGAGCCCGCTCCTCAAGGAGGGCGAGCACGTCGCCCCGGCCTTCTTCTGGAAGGACCTCGCTGACGAGGGCGGGACCTTCTCGCTCCGGATCTACGTCCCGGAAGGCTATCTCAAAAAGCGGGGCATCAAAGAAAGCAAGCCCGGCGAGGCGATGGTCCACGCGGAGCCCGAGGGGTTCATCCATTACGCCGAGAGAAGGGAATTCGCCAAGCCGGAGAAAGGATCGGCGCCGCTCCCCTTCGACACCGCGGAGTTCCATTCCCTGTTCTTCCATTACCACCCGAAAAACCGCTACGAGGTCGCGCAGGCGATGGGTCTCTACCTCTCCGGGATCGACCGGATTTTGGGCCGTTGCCCGGATCTGAGGAAAACGCCTCTCTTCCGTGAGGACGTCGCCGCGATGCTCATCGGCTCCGGCGTCGACGTCAGGGAGGCCCACCCCGTCGGATTCGACGTCGCGAGGGGCGGCGTCTATGACCTGGACGCCATCGAAAGGGTCCGCGCCCTCGTGGCCAAATACCCGGAGCTGGAGGAAGGCTGGGGGAGGTTCGCTGAGATCCTGCCCCTCATGCGGAGGAAGAGCGAGGCGATATTCGAGGCGAGAATGCTCGAGCGCGCCCACTTCAGCAAGAATTGAGAGGAGAAGCCATGGGGACGCTCAAACAAAAAATAGGGATCTTCTACCGCCTTCCGGGGAAGCGCTACGTCGCCAAGAAAGCGGATTATCGAACGGTCGAGCCAGGAAACGGCTTCAGGGACATCCCAACAGGCCACCTCGAGTTCTTCGAGAAGGAGGTCTATCCGAAAACGCCAGAGCTGGTCGATGACTACGCCTATTACCCGAGGGGCCGAGTCCTCTACCGGGAGAAGGACGGGAGGTTCATCGTCTACGCGGACCGCTGCCTAATGGCGAAAGACGACAAAGAAGTTATTCTCCGTCTCTTTGGACTTTCGAGGGCCGCCTGGAAAAGAGACGAACAGTACCAATGCTCCGGCTGCAACAAGGAGCTGAAAAGAACGATTGAGACCGCTGAGTCTCTCAGAAAGAAGAATTAAAAATAATGTCGAAAAAACAAAGCCTACAAATGGATTATCGCAAGCAAACCATGGCTGCTTTTAAGGGGAACGTCATCTCCGACCCCGCAGTTGTCAGCGAATACTTCGAGCGCTTGATCGCCCCGTCAAAGCGGACGATCGCCGGCCACGAAGAGAACGCCTACTTCATCATGGACTACCTCCAAGGCGAAGGGGACGAACTCGGCGGGAAGTTCTTCTCGCCCTACAGCTCCTCGCGCCTTTGCTTCGATTTGTATTCCTGGCTCGGCGCTCCGGAATACTACAATCAGGGATACGAGATCGCCTTCGAGAAATATCTGCCCCGTCTCCGCCTTCCCCACAACAACCCTTACCCCAATATGGATGTGCTGATCCGGCGGGGGGATACCCTGCTCTTCATCGAGAGTAAGTTCACCGAGACGACAAGCTACCCATCCAACGGCAAAGCCAGCGAAAACGCCTTTGGCCTCCCCCTCTCCTATTCGATGGGCCTTGGCGAATTAAGCCCCGAAGAATGGAAGACATTAATCCGGCGTTATTACGATAACGAAAAAGCGGCAAAACGATTCCGCGAATTCATCCTTGATATCAACGAATTCGCCAAGGCCAGCCCCGCCGATGCCGATTGGTTCGACCCTAAACAGGAATGCACCCACCTCTTCGGGATCTTCTTTTATCTCCTTGGGCTTGATCCGGCCCATTCAGCGCAGACGGATTTCGGAGGAGGGATCCGCCATGTGCTCTTCTACAATATCGTCTATGGCTTTGACTTCCAAAAATCGCCGATGGCCGAAAGATTCTTGGCGAAGGGGAACGGCCTAGTCCAAGGATTGCTCCAAGATGGCCATTCTGACATCGCCTTCGAATACGACGCCATCAGCGTTCAACAGTTTTACCAAACGATTATCGCCAGCAAAACCCCCGTCGTTTTTGGCTCAAAGCAAAAAACTCCGCTTTCGACTTTCCTGGCGGGTGAGAAGCATTATTTCGATTTGAGGTTGGGCGAGGAGCCGATTCCGAAAATCAGAAACGACAGTTTTCTTTCGATGTTCGCTTTGTGAATATGTTATTTTGAGGAAACGAAAGTATGAAATCTAATTAATTCATGGCCGTTTCCCATTTTGTTGGTTTGTCCCTGACACCCCCTCAGGAGGGCTTCATCCACGCAAGGGACATCTCAACGCGGATCTTTTGTCGCTACATTTCGGAATGCAAAAAATGGCTCAGGCGCTTCTATCCGAAGAAGAGGCTGATCTCAGGCAAGATCAACGATGGAGGTGTAGTTTTTGAGTTGGTGGACGGAGGTGAGTCCTCTACCAGGAAGAGGACGGAAAGTTCATCGTCTACGCCGACCGCTTCCTTATTAACAAAGAGGATCGGCAGGCGATTCTTCGCCTCTTTGGGCTCCCTTCGTTTCTTTGGCGGAAAGACGAGCAATACCAGTGCGCCGGCTGCAGCGAGGAGCTCAGGGAAGACGCCGAAACCTGTGAGACGCTCAAGAAGGAATGAGTATAATGGTTAAGAACTTCGATTCGTGCAAAAAACAATAAAGGAGGCTCTTTATGAGCAAGCAAACCAAGCTTAATCACGTGGGCCACAGCCATGAGAATCCGATTCTCCCCTGGGCTAGAAGCCAATTCAAGGAATTGGGCTATTCCCTCCTCGGGGCCGTCAAGGAAGGCCACGCGATCGCTTACCATGAAGAAAGGGGCGAGCTTGTCCTTATCAATCAATTAAACGCGGACGAAAAAGGCGATTTCGACCAGGTCGAAATCTGGCTTGGGACTGAGAATCTTGGCCTTTTCACCTCCAAGCAGATCGAAGCCATCATGACGGGCGAGAACGCGAAGCAGGGCTACCCCGATTGGCGGATGTTCGACAAAGGCTATTACCAAGCAATCCGCAAAATCAAATCCGATTGGGAGGGATTCATCAAGATCCTTCAGGACAACAAGGACGACGAATCCTCGGCGAAAGCCCTGGCGGCGAAATACGCCATCCCAGAAACGGACGCCAAGAAACTGCTTCAGCTAACGTTGGCGAAGATGACGATGCTCGGCGATGAATACGTCGAGGAAAGGCTAAAGTAATGGAAACAACCCCCGAATCGGACAAAGGACTATCCCATAAAATCCAAAAAGCAGACAAAGTTTTTTTCAACCAATATGTTGCGAGGCTGGGTCTTCATCTCGAAACGACATCAAAGAAAATCGATAATGCTTCCGAATTGAGCGCATTCATCAATGAACATTATTATTTTCGACATCTAGGAGACAGCGTTTTCCTCCCTTACCACTTAGACGATTGCGCCTTGATTCAACTATTGAATAGTTTTGGTTACGGCGACGGCGACGGCGAGGAAACAAGAGATGGCGGCAAGATGTATAGCGCATTTTCATCTTCCGCTTTGGTAGTGAGCGCCTTTGGTTTCCCGGATGGCTATCGAACAGTTTCGATTAATGGCGAAAAACTAATATTGGAATGCTTCGAAAAGCAACTTCCGGAATCGCGTGACAAACTTCTAAAAACAACAGGTCGTTCGCCTCGGCCAAACTTAGATGTTTGGCTCGAAAACGACGAGACAAGCGTTGCTGTAGAAAGCAAATGTTTTGAGCCTTTGTGCGAGACAAATGGCACGCATAATTTTGATCATGGTTTTTCGCCGGCATATCTCGATGAGAACCATTATCACCATAACGGATCCATTTGGGTTCCCTTCCTTCGCAAACTTCAAAGCGATCAGCGGCTTGTAAATACGCGATTCGATTGGCCTCAAAACGTAAAACATTTGATTGGTTTATCTGATTCTAACGCTGCTCTAAAAGGGAAAAAGCTAATTCTTGCGGACCTGTTTTATGATGTCGATGAAAGCAACGGCGGCGTCCTCCGCCAACGATATGATGTAGCCCAAAAAGAGTTTGGCTTCTTTAAAGAAACCATTCTCGAGTATGGCCTGCCGGAGAAGTTAGGTCTAAACATTGGCGTAATATCGATTCCATACTCCAAATTAATTCTCGAAAACGATTATGAACATTCCGATCCAAGACGGTTCGCTTTTCTCAAAGATAGATTCTATTTCAATTCGCTGCTGAAATAAGGAAAACGAATAACGATTTTTTGTCGCTAGATAAAAGGCCAGATTAGATACCCCCTAGCGTCAGCCGCTAATAATGAGCATGTAAATGCCAACTTTTCTTAATTGAAATATCAGCTGAAATCCACGGCCACCACGATCCTGATGAAATCCTTCTGGACCTTCTGGCGCTCGGCGTCCCCCATCGGGACGAAGGTGACGTGCCGCCAGAAATGGTCGAACGTGAGAATCGGGGTGTGCGATTTCCCCTGCAAATCCCCCTTCTCCGACTGCAGAGTCGGCCCGAATCCCTTCTTGAACACGAACGTCATCATGTAGGGATCGGGGTTCCCGGCGTCGTCCTTCCCGCCGACGATGATCTTCTCCACGCAGGCGTCGAAGATCTCCGGCATGAAGGAGTCCATCTTCTTCCCATTGTGCTCGACGGCGGCCTTCCGGAAAGCCTCGAGGTTTTTGATGGCGTTGGCCTCGGTGTCGCCTTTGTAGTCGAGCTCCTCTTTCTCCTTTTGCAGTTTGCCCTTCTCAATGGAGATCTCCTTGAACTTCCGGTCATAGGCTTCCTGCGACAGCTGGCCATCCACCAAAAGCCCGGCGATCTGGTCCATCCGCGTTTGGCAGTCCTTCAGCTTCCTTTCGTTCTGCCCGAACAGCGTCTTGAGGTTGCTCCGCCGGAGGTAATCCTCCGATTTCTGGATGAAATCCTCCAGGAAGGTGGAATCCGACCCCACGACCCGGTTGTAGGCATCGACGAAGGCGTTGCCGATCTCTTCCTCCGGGATCCCTTTGCTGTTGGGGCAGGTGTGCTTGCCGTCTTTGGCGTAGCCCATGCACTGCCAGATCGTCTTCTCGTAGTTCTTCCCGCTCCGCCAGGATCTGCGGCTCAATGGCTTCCCGCAGAAACCGCATTCGAGGAGCGAAGAAAAAGGATAGGTCCTCGAGAACCGGCTTCTCGTCCCGTCGGGGTTGAGCCGGCGGACGTAGGAGCGCTTCTGGAGCATGGCGTTGGCCCGCTCCCATTCATCCACGCTCACGATGGGCTCGTGGTGGTTGGTGAGATAGAACTTGTCGGATTCGCCCCTGTTGTCGAGTCGCTTCTTGGTGATGGGGTCGACCGTGAAGGTCTTGCCCTGGAGCAGATCGCCCTTGTACTTCTCGTTCTTGAGGATGCCGAGGATCGTGCTGTCGCACCAGTGAGCCGACCCGTATTTCGTCTTCCATCCGTGCTGGCCTAACTCCCTGGCCAGAACCGTGGTCCCGATGCCCTCGAGGTAGCGCTTGAAGATGTAGCGGATGATTTCCGCCTCCTTCTCGTTGATGGTGATCTTTTTGGTCTTCTCGTCGTAGTTGTAGCCCAGGCACGAATTGAAGCCCACGAGGTCGCCTTTGCTCATCATCATCGAAAGGCCCTTCTTCACGTGCTCGGAGGTGTTCTGGACCTCCTGCTGGGCGACGGAAGAGAGGACGGTGATGAGAAGCTCGCCCTGCTCGGTGGCGGTGTCGATGTGCTCCTCCTCGAAGCGGACGTAGACCTTCTTCTCCTTGAGCGCCCTCACGTAATTGAGGGTGTCCACGGTGTTGCGGGCGAAGCGGGAGAGGGATTTGACGAGAATGACGTCGATCCTCCCCTGCATCGCGTCGGTGATCATCCGCATGAAATCGGGGCGCTTCTCGGCGGCGGTCCCGGTGATGCCCTCGTCGGCGTAGATGCCGGCGTTGACCCAGTTCGGGTTGCTTTCGATGAGCGTCTTGTAGTAGGTCATCTGGGAGTTGAACGAATCGATCTGCTCATCGCTCGTGGTCGAGACCCGGCAATAGGCGGCGACCCGGAGCTTCCGCCCCGAGTCCGCCACTTCCTTCGCCAGCTTCTTGGCCTTGATGATCTGCACCTGTCCTTGCTCTTCCATCGCTTTTCCTCCTTACATCCCATTCCCGCGTCTAGGCGAGGTAGGGCTCTTGCCGACCATGAGGTCGGACGTGACCTTGAAGTCCTTCATGAAGCAGGACTTGAGGTAGTCGTATTCGGCCTGGCTGATGCAGCCGGCCCGCTTCATCTCGCCTAAGAGGGCGATCGAGCGGACGTAGTATTTCAGATCCTCGGCGTTCTTGTTCGCGTCGTGACTTTTGTTGATGTCGAACATCGCTCACTTGCCCCCTTTCTTCTCGTCCGGGCGCTCATGCTCCGGGCACGGGTTGTCGCCCAGACCGTCGCGCATCCCTTTGAAGTAGGATGTCCCGTCGTAGCAGCGCTCGCCGTCGAAGTAGCCGAACATCGCGTCGATGATGCGGTTGCCGATCGGCTCCTCCTTGGGCTTCTTGCCATCGCCTTGGAGGTAGTAGTTGACCCTTTCGTGGCGGTCCTTGTCGCCGACCCAGCGGTCGTAGTCGTCCAGGAACTCGTCGAGGGCGTCCTCCTCGGGCGTGTCGGAGTCCTGATGCCGCTCCAAGTAATAGCGGCTGATCTCGATGATGATGAACGTCTCCAGCTTCGCGAACTTCTCGTAGGCGGGGAACTTCCCGCTCTTCGGCTCAAGCGACTCGTCGGCCGGTTTGAAGCAGGCCAGAACGAAGTCCTTTTTAGCGTCTTCTTTTTTCTTTCCCATAGATCCTTTGATCCTTCCTTTTTCGTTGTCGTAGTCGTCTTTTGAGGAGCGGGTTTCCCGCTCGCTCGACTTCACTTGGTTCTAACTTTTAGAACAAAGTGTTATCCTGTCTCTTTTTTCAGGGCCGTGGACCCCCCTACACCAATTCCTGCCCCTCCTCTTTCTCGCGCTCGCATTCGCGCATCTTGTCCTCGAATTCATCGAAGGCGTCCATCGCCTCTTGGGAGACTCTGGCGGACATCGCCGCAGCCCCCAGAACGAGGTCAAGGGCGCTCCGCTGATGGAGCCTTTGCTTGGCTTTCGGATGATGGAGCAAGAGGGCTTTCCGCCTCTCCTCGCCGCGCTTGGCGACTAGCTCCTTGATGAGGGCGTTCCCCATCCGCCGCTTCATGTCTTTGACGAAGGCGGGGCGGTAGAGATAAGGGGCCGGGTCGATGTGCTGGGCTTTGAGAACCTCGGCGGTTTTCACGTCTCTTTCGTCGGCCTCCTTGAGCACCTTGTTCCACAAAGGCGTCACGCATTCGTTCTCCAACACAAGGTCGGTGGCGGCGTCGATGTCGTCACGGCAGGCATCCATGTTGGCGGACTCGTAGCCGAGGTCGCCGGTGAGCGGGATCTCCTGATAGAGCTTCTCGACCAGACGGCGGAACGATCTCCCGTCGCGGGTGTAGGAGCCGGTCACCGCCTTGTCGATCTCGGCGATCACCACCTGGCGGACCCGATACGCCCCTTCCACCGGCTCGAGGTAATGCTTCTCGATCGAAGCTTTAAACCCGTTGATCTTCTCGAGCGGGATCTTGCCCCGGCGGAAGATACGGCCTTTCGTCTTGCGGTCGTAGGCAGTCGGCTCTTGCTGGAAGAAGCTCAGGTGGATGTGCCGGTTGTCGGTGTTCTCATGGAGCCCGGCGTACCAAACCGTCTTCTTGGGGTCGAGGCCGGCGCTCTTGAAGAATCCGGGGAGCGTCTTCTTGAGAAGCTCCTGGGCCCGGATCCAGTTGTTGCAGTTGGCCTTGCCGTAGACCTCCTCGAAAGAGATCACGCAGTCCCAGATGCAGGACTTGGTCGCCCGGAGTTCCGCGCGCAGTTCCTTCTTCTCCTCTTTGTTGAGGAGCCCCTGTGCGGAGAAAATGCCGGAGGACTTCTCGTCGTCCCCGGCGTAGTCGACGTAATCCCTCACCCCGGCGGTTTTGATGCCCTTGTCGATGTAAGAGAGGTAGTCATCCGCCTTGCCGGACGAATAGAAGTCACGGCCGGCGGTCTTCAAGTCGTAGTAATGCATCCGCACGACGACGTTAGGTGTTGTTGCCATAGGCACTCTTTATCTCTTTTTCCCTATAGAGCAGGTTGGTCGGCAGGGCGTCCTTCCGGCCCTTGTCGATCTCTTCGTGGTCGAGCCCCATCGAATCCACCAGCAATTCGAGCAGCCGGTAGGTCTCAACGGCCAAAACCTTGTAGACCTCCATCCCGGCCCCGCTCTCGCACTGCCTGGATGAGACCTCGCCTAGTTTTTCCTCGATGGAGGACGCCTTGGCGTAAAGGCTTTGGAAGTCCTGCTCGCTGGTGACGCCCCGGATGGCCTCGCGTTTGTCGAGTCCGTCGTTCATCAGGGCCACCACGTAGGCGGATTTGCTTCCGGTGTATCCGCTCTTGGCGAGGTCGTCCTCGATCCGCTTCTTGGTGTTGGCGTCGAGTCCGTTGATGGTGATGTAGTCCAAATTCATGTCTCCTCACTCTCCTTTCTCGGTTCATGTCCCCAGGCTGTTGTCCTCGGGAATTGTCCCTACATAAACTTAGATACTGATTTGCACCGGCCTCGCCGCTAAATATTTACAATTGAAAATGAAAAAGTCCCGTTTCATCGGGACTAATTCGCTAAAGTTTTTTCAGATTCGTGGCGTTATTTTTGAGGTTTTTTCAAGAACGGGGGGCGGATTTCCGTCATCCGTTTGTCCTCGATCTTCCGTTTTTTGTGCCGCTTGGACATCAGCTCGGAGTAGTTCTGGAACTTGTCAAAAGCGTTGTGATACCAGTCATAGGCGCCGGGGATGTCCTTGTAGTCATCCCAATGCCATTCGCGGAGGGCCAAAGCGTTGCCCTTCCCATAGACTTTCTTGATCGTCGGCTTGAAGTCGTAGAACTCGCTCTCAATGCCCCGGATGAAATGGTATTTGTTGACCGAGGTGGCTCCATTCTCGTCCACGGTCGGCTCAATGCTGAGGTAGCCCTGCTTCTCAAGCCAATGGAGATCGTACTGAATCGTCCTCACCTCACAGCCGAGGTAGCAGGCGAAATAAAGCATATCCACGGTGCCGCCATCGTTGGTCTCGACCCAATACAAAAGGATGCAGCGGCGCTGGAAAGGCGTGACCTTCCGGACCAAAGCGTCGTTGTCGTCGTCCATCTCGCGAACGACCACGTAGCCATACATGCCCAGCCTTAAAGCCGTGCGAGCATGGTTACGACGTAAAGCTGTGGGTATCCTCTTGTCGTCTTCCATGGCTTATTTCTTTCCCGTTTGAAGTGCCTTCAACCTTCGATTAATATTGTCGCTTTCAATTCCGCATTCAACCATGGATTCGTATTCGGCATCAAAATCTCGGATTGGGATTTGTTTTAACATTTCGACGGTCTCTGTGTGCTTTTGGTAGCAGTGATCGGCCTGGCAACAAGCGTCAAAAGAAAACTTCCGAATGTTTTGGGTGATGTCTTTTTCTCCCATCTCATCAGCGTACAAATCGAGGGATTTCCGCGATTCGATCTCAAGCCTGATGCTGTCGAGAACGAATTTTTTGTAGTCACCCGTGACCTCCAGATCGCCATGGGACATCATCCGCTCTTTGATCGACCAGATAAGCTCGCCGCTCATGTAGGCATCGTGCTGATAATGAGGGTCTGGATCTCTCATGCAGCAAGGCAAATATGTGTTGCACCATTTGATATAGCGTTCTTTGGGATCGGTGACGTCGGGAAGTTCGGCGGCGCCGCAAATCGCCGGAATCATCAGCGAGGAGACGAAGGCGGAAAGATAAGCGCCGGCATCCAGGCATTTCTGGATGTCGCTGACGAGCCTAAGGAGCGTGATTTCTTTCTTTTCCGACCTCACCTGTCGAACGTGCTTCCTCTCGGGGTCCGGGACTATGGCGTAGGTCTTTTCGTCCTCTTTCATGAAAACGATCGGGATCTCGCGGTTGGAAAGCAAATCAAGAAGGTGGGTCAGATCTTCCCCAGAAGCCTGGCATCCGATATAAGCCGCCTTAATCTTCGGCATCGCCAAGCAATAATGGAAACCATCCCAACTGACCTTCTCGTCGCGGGTATCGGAAGAGAAAAGGCATCGGACCTCCTCTTCGTATGACCAATCAGATGACTTGATGAAGAAGGGATCCAGCAGCTCCTTGATGGAGTCTGAGTTGATGGCGTCTTTGGTGTCTTCGTTGAGGAAGTCCAAAGCCAGGACGTGCGATATGGCTTTGTACAAAGAAATCTGCGGGCGGTTCTTCGAATAGGCAACCGGCCGGAATTCCTGCCACTCAGGGCATTCAAATTCCAAGCAAACGCCATGGTGGGCGACCGCATAATGGGACCACATCAAAATGGAATCGTTCCGCTTGCTGAAGCAGGAGATCAAAGCGCTTTGATAGGCCTTCTTAATCGCCGATGAAACGGATTCTTTGAAGTTCTTCTTTCCTTCCTCGACTTTGATGTTGATCTCCGGATGCCCGTGAAGAATTTGATTAACCACGGGGGATATGCCAGCGATTTTTGTGAAATAAGGGTCCTTTTTCAAAAACGCTTTATAGCCTTTCATCTCCGCCCGAAGCGTGGCGAAAATGGCTTTCTCCGGTTTCGTAAGCTTCAGTGTTTTGTTATCGACCAAAGAGAAGATCTCTTTCATGACGGCGTAATTAACAAGAAGGCCGAAGGTCTTTTTGTCGCTTGCCGGATCAATTGTTGCTAAGGAATCGAAAGGGTCGTTGAAGTTCCTTGGGTTGTTTAAAACGACCATTCCGCTTTTGACGATCGCAATCGCGGAGTTTACTGATGTGTATTTATAAATGTTTCCGATCGTCTTAGGTTTCATGAATCGAATTACGAGTTCTGACCCTTCCGGATCTTGGCGTCGAGGGTATTGCCTTCGCTATCTTTGAATTCGGCCCACCCGTTAACCGAGCGACCGGTCATGAATTCGGCAGCGGCAGACGGCGAGGAGAACGTTAGATCCTTGGTCAGGAGATAAAACGCCCCATCCTCGATAAGAGTCTTGTCTTTGACGCACGTTTCGTGGAGGTCTTTTACGCCGGTATTCACATACTCTTTGATAGCTTTTGCCACGTGGGACTTGGCTAGGAGGACAAACTCCGTTCCGTTTCTCACTTCCAGGAAGGCTTCGGCGCCACCGCTTTTGATTCGGAAAAGGCTGGGGTTTTCCTCGAAACTCGTTTTCTTGAACGCTTCCGGGGCGACGTCGTAGCCGAAGAAAGAAAGGGCTTCTTCCATGCCCTCGGAGAAAAGCTGGGTGAGCGGAGAGGGCTCGGCCAGATTCGGCCTCGTGTTGAAAAGGCTGAACTTCCCGCATTCGCTGAACCGCTGAATCTCCAGGGCTTCGAGTTCATCAACGGTCTGCAAAGAAAGATCGGTTTTGGAGGCCAAAAACATGTAGGCCATATTCCATTCCGGCTTCTTGACCCGATGGTCAATAAGCCTCTCCGGTCCTTGCTTCGTTTGACCGATGTAGAGATAACGGCCTTTGCCGCGCTCTTCGGTGTTGACGAGAAAATAGATGCCTTGGAGGTTCTTGTCGAGCTTGTTAATAGCGTCTTGGACGCAATCTCTGGGGATGCCATAGAGCTTAAAGGCTTGAGTGTCTATTTTGGCGACAAACGGGCCTTTGACATCCCGGCTCAGAAATTCGATTGTGAGAAATAGCATACGTGCCCTCCTATGGTTTAAACCTATCGGCCTTAGTTATCGTATTCCATGAAATTCTCGGCCTGGGCCAAAACCTTTTCATAGACCTCTTCCAAAGTGACCGGCGGATAACCGTTCTTAGAGAGAAGGCGGATGATGTCGGACTCAAGACTGTTCTTGATGTCGCTCCGAGAAGACCAATCGGTGTATTTGGATTTATCGTCTACGATGACTTTGACCTTTTTGGCAAGATCAATGAGCTTCTCTTCGGAGTATTCGAATTTGTACTTATCACGGATGGCTTTAAGAATGTCGTAGAAAGATTTTTCTTCGAAAGTAATGCCCATTTTGTCAAATGATTTGGCATCCTTCTTCAAATCTTCCAGCACCTGCTTGGCTTGGTTGGTCAAATCGTCCATGAAGTCGTTGATTACATCGTCGTTTGAAACCAAAATCTGCCCGTCTCTGGCGTTGTATTTGTCGACCAGTTCCTTCATCCTCTCGGAGAATTCCTTGGCTTTAACCATGTTCTTTTTGCCATATTCCTTGATGGCTCTTCTAAGCAACTCGAGTAGCATCTTGAACTTGGTGTTCTTGTAAGGCATCCCCTCGATTTTCTTGAGGTATTCGTCGCTGAAGATGTCGATGGTTTTTATCGATCCTTCTTTTTCGTCGTTGGCGACGGAAATGCAGGCATCGACGAGTTTTTTGACCTCATTGTTCATCTTTGTGGCGTCTGGGGTTTCTTCGCCGCCGAGTTTATAAATGACAGCGCGGATGGCGCAATAGAGGTGGGCGCGCCCCACTTCCTCGTCGGTGATCCGCTCGTCGCCTACGCAGATGTCGTAGGCTTTTTTCATTCTCAAGGCCAGCCCCATGAATCGGGTCTCGGTGTCCTTGGACTTCTGAACGTATTCGACGCCTTCGTTGAGACAATCCAGTTTCTGGAGCGGCGTTCCGGTGAAGAAAAGCTTGTTGTCGAAGTTGACCATGATCGCGTCGATGAGAGAAAGTTGATCCTTGAAAATAAGATAAGAGGCGTCCACTTCGCTAACGGGGTTGATGTCGCCGTTATAAAGGCGCATCGCCTCGGCGAGGGACGATTCTAGCCCGATGTAGTCGACGATAAGACCCTCGTCCTTTCCGGCAAAGACACGGTTAACCCGCGAAATCGTCTGAATGAGGGTGTGCTTCTCAAGAGGCTTGTCCACATACATGGTGTCGAGGCATTCACAGTCGAATCCGGTGATCCACATGTCGACGACGATAACGATCTTGAAGTTCGAATTCGGGTTCTTGAATTGCCCGGAAAGCTTCTCCCGGTAAGAATCGTCGCCGAGGAGATCGTAGAGTTCCTTCTCGTCGTCCTTGTCACGGGTGGCGACCAATTTGATTTTCTCGATCGGCTCAAGTTTGTCCAATTCCTGTTCGGTCAGTCCCTCGGCCTCAGTCTTTTTCTTGACGTTCCAATCGGGTCGCAGGGCGATGATCCGTTTGTAGACCTCGAAGGCGATCTTCCGGTCGTAGCAGACGAACATGGCCTTCCCACAAACAGTCGAGCCCTCCTCGACGCGTTTCTCATAATGCTTGAGAAAATGGGTGACGATTTTGTCCAAGCGAGAGGGGTTGTCGATGATCGTTCTGACCTTGGCCATCTCCTTCTTGGATTCCTCAACCTGATAGACATTCGCGCCTTTCTCGAGCTGCTGGGCATAGTACTTGTCCACAATAGCGAGTTTGGCCTCATCGAGCCGGACGCTGCTGGGGCCGGGCATCATCTTGATGCCGACGGTCGAATGGTCGGCCACGGCTTGGCTCATCTTGTAGGAGCAGACGATTGGCCCGAAGACGTTCACGGTCGCGTCAATCGGAGTGCCGGTGAATCCGACGTATGTGGCGTTAGGGAAGGAATCCCTGAGATATTTTGCGAACCCATAATGGACTTTGAGGGACTCGTCGTCGATCTCAACCACCTGATCCAAATTGACCTGGGTTCGGTGGGCTTCGTCGGAAATGCAGATAATGTTGCTTCTGGTACTCAATAAATCCACGCTGGCGTCGAATTTTTGGATCGTCATGAGAAAGACTCCACCCGAGGTGTTGGCAATCAAGGTGTCATGCAGCTCTTTGCGGGTGTCGAATTCCTTCACGTTGCTGTCCACGAGGTATTCCTTCGAGGATTCGAAGATCTGCGAAAGCTGGTCGTCTAGGTCGGTCCTGTCTGTCAAAAGCAAAATGGTCGGCGTGTCTAATTCTTTGGCGAGCGTGAGTCTTCTGGCGAGGAAAAGCATGGTGTAGGACTTCCCGCAGCCCGTGGCCCCGAAATAGGTGCCGCCTTTGCCGTTGGATGCCGGCTTAAGATGCTTTTTAATATTCTCGAAAAGCAGTTCCGAAGCATAGTATTGGGAATACTTCGGCACAACCATCAATTCTTTGTCGGAAGTGTCGGGGAAATAAATATAGTTCTTCAAGATGTTAAGCAAGGTCTTCTGGTCGAATAAACCATCAATCAAGCTGTGAAGAGACGGGATACCATCAGCAACATAATTCACTCCATCCGTACTCTTCCACATGAAGAAATGGTCGTAATCGGCGAACATCGATCCTGCCTTGGTGTTCGCTCCATCGGAAATTACAGAGACAAACGAATACTGCATGAGATTGGGGATTCCTCGCTCGTAGCGAGTGTGAATTTGAATGTAGGCGTCATGAAGGGGGACGTCTTCCTCACTGACCGTCTTCAACTCGATGACGGAAACGGGGATTCCATTGATAAAAACAACCACATCCGGTCTTCTAACCTCAGTCCCTTTTACTTCATATTGGTTTACAACACGAAATACATTATTAGACGGATTCTCATAATCAATGTAGTCGATGTGCTCGTTCTTTAGGCCGTATTTGGCACGATCAAGATTAAGCCCAGATCTCAGAACGGTGAGCTTTGATTTCATTGCAGCGTATGTTGAAGTTCCCGTTGCGGTCGTCAAGTTGTGAAGAATATAGGCAATCTCATCAGATTTCAATGCCAAACTGCTGTATTTCCTAGATAAATAAATATTAAAATCGTCCTCGAGAAGGATTTGCTCGTTCGTCCGGTGTATGTCGTAGCCGCACGAATATTCGTAATGCCTAGAGGTGGTAAAAAGTTCGAGAACGGCATCCTCAAAATCCGATTCGGAATAATTGAATTCGCTCATGACTGCCTCCTGTGTTCTTCCTCAATAGATCCGCGAACCAATATAGGGCAAACGCGAGATAAGAGATCTTTTACTTTTTTCGAAAGAATCGTTTGCTCGTCCAAAGACGATTGGATGGCGGCGATATTCCGCTGCTTTTCAATATCGGGAATGGGGATTTGTACTTCTTTCATCTGAGAAAAATCGAAGGTATCTCGAACGCTTCCTATTGAGTAGAAATATGAATATCTCTTAAATTCATCCCTCCGAAGCCACATAAATAGATAATTTGAATCCAAATCGGGGGAAGTTACCTTGAACATTTCGTACATAGGGGAAGCGATGGAGCGAGACGGGGACGAATACAATCCGATTGATCCAATGTTGATTCGAGAAGGGTTAAACACAAAAACTCCACTACTGATTGCTTTGTAGTTCGTCAAATCAACCCCGGCGAGATTAGCCTTCGTTTCTTGAAATTCGTGTTCTGTATTAATTCCACAAACATCACGAATTACACCATTTGAATTCCGAATATTAACTTCTTCGACAAATGGGCCAATTTTCTGGGAAGGATATCTTCTACGAAGATCTTCAATGTAGCCAACACATGTTGTTTTCAAATCGCCAAAACCGCGCTGGAAGGAGGCTAAGTTCTTTAACATAGATTCGTAAACAGCGACGTATTTTTTCTGAATCTCAATAGACGGCACATCGATTTTAATTTCTTTAAACCTATCAAGTTCGAGGTTACCACGAACTGAAGAATCTGAACAAAACCAAAAATACCTGTCTCTATCCTTTTGCTTAAAATACATAGCCAACCACTTTTCCAAAACAACCTCATGATTGGTCACCTTAAAAACGGTGTATGCCGGGGAAACGATTCGGTCTATAGAAAGAGTGTTGAGCCCTATCGGAAGTATCTTGTCCCGCCCTATATGCATTAAATTGCACGCGAAACAATTTGGGGGGACGATCTTATAATTTTTTCTAGCAGCACACGAAAGTGTTGCTGACGTTTATTGATGAGCCGCCCCGCCGTATAATGGTCTCGCCAAACAAATCGAAGGATCTGGGAGGCGGCCAGGATCGGTTTGTTTGGCGATAAACTCCTTC
>Ga0183095_10942_pt1 | contig 42635 bp, 35 predicted proteins | sample BioMet4_FD_130346 | JGI IMG/M metagenome (GOLD analysis project Ga0183095, IMG submission 130346) | Microbial communities from bioreactor (seeded with sewage sludge) at LBNL, California, USA - Biofuel metagenome 4 (v2) (version 3) | ecosystem: Engineered > Bioreactor > Anaerobic > Unclassified ...
CAGTTCGTCCAGCGGGTTGGTCTGATCCATGAACTGGCGCAGCGGGCTGGAGCCGAAGAACTCCTTGATGGCGGCGGTCACCGGGCGGATGTTGATGAGATTCTGGGGCGTGACGGTGTCCAGATCCTGGATGGTCATGCGCTCGCGAATGACGCGCTCCATACGGCTAAAGCCGATGCGGAACTGGTTTTGCAGCAGCTCGCCCACACAGCGCAGACGGCGGTTGCCCAGATGGTCGATGTCGTCTTTGGTCACCAGGTTGTGGGCCAGGGCGTTCATATAGTTGATGGAACCGAAAATATCGTCGATAATGATGTGCTTGGGTACCAGCGCATCGGCGTGAAGACGGCACTGCTCCGCCAGCTCATCGCCCTGGTACTGGCTCAGCAGCTCCTGCAGCACGTCGTAACGGACGTGCTCCTTGATGCCGCAGCGCTCTTTGGGATCAAAGTCCACAAAACGGCTCATGTCGCACATATGGTTGGAGAAGATCTTCAGGGTGCTGCCGTCGTCCAGCGCCGCCGTCACCTCGTTGACGCCGATAGCGTCCAGCTCACGGCATTCGTCGCCGGTGAGGACGTGACCCGCGTCAAAAAGAATCTCGCCGGTGGCGGGATCGGCTACGGGCAGGGCCAGCTTCTGGCCTTTGGCACGCGTCCACAGAGCCAGCTTCTTGTTGAATTTGTAGCGGCCCACGATGCTCAGATCGTAGCGCCGGGGATCGAAGAACAGGTTTTGCAGCAGCGTTTCCGAGGAATCCACCGTGGGCGGCTCGCCGGGACGCAGCTTGCGGTAAATCTCCAGCAGGGCATCTTCGTAGGTCTTGCAGCTGTCCTTCTCCATAGTGGCCACCATGCGGGCATCATCGCCAAAACGCTCCATGATCTCCGCGTCGGTCTTGAGGCCCAGTGCGCGAATCAGGCAGGTGATGGGCAGCTTGCGGTTTTTGTCGATCCGCACCCAGAAGATCTCAGAGGTGTCGGTTTCGTATTCCAGCCAAGCGCCGCGGTAAGGGATCACCGTGGAGGTCAGCAGAGGCAGGTCGGTCTTGAGATCGATCTCCTTGCCGAAATAGATGCCGGGAGAGCGGACGATCTGCGACACCACCACGCGCTCCGCGCCGTTGATGACAAACGTACCGCCGTGGGTCATCAGGGGGAAATCTCCCATGAAGATCTCCTGCTCCTTGATCTCGCCCGTTTCCTTGTTGTGCAGACGGACATTCACCTTCATGGGGGCGGCATACGTGGCGTCACGCGCCTTGCACTCCTCCACGTCGTATTTCGGCTCTTCGTCCATGCTGTAGTCAATGAAGCTCAGCTCCAGATTTCCCGCGTAATCGGCAATGGACGCCACATCCGCAAATACCTCCCGCAGACCGGTTTCCAAAAACCAGTTGTAGGATTTCTTCTGGATCTCCAGCAGGTTGGGCATCGCCATGACCTCTTCGTGTCTGGCAAAGTTTTTCCGCAGCGTCTTGCCGTAGTACTTGTCCTTGGCCATTTTCAATCCTCACGCCTTTCTCTTCGCATTTTTAAAGACCTGCCGGCTCATCCGGCATTCTGCGCTCCGCATTTCGATACGCACGGAAATGTTGTAATTTTCTGTTGTTTCCCGCTTGTATTTCCCGGAGATAAATGGTATAGTAAGAACAGTTTAAAAGGGGAGGTGTCCCCACTACCCGAACATAATCGATTTATTCTAACAAATGATGGTTCTCTTGTCAATAGTTTTTTAAGCATTTCAGAGTATTGATGAAATATTCTGGGATGTTTCTTTTTTCCTGTTTTTTTGCTTATGCCGGAAAAACGGCGGTGTCCGGCCCTTTCCGCCGCCCTTTGCGGGGATGGCGAAGAGGGGCATTTCACGGGAATTTTTTATTTTCCACAAATTACTTGACTGAAAGCCCGCTTCAGGGTTTACCATAGAAAAACGAAGAGGTTCTCTATTCCTTTAAAGGAGTCGTAAAAACCATGATGAAGATATGGCGCATCGGCGCAGGCCTTTTGCTGACGGTCTGCCTTTTAAGCGGCTGCGGGGCTTCCGCCCGCACTGTGAGTCCGGAGGCGGCGGTCAGAATGACGCCTGCGGCGGATGACGGAGATTATACCGACCCACCCGGCTTTGCCGACCGGCGTGACGGAGTGGCTTACGGGCAGGTGATTTCCATCTCCTATCCCGGCGCCGGCGGCGACGGCCGGGAAGCAAAGGTGTACCTGCCCGCCGGTTACAGCGAGGACACACCGTACCCGGTCGTTTATCTGCTTCACGGCATTCACGCCACTACAGACACCTGGATGGGCATGGACGCCCCGGCTATTGCCGAAAATCTGTACGCCGGGGGGCAGGCGAAGCAGATGATCATCGTCAGCGTTGACTCGTTCTTTCTGCCGGGCGTAGAAGAACAGACCGCGGGACTGGAAAATCTGATCAAGGGCTATGACAACATCGAAGACGACCTGATTCATTATCTGATGCCTTATATGGCGTCCAATTTCTCCGTGGCCGCAGGGCGTGTCAACACGGCCATTGCCGGCTTTTCCATGGGCGGACGCGAGGCCTTGGGCATTGCCTTCCGCCATCCGGAGCTGTTCGGCTATATCGGCGGTTTCTCTTCTGCGTCAGGCGTAGCCGGGAGTATTGGCAGTACCGTCTTTCCCTCTCTGATCGACGACTTTTCCATTGACGAAGCCTACGGCGGCTTCGGCGTCATTCTGCTGGACGTGGGGCTCACCGACAACGTCTGCAAGGACGCCAGCTACGAATACGCCGACCGGCTCACCGCCAATGGTTTCCAGCCGGTCTTTTATGCCCGTGAAGGCGGCCACGAGGGGATCATCTGGCAAAGCGGCTTTTATCAGTTCGCCCGCCGCATCTTTCAGTGAGCCTCGCCGCAGCCCAGGTCATCGGCAATCAGGCATAAAAGCCGTCCCGCACCGTTTGGTGCGGGACGGCTTTTATGCTGCAGGCGGACGCTCAATCCTGCATTCTCTTTTGGAATGACCGAATCAAGGTGCACAGCGTCCGCAGATGATCGGGCGTCAGATTAAAAAAATTGGTCAGACGTTGGATGCCTATGTCGGTGCCGCCCTTTCCATCAGTGAGGCGCTGCCGCATTTCCGCATACGAGGGTCTGGCATTCCACATCATGTCCGCCATCACATGCATGGCGTAATCCAGCTGTCCGTAACGGTTGTCGCCCAGCTCCAGGATCTGCCTCACCAGCGGCCCTCTTATCAGGTCTTTCTGAAAACTGGGAATAAGCGCCGGAACCGGTTTCGGGTTCATGCAGCAATTTTTGAACTTCAGCCCGCTACCGCAGGGGCACGGGTCATTGCGTCCTATCCGGCAAAGACGCGGAACAGGCGGCAAATTAATGACGCGCGGCGCCGGGACCGGAGCCGCAGGACGCGGGGGCGTTGGGGCCGCGGGACGCACCGGGACTGCCGGGCGCGGAGGCGTTGGGACCGCGGGGCGCACCGGGACTGCCGGGCGCGGAGGCGTTGGGACCGCGGGGCGCGCCGGAACCGGAGCCGCGGGGCGCGCCGGAACCCGGCGGGGCTGCTGCAGCATGGCAGGAATGTCCGTCAGAAAGCCGGGCAAAAACACGCACAGATCTTCATACGCCGCCGTGGCCTTGGCGACAGACGGCCTCCCCTGATGAGGATCGGCGAGATCAAAATGCGACTCCTTGTTGCCCAGATTTTTGATGTCGTAAAAAAGGAACTTGTGCCTTCTTGTCAGGTGTGTTCTTCCCTGACGTTCCCCGTCGAACCATTCGTTCTGCGCCATTTCCCGCAGCATATCGCTGATGCGCTTGTCGCCGGGGTCCTGCCCGTAAAACAGATAGTATTCCTTGAGGATATATTCCAGAATCTTTCGCAGATCCGTTCCGGCGGAGTCGCTCCGCTCCAGACGGATATCCTCCTCCGCGTTCTGCAAAAAGGTCTTCAGCACAGGGTGATTGCCCAGTCTTGCATCATTCAGCATGGTCTTTCTCTCCCAAGTTCACTTTGATTGGCCCTCGTTCCTTCCTCCGCGAGCTCCTCGCACATCTGCTCCCAGACGTTTTCGATCGCCTCACGGCAAAAAGGGCTGTTTTCCTCCCACCAAAGGATCTGGGCCGTGACGGCCTCGCTTTCGGATGGCGTCCGGCCTGCGGCCCGGCATTTGCAAAAAATATCTCCCTGGGCAAAATCCGGGTGTCTGCTCCGCAGCCAGTCCTGCCACGCGGGCAGGCCACCGTCCGAGAGAATTTCCCACTCCAGACCCGCGCCGTCCGGCAATTTTTCCAAAAGCGTCCGGCAGATGCGTTCTTCCATCTGGCGGTTGCTCTCAAAGAGGAAGTCCGCCATCTCTTCCGGATCGGCAAAGGACAGGCCCAGCTCCGTCAGTTTTTTCTCCTGAAAATACGGCATGGCGTTCTTCCTTTCAAAAATTTCAGTTCTTCAGCGTAGGGATGCAGACGGTGTACTCCCCGCGCTCCAGCACGATATGCTCCGTAAGCAATACCGGGCGGTTGGGCATAAGCCGGCGCAGCGGATAAACGCCTGAAAATTCCGTGCCATTCCGCCCGCAGACAACAGCGCACACCGGTGTGCCGCTGGGGGTTTCCGGCCGGATCTCCAGTTCCAGGCAGGTTTGTTCCGTCAGCGTGAAGCTGTAGACGGCGCCTTCCGCCGGCATCACAGTGACAGATTTTCCGCCGCCGCGCAGCGTGCCGGCCATCACCGGCTGCAGACGCGCCTGCTGGGCGAAGGCGCCGCTGAGCATCTGCTGGGCGCTCTCCAGCCACCGAACCAGCTTTCGCTGCCACTCGGCGTCTTTTTCATCCACGGCGTCGGAGAGCTGACTGGCCTTGGCCCGCAGCAGTTCGCTGACGCGGACGCCGGTCTGGGCAGCACGGGGCGTCAATGCCGAGAGCGTGGCCTGCGAATCCCTGTAAAACAGATACCGGGCCTGGCAAACGGGGCATTCGTCCGTCTTCCGGCTGATCTCTTTGATTGTACGAAGCTCCGCCGGGGAGAGATCTTCCGGATCCATGGCGGACATAGCTTTGAGTTCCTCCATGGTGATATGGTCCTTATGCACTTCAGCAAATGGCATTGTAGATCTCCTCCCTTGCTTTTTCCATCTGTTCCGGCAGCGCGTCAAACGCCGGCTTCACTCGGTTTGCAATCGTTTCGCACCAGCCGTTGGCCTTGTTCGTAATATCGCTCTCGGAGGCAAGATATGCCTCGTCGCCGATGTTTTTTCGCATCACACGCTGCTGCAGACGGCTGAGAAAATCCAGCTCCGACGCCAGGATCCCCTGATAGATCGCGTTTTGCTTGGCCACCGCGCAGCGCAGCGGTTCCTGCCATGTTTTCTTGGCGAGATCCAGGAAAGACCGGCTCCAAAACGCCGGCGCATGCTCCGCATCAAAATCTCCGCCGGAATCGGAATCCGCACCGGTTTCGGCTTTTGTCCTGGTTTTTGCGGGTTTCGCCGCTTTGAGATAGCGGTAGGGAAAAGCCATGTGATAGGACAGTATACCGCGTTCATGCACCGCTCGGGGCCCGGACGCGTTTTCGTCCAGCGCGTTCACCCCGTCGAAAAAGCGGCAGTAGATGTTTCCGATCTCCCGGACCAGCGCGGCGTCGGCCTTCTGCCGCAGCTCATGAGCCGCCGCTTCTTCAAGATCTTTTGCCGACTGCAGGGACGCCTGGATGGCCGCATCGCCGGCTTCGTAGCCGTCGCCCTCGGTGTCCTGCCGGATCTGATCCAGCGAAACCGTTTTCCGCACATAGCTGTAAACCGTTTTGTCCCGCTGCGTTTCCGCGTCGAAGGTCTTTCGTCCCTCCCGCGTCACATCACCGTTCTCCCGGTATGAACGTGTAAGGTAGAATTTCATCATGCCGCACACATAGCCGCAAAAGCAGTCCTCGGTATCTGTTGCTTTGCCCTGCCGGTAATGGGGTTGGTATTCATAGATGTATTGCTTATAAACGCCGGTCCCCTTCCGGTTGGGAATACCTTTGCGCCCTCCCATCAGATGTTTGATGATCTGATCGTTAAGTACATCCTCTGCCTCCTGGCTGCTTCCGGCACACCTCCGCGCGGTCTGCAGCAGCTTTGGATAGATCAGACTCAGCAGTTCGTCGGTCTTTTCCGCGCTTCGGTTTTCATCGGTTTCCGCCTGGATTTCCAGCACCAGCTCCGTGGCCCGCGGCTCATAGCCCCTGTATTTCTTCTCCGGTGCGGAAGCCGTTTCCTCACCGGGTTTGAGTTGTTCGCCCATGACCAATTCCTCCTGTCCGTCGTTTATCTGTCCGCCGCTCCCGGCGCCGGCCCGTCGGCCGCCGCCGAATAGCAGACCCACTGTGCCCAGGCTTCCGGGCCTGTATCGTCCGCAGCGGAGGCGCCGTTCCGATCCTCCTCTGCCGCCCCGGCCGCTTTGGAATCCGTCAGGGGCGGGGCCCCTACCGGCTGTTTGTTCCCGCCGTCAGACGGTCGTTTGCGTATATGGCAGATGGCCTGCTGCAGGGCTTCCTCCGCGGGCAGATTTTCGGTCACATATTTCTCATAAAAAGCAGCGGTCAGAGCAAGGCAATCCATGTCGTTCACCGGGCTGATGGGCGCCACCACAGTTCCCACGCCGGAGAGCAGCATGACTTTGACAAATCCGCTGAGGCTGTTTTGCACGGCGGTGTCGGTTTTCCCGGCAAAGCACAGGTTCAGCACCGCCGTGTCGGCTCCGCCCTTTATGGCTTCCGAAAGCTGGTCCTCCCAGAGAAGGCCCTCCTCCGATTCGTTGGCGCCGGTCAGCGCCATGCACATTCGTTTGTCCCTGACGCTGCCATGGGTGGAAAAATGCAGAATGCGGTAGGTGTGCTTTTCCAGCAGCCCCAGCAGGTTTTTCTTTGTGGCGTCCATGCCGAAAAGCGTATCCACGGTCATGCCGCTGCCGTCCCGGAGCATAAGCGCCGTCATGACTCCCTCCTGCTCGCTGCCGTTGAGATAAGGCAAATCCAGTTCTCCAAAGCCGTATTCCGGCGCGCTGAGGATCAGCGCACGGCTGCCGCCGGTGGGGTACCTGGGATGAATCAGATCATAAATACCGGCGACGTTCCGCACCGCGAAATGATCTGCGATGAACCCGTCGCCGTAAGGCAGCGACAGAAAACTCACCGAATTGAAATCGCCCTCCGTGCTGACGAAGATGCGCTTTTTCGTTTCATAGCCCTGCAGCAGCTCGTGAGTCATGGCAGCCAGCGCCTTACGCGCATCCGTTTCGCGTCCGTCGGGAAAACGTCCGTCCGGGTAGCGGCGGTTTTGTTCCTGCAGCCATGCTTCCCATTCCCCGCGGTGGCAGAGGTACTGCTGATACGACCCCGGCACGTCCGGGCCGGCCAGATAGGCGGCAAAATGAGAGGCTTTTCCCACTGTCATGCCGGTGAACCCGCCGTTCGCGTCTATGACAAAAGCATTGCAGGCCGCCTTGCTCTTTTCCTCCGAAGTCATGTGGAAGCCGGAGGAGCGCAGCGCGGAATAGCAAAAATCCACCAGAACGGCATCCTCGGGCAGCGCGCGAAAAAGCTCCGGGAGCTTATAATCATCATCCAGAAGCCGCAGCAGATCCGCCTCGCCGGCGCAGCCGTGCAGACGCATTTCCGCGGTGTACAGCAGGTTTTTATGCCGGCTCAGCTGCAGGTACAGCGCCTTTTCAAGCGGATTTTGCGGGTCGCGGTTCAGGCACCAGAACGCACGGGAAAGAGCCGCGTCATAGTGGGGAATGCTGAAGCGCAGATTTTCTGCAAAGGCATCCGGGCCTCTTTCCACCAGGATCTGTTTGAAACGATCGCAGCTGCAGCGCAGATAGCGCACGCTGTAAAGCATCGTCATGGCGTCGTCGCTTTTTTTAAAGTAATATCCGGACAGCCGCGCAAGGATGGAGGAGAGCAGCAGATACTCTCTGTCCGACCGGTTTTTTCTGTCGCAAAGCCGGTTGAATTCCGGCAGCCACGGGGCGATGTCCGGCATTTTCCCCTGCAGGCAGGGGTATTTCTCCCCCTCCAGCAGCATGTCCAGCAAAAGGAGTATCATATCGTCGCGCAGGGCCGCATTTTTTTCCTTTTTGAGCGCCTCGTTCAAGTCCCGCGCAAGCTCTGCAAAAGCCGCGGCCACAGCGGGAGAAGGTTCCTCTCCCTCCCGCATCGAAGGCCAAAGCTGCTGCGCTCTTTTCACCAGCTGCAGCCCCTCCGGCGGCGCGTGATGCGGTATGCCTTCCGGTGCGCCTGCAAGTGCTTTGAATGTGGAAGGCTCAACGCCTGAGGCATGGATGGTCAAATACGCTTCCCGAAAGCGTTCGTTCAGCTTTTGGACCAGCGCCGCCCGGTCAGAAGACAGCGGGCGGGACGAAAGGCTCCTGAAGGCCGCTGCCTTTTCCCGGAAAAATTCCGCGTCATAATTCAGATACGGGAGGCAGATCATCACGTTCCAAATAAGGGCGGCGGTCCTTTCCGACATTTCCTCCGTACCGGAGAGAATCTCCAGCGCCGCCGTCACCGCCGGCTTCAAAATCAGCGTCATGGGGACGTCCCCCTGCCCGGCTTTGAAATATTGGACCACGCTGGCCGCCGCCATCAGTGTAAGCTCCGGGTATAGATCGATGATCTGCAGGGCGGTACGCAGACTCCGCCGGCGATCCTCATTTTTGCAGAAAACAGCAAACATCTGCAGCTTCAGCAGCCGGCCCTTCGGCCCGTCGAGCGGAAAGCCCCGCAGCTCTTTGAGCAGTTGCTTCTTCGGTCCGTCAAACGGGAAATTCAGTATCTCTTCTCCGAGGCTGTCGTAGTCCGACAAAAGGGCATAGGCCCGGTAAACGTCATCATTGTCAAAATATTTCTGCATCACAAGGGCGACCAGCTCCGGCGCTGCCTGGGCCCCCAGAGAGCGCAGCAGCTTCTCAGCTGACGCGGCGTCCATTTGCTGCATATTCTCCGTCATATCCAACGCTGTCACCTCTTTTTCTTCGGCACAGCCGGTACTGCGTAAAGATAGTTGCCCGGACAGGAGCCGCCGCTCCCGTCCGGGACGTTTTGTCCTCTCATCATCCGGCATCAGTGATAAATGATGTCGTAAAGCCTCGCAAGCCACGGATATGCCAGGCCCGGCCGAGGGAAGCAGGATACGGAAAGCGCGCCCTGCTCTCTGGTATGGAAGTCCAGCAGTCCCTGTCGGAAGTCGATGCCCTCCTGCCGGAACAGCGGGGCCAGGTCGTCGGTGGGACAGAGGACCGCGTACAGAGGCCCTTCCAGACGCCGGTCCATACAGCGGGCGATGCAGATTCCGAAATCGTCGTACAGTTGGCTGATCACCGTCTGCTTCTCGGGAATGCTGCAGGTCACTACCGGTGACCACAGCTGCTTGTTTTTAGGAAAAAGACTCATATATGCCGCCTTTCTTTCATGCACCTCCGGCGCAAAACCGCCGGATGTCGTGGGGCGCAATTGCGGCGCCTTCTGCAGGAAATAAAGGGGGAATGGCCTTTACATCCAAATTATGGCACAGAAGGCAAAAAACCGCAAGGGCGCTTTGTGTGTAATTATGTGGAAACGGTTTTGTTTTTCAGCCGAATGGCGGCACCTGCAGAAAAGAAAAACGCAGGCAGGTCCGCCGGGTCCTGAGAGAATAAGGGATCGACAAGGGGATAACGGGGTCAGTCAGCCGCGGCGCCGATTCGCCTCCTTTCCGGAACGCTTTCCGTTCTCTACTGCTGATTGCGCAGGCATCGCCCGCATTTGGGGATGTGACCTCTCTTTTGGATAAATTCCCAGGCGCTTTTTTATAAGCGCGCTAAAACGCACAGCGGACCTGCCCGAGAGAAGAAGAACCCGGGCAGGTCCGCTGCGCTATAGGGGGGATAAGGGGGTGAAGGGGATGTTGGTAAGTATCAGTTTGGAACAAAGTTGAGAGATTTGGCCCTGCGGCGGAGCCTGCCTGAAAGAAGAGCGACTCAGGCAGGCCCGCCGGGCCCTGAGGGGTGAAGGGTAAAAAAGGGAGGGATGAGGGGGTAAGCAGATGGGTCAGTGGACGGTGCCGCAGTAGGGGCACGCCCAGGAGTAGCCGTTGACGTATTCGGTGTAAAACAGCTTCCCGCAGCGGAAGCCGCGGCACCGGACAGGCTCTGTATAAGTCCCCGTTTTACGAGGAGAGCCTTTCTTTACCGTGCCGGATACGGACTTGGGATCGGCGGTGTTTTGCAAGGTGCCGATCACCTCCTTTCTTTTTAAGATGGGTTTTGTTTCAGTTGGTTTCGCCGCAGCTGGGGCATTCCCCGCTGCTGGGCCAGTCGCTGCCGCAGTAGCCGCAGAACCGGCACCGCCGGGAAGCCCGGCGCATCCGTTGGATCAGATCTTTCATTTTGTTGGCCTCCTTTCCGGGTCGTTCTTCTGTTCTCTATTTTTTATTGCGCACACATCGCCGGAATTTGGGGATGATCGCCTTCTTTTTTGTCATTTTCAAACATTCTTCTACTTTGCCAGAAGAGCCTGTGCCTCCTCTGAGTCGGCGGAAAGCAGCACCACCTTTCGGTTCTGAGCGGCCAGAGGGCCGTCCTCGCCGGCCTGCGCGATGTGCCACGGATCGGCACTGCCGAGGCCCAGCGTCAGAATACGCTCTCCCGGAACACCCAGGGACACCAGCGTGTTCTTCACGGCCAGAGCGCGGCGTGCGGAGAGCGCAAGACTCTCCGCACTGCTGCCGTCGCCGGCGGTGGTTCCGATGAGCAGCATGGTAAAGGCAGGGTTTTCCTTCATGTAGGCGGCCACGGGGGCAATGACGGCATCCGCCCGGTCGGGCTCCAGATAGATGTCGGAGTCACTCACGAACCGCACCTGCTCCTCGCTGAGAAACTGAGGCGTGTCGAAGTCCCCCATCGCGTTGGGGTCGAAGGCCACAGGCTCCGTCGCCGGCAGATCCACGGTGGAAACCGGCGGCAGATCACCGCTTTCACTGCCGGGATTGGCTACCGTCAAAGAGGAAATGAAAGTACCGCCTCCCTTCTCCACAATGGCCTGCCAAATGTCGGTGAGCTGCCGCACCTGGGCGGCGGAGAGCGTTTGCTGAGGCGCGCTGACGTCGCCCATCTGCTGCCATTCTACCGTTATGCCGGTGAAGTCGGGAATGGCCTCCTTCTCCGCCAGAAGGTCGGCCACAGTGGCCGCCGGTGCGGAGAGAATGTTGTTGCCGAAGTTCAGTATGCCCGAGGTGGAAAGCCCCGTATCCACCACCACGATCTCCCGCTGGGCTCCTTCAGGGGCCGAAGCCAGCGTGCGCACGGCCAGCCGCAGCGCCTCCAGCGTATCCACCTCGGCGTCGTCCGCCCGCACCTGGGAAAGGCCCGACAGGAGCGAGGCGGCGCTTTTTTCCGCCATGGTCCTGAGCAGCTGGGCGTTGCCGCGGTACTGTTCGGGCACCTGATAGTTGTCGGCGGAAACCAGGCCCGGCGCGCCGTCGTTGGCAATCACGGAAACAAAACCGAACGAAACGATGGCCTGCGTCACCTCTTCCTTGATAAGCGGGCTGTTGAGATTCAGATCGCGGCTGTTGGCGTGACAGCCCAGTACCAGCGCCACCGCCGTGGGCGCGCTGTTGTTCTTTGCCGAGGCAGACGCACAGCCGCAAAGCGTCGTCAGCAGCATTGCCAGAGCCATTGCCGCGGCGCCGGCCCGGATCCAGATGTGTTTCATATGTTTACCTCCTTCTCAGCTCACTTCTTTGAGCGGCTGGGCCAGAATATTGTTGGCAACAGGGTTGCCCAGGTGTTCCTTGATGCGCTCACGGACATAATCGCGGTAAGTTTCCCGTTTTTCGCGGATCATCTGTTTCATGGCGTTATACTTTTCCTCATCGTCGCCGACAAGACGCTGATAGAAGTCCACGTCGGCACCGTACTCCTCCAGCACAGCGTCCATCTGTCCGATCCGGTCCGTCAGTTCGGTGTGCTCCTTCTCCAGCGCCAGTTGTTCCTGTCTGAGCGGATTGGCCATGAAAAAGGAAATGGCGAAGCTGCCGATGGATGTCAAAAGCGGCACAATGCTGGCGAAGATGGCGTAGGGCAGGGCGCGGGAGGAAACGGCAGTGCCTGTGCTGACCGTACCGTAAATGGAGCTGGAGGTCTGCGTCAGATCCGGCAGCACCAGATCCCGGAAGGCAATGCGCAGATACACGTTGACGGCAAAGGCCAGGAAAAAGATCGCCGCCATCATCACCAGCATCCCCACGCTGACATTGTAGCCCTGCAGGCGCTTACGCAGGTTGAGTCCCAGATAGATGGGTACAAAATCAAAGGCGAAAAGCATGCCGAAGATGGTGGTCCACCGGATGGCGGGGGCATCCAGCAGGAAGCTGTCAAAGAGCTGTTTGAAACACATAAAGTCCACCGTGGCGCAAAGGAGAATGACTACTACCAGAAAAACAGGGTGGTTCCAGAGAGTGTCCGGCCGGGTGCGGGCCTTTACCACGCGCCGCTTGGTGTCAAAGATCAGATTTCCCTGCTGATCCCGGTCCCAAAGCGTCTTATTGCGGTCTTTCATTCTTTTTTCCTCCTATAAATTTATCGCGCTTGACGCGGCTGCGGATCTCCTCCAGCTGCCGCTGATTTTCCTCCAGCTCGGCGAGCAGCTCCGCACGGTCGTGGATAAAGGAGCGCTGGTCGCCCTTGCTGCGGATGTCAAAGGATTTCAGCACGTCGCCATGTTCCGTGTGCTGGCGGTCGAGATCCTTTTCCGCCTGGCGCGCCATGTCGCAGATCGTATTGTCCAGTACGTCGCCGTTGCCGTCGTCGATTTCGCCTTGAAAGAGCTTTGCCAGATAGTCGTCGATGACCGGCTGCAGATTGGCAAAAGGTTCATATTCCCGGTAAGGCACCGCACGGTAGGACCAGAACGGAATTCGCAGCTTAAAGTCGTTGACGGTGCTGTCGGTATCATCCACGATCCTGGTCGGTTTTGTTTTCTTTTTCATATCAGGCCACTCCCTTTCGAACAGCGGCAGGCCCGCTTCTCTCGGGCATTTCCTGCCACGAGATCAGACGCGCCTTGCGCGCCAGCATATTGACGGCTTCCTCCTCCAGCATTTTATGCTGGGCAAGATAGGTCACCTCCGCCTCCGATTCGGGAAGCGGCTCCGGCTGCGCGGGCATAGACGCCCGCTGGGGATGAACGCGGATGGCTGCGTTCCAGTAAACTGCCAGACGCTGTTCACAGTGTCTTTTCAGCCGCTGGCAGATGAGTCTGGCGCCGTTGTTGACTTCAATGATGCGGTTGTGGCGCCCATCCAGCTCGACGTAGGCGGCGCGGAGTTTTTCTTCCATCGACCGGAGCTTTTCATAGTACGGTCGGCTTTCGGCTTCCTTCTCCCGCCTGCGGCGGGCGCACACCTGCCCGTCGCTGAGATGCTCCTCACCCGGCATTCTGACGGGCGCCTCGCTCTCGTCCGGCTTTGGGGGCGGGTTTTGCCGCAGCCTCTCCAGTGCCTCTTCCTGGCGCCTGATGTCGTCTATCAGCGTCCCTACTGCCGCGTAGTCGTCCTTCAGATCCAGCTGGATAGCGCCCCACTCCAAGCTGCAGAATTCACTGTAAGCGTTGGCTTCGCGATTGAGTTGGGGGGAATCCCAGACGCCCTCGTCAGACGGACGCGGCAGGCCCGCCTTTCCGTCCTGGCGGCCCAGGCGCATCATGCCCATTGTTTCCAAAAAGCCCAGCTGACGGGCCTTGGCCTTGTAGAGCATTTCACGCTGGCTGTCCGTTCCGGCGGTGTTTGTTTTCTGTGTGCGCATATAAATCAGCCTCCTTTCTTATCGCGGTATCAGACATTCGATACCGCGATCCGTTTATCGGGTTCCTTTTTGTCTGCCGGAGGGAAGATCTGCTGCTTGTAAGACAGCAGTTCCTGCCGGAGCTCTTCATAACACCTGCTGCATATTTCTCCGAAGTCAGGGCAATTGCTGTCAAGCCACAGGCAGATGGCCGTCTGTGACAGCAGCTCCCTTCCCTCCAGGCCGCTGTGCTGCATCGCCTTGTATGTTTTGCCCGTCCGATACAGCGGAACGCTGTCGTCGAGCCAGGCCGTGATCTCCGCCTCGCTGCCGGAGATGAGCCGATTGATCTGGGCGATCTCCTCTCTCTTTTTACCCCTGCACAAAATCCGGCCGATACGGATCTCCAGCTCATCTTGTGCGGCGGCAAGGAACTCCTGACGCTGCTTTTCCGACAGATTCGCAGCGCCCATTTCTTCAAGAAAACTCTCATCAAACTTCAGCATAAGACGGTTCCTCCTTTGCGATTTCACGCAATTGTTTGACCAGCGGCGGGACGCTCTTCTGGTCGGCGGGCCGGTGTTTCTTCAGCGGCGGCAGAGGGTTTGCCGCCCGTTTTTCCAGATATGCCAGCACCTCTTCACTGGTCAGGGCCCGGCAGCTGCGGTAAGGCTCCACCAGCTGCTCACGGCTTTGTTTTTCAATTCCGGCGGCGACGGTATCGCTGCTGCCCCGGCGGGGGATCTTTTCGATCTGCATGGTAAAGGCGTCCGTCTGGACGCCGTCCACACTGAGCGTGGTGATGGTGCGAAAGGCGCTCAGGCGGCACAGGTCGGCCCGCAGGCGGGGATCGTCGAACCTGTCCGCCGTTTCAAGGGAATCCCGCACCGACAGCCGGAAGGCGCTGAAATTGGCGCTGTTCGCCTCCAGTGCGTCCCTCACGTCCGGGGTGAGCTGTCCGCAGTGCTGGTGGGCCAGGATCATGGCGACGCCGAACTTTCTGCCCTCGCTCAGCATGGCCGGGAGGGGATCCGTCTGGTAGAGCTGGGCCTCGTCCAGCGCCACCAGGTGTGTTTTGTCCCGGTCCTTCCGGGCCAGGACCGCGCTCCAGAGCTGCTGCAGCAGCAGCGTCCCGATGATGCGCGCCGCAGAAGTACCGATGGCAGGAACACCCAGGTCGATGAGCGTCACCGCGTCGGTGTCTACGGAAGCGGAGAAGTCCAGCGCATTGGCACCGGCGCCCAGCGTATTGCGCAGCTGCGGCACGGCGGTCAGACGCTGAAACTTGCAGACGCACCAGTTGATGAGATCCTCGAAATCCTTGCTGTCGCTGCAGCCGTATTCGGACTTGATCGCCTGGGCGGTCTTGGGATTGCGCTTCACGATGGCATCGTAGAGCTTGTGCATATTTTCCCTGTTCTGGGACAGCGTGACGATGCTGTCAAAGGACGCCTGCTTTCCCAGCAGCGTGATGGCTCCTGAGGCAAAGATCGAGAACCAGCGCTCCCACCGGGGCCCTAAAAAGCCCTGTTTATGCGGGTCGAAAATCTCGCTGAACAGCATATTCAGATCGCTGATCGTCTTTTCGCATGCCTCCGGCGTGTCGCCGGGCCACGGATTCAGCGGCACCGAATTTTTTTCATCGCCGATATGCACCACGCGGACGCGATGGGCATACTTGGGCGGCAGGGCGTGCAGTATGACGTCTACCGTGGCGCCGTGGGGATCGAAAAGGGTGACGCCCCTGCCGCTTTCAACAGCGCTGAGGACGATCCGCGCCAGGAGCGTGGATTTTCCTGTTCCGGTCTGTCCCACGATCTGCCAGTGACGCCGCAGATCGGCATCGCCGACGGTGATGTCGCGAGGCAGTCCGGCGCTGTCAATGGCTTTGCCGACGCACAGAGCCCGCGGGTCGGCGGAATTGGCGTGGCTGGCGGGAATGGGCTTTGCCTCACAGTCGCAGCTGGCTATGCCCAAAATGGGATCGCTGCCCACCATCGGCTCCATTGCCATGATGCGGGCCGCAATATCAGGCAGTACGCGGGCCTCGCTCATGGGGTTTTCCCAGAGCTGACGGCAGCCGGCCTCTTTCATGGTGCCGACATACCGCAGCTGTGCACCGGGAATGGACTCCTCCAATATGGACAACAGCCGGACGGGAGGATTCTCCGGCAGCAGCAGCAGGGATTTTGTGCGGATAGGCAACCCGATGTAGGTGCCGGGCGCGATTTCCCGGCTGCTCCAGGTGGACAGGACGGCCTTTTCGCAGCTTTTCTGTTCCTCTGCTGTGGCTCTGCCCACGGAATAACGGAGGACCGCGCCTTCAAGGCGCAGCGCCCGGACGAACTCGCCGAACTGATAGGGAAAGCGGACAGGCCAGGCGGCTGTTTCTGCTTCCTCTGCTTCCGCTGCGGCGGCGTCGGAGGCGGAAAAACCGATTGCCTTGGCCGTGTGTCCCGCGGGAAGGCAGAGTTCAAACAAGCTCCAGCCGGCATATTGCGTCGTTTTTTTCTCCTCCGTCGGTTCCGTCCGGGCAGATTCCTCCGCGATCCATTCCAGATCAGACGCCTTGACGGCGGCGCTTCCAAAAGATGCAAAGCTCACCAGGCCTTTGGTGGGCACTGTCATCTGCCAGCCGATAAATTCGTCGGCGGGCAGATGCGCGGCGATCCGTACCATGCGGGAGGAGATGCGCGACGCCAGCGCCGGAGGCTCACTGCGGCGGATGATGGTGTTCCAGCGAACAGCCACGCTGGTATTCTGCGGATATTGATTCATCATTTCCAGCTTCCTTTCCCAACGGAATAGACATATTTTATCAAGAAGAAGCCCCGCGCCCGCTCCGGGGGTATTCGGAACAGACGTGGGGGACAGACCCGGCGCCCCGATCGGCGCCCATGTATCGTCGGACGGCATCTGTCCGACAGACGCCGTTGTTTGTTTCTTATCTCTGTTTTCCACTGTGTACGTGAAAAAACGGGAGTATCCCTTCCCCGTCCGCCGTGCTGTGCACAGCTTTCAGCGTCGGGCGCGCAAGCTCTTTCGAGCCGCAATGCGCACTGTCCGGCACATCGGGAGAAGGTGCGGTATGCTGTTTTGAAGGAACACATCCGCACCTCCGGGGGAACGGAATCTTGTTTCTACTGAATATTGGCATGCCGGCTTCTGTTTTTGGGGATATGAGGAGAAAAATTTCTATTTTTGTAAGGCGGGCCGCGGCCGTTCCGCCCGGCAGCAGTCCCCCGCAAAAAAAGCACCCTGCGGCTCATTGAACCGCAGGGTGTTCCGTATGATCGGCGCCGCCCGCTGTACGGGTGCCTCAGATGACTTTATGCTCTTTGAGCAGCTTTTCCACCTCTGTACCTTCGATCTTTCGAAGCGCTTCCTTCAGCGCCACCTTCTCCTTCAGGCCCAGCTGCATATCCGTGATCTTCTTTCCGTCGCGCAGAGCCACGGTGGCATCCAGCAGGTCCCGAATGTCATAGACACTGCCCCAGACCTCCGGCACGCCGCGATCCACGTTCAGGAGCGTATAGACCGCTTCCATAGCCGTGCGGATGGAATACTCCGTTGTGAAAACGGTATCGCGGGGCGTTTCGGCAAAGTTGCCGATAAAGGCGAAGTTGACAGAGCCCTCCGGCACGACGTCAGGGCGGTCGCCGGCTTCACGCGGCTGGAAATAGGCGCTGGCAAACGGCATCATGACGGGAACGGTATTGGCGCTGTTTTTTGCCAGATCCTCGATCTGCCCCTCGGGCACACCCAGATGGTAGAGCCATTCTTCGCAGATTTCCATACCGGTGCAGTCGCGCATGGCTTTTTTGATGAAATCGCCCGGCCGGTCGGAAAACATACCGTAAATCCATACCAGCACCTGTCCCTTGGGCTGATCCCGGTACTGCGGCTGACGGTTGATGGTCCAGCTGAGCAGCCAGCCGGAATCCTTTGCGGTCACGATGCCGCCGGTAACAACCCGTCCGGCCAGAGGGTCACGTTTGCAGATCTTCTGAATATAAGGCAGGATCCTGCCGTCGAGCGTGTTGACGGTGGCGCTGACCCAGTTGCTGTCCTCGGGATCGGTGCAGAACTTGTCGGGGCGGCCGAACGCGGGGTCCTGTTTTGCGATCTTGCGCCACAGGTCGAAGGTACCGCCCGCATGGATCTGACCGTCCATACCGCTGGCCGCCGTCTGACTGCCGTAGGTGGAGTTTTCCACGTTGCTGCCGTTGGTATAGAACACAAAATCGCTTTCCGTCAGGTCGATGCTGTCGCTCTTGCCGCCGCACTCCAGCTCGATGGTCTTTGCCAGCTTTCGGCCGCCCTGCGTGTCAAAGATCACGTTCATGATCTGTGTGCGGTAGTGGAACTGTACACCGCGGTCCTGCAGATACCTGACCATGGGAAGCACCATGGACTCGTACTGGTTGTACCGGGTAAAGCGCAGCGCCGTGAAGTCCGGCAGACCGCCGATGTGGTGGATATACCTTTGCATATAGCGCTTCATTTCGAGGGCGCTCTGATCGTCCTTGAAGGCGAACATCGTGCGCCAGTACATCCAGAAGTCGGTGTCGAACACTTCTTTGTCGAACACCTCCGTCATCTTGACGTTGGCCAGTTTTTCATCCGGCGTCATGAAGAGTTTCATGATCTCCATGCTGCCCTTGTCCGACAGATGAAACTTTTTGTCCGTGTGGGCGTCCTCGCCGCGGTTCTGTGTGGCTCTGCAAAGGGAATAGTTGGGGTCCTTCTTGTTGAGCCAGTAGTATTCGTCCAGGATGCTGACGCCCTCCGTTTCGATGGAGGGGATGGAACGGAACAGATCCCACATACATTCAAAATGGTTGTCCATTTCGCGGCCGCCGCGCATCACATAACCGACGCCGGCAAGCTGATCGCCGTCCAGTGCGCCGCCGGGCAGGGAGCCCTTTTCAAAAATATGGATATGGGCACCGGGCATCTGCGCGTCGCGTACCAGAAAACATGCTGCAGAAAGAGATGCCAGTCCGCTGCCGATCAGATAGGCCGACCTGTGGTCGATCCCTTCCGGCTTTTCGGGTCTGGCAAACGCCTCATAGTTACCGCTTGTATAATACATCGTAACGACCTCCTGTTGATGGTAAAGGGATCGGCTGATCCCTTTTTGCCCATTGTAGCGCGGCGGCGTAAAAACGGAATAAACAGAACCGCGGGATTGATGAAAATTTCATCAATCCCGCGGTTCTGTTTAGTTTTTGTCGGTGCGGTAGGCCTCCAGCGCCCGGGAAAAATTACCGTACATCAGCAGTGAGAGCCTGCCGATGATCTTCTCCGGGTCCTCTTTCATGTCGTTTCTGATCCAGTCGAGCATCAGTCCCACAAACGCATATTTGTAGTAGTTTGCGATAAAGGTCTTGTCCTCCTCGCTGACCTGCATTCCCTTCGCCTCTTCGTTGACGACGTTGATGAGCAGATCGTAGGTCAGTTTGTACAGGTAAAGTTCCACCTGCTCGCGGCTCACCGAGCGGTACACGTTCATGATAAAGGGTCTGTTGGCCTTGACCGCCTCAAAGATCTGCAAAAAGCCCTGCTGCCAGGTGCTGTATGTCTTTTTTCCCTCCAGCGCCCGGGTAGCGTCCTCCACGCAGGTCCACTCCACCAGATCGTAGATGTCCCTGAAGTGGTAGTAAAACGTCATGCGGTTGATGCCGCAGTCTTCGGCAATATCACCGATGGTGATTTTGTCCAGCGGTTTTTCAAGAAGCATTTTTTTCAAAGACGCCTCCAGCGCCCGCTTGGTTGTCTGTGACATGCGCCTTCTCCTTTCAGCGGTCCGTCCGGATTGTCATCGGCGCCCGCGTTCGGGTCTATTCCTCCACCGTAATCCGGTACAGCTCCTCAAGAAGCGCCTTCTGCTTCTGCCGCATCTTCTCCCAACTCTTCCGAAGCAGAATGCTCTGCTCCTTCTCATACCACGCTATGAAGGGCGCCCAGTGGGGAAGCGTCGGATCGTGCAGACAGAAATCGTTGTTCGCTTCGCCGGGAGCCGCGTACCAGCCCACATTCACATCTCCGGTTGTGAAAGACTGCATCAGTTTAAAATGCTCCAGCGGGTCGGTGCGCGTATAGTTCTCCACATACCCGACAGCGTCCATCTGTCCGATGCTGTCGGGAGGCAGATTCAGGATCGTCAGCACCGCGGCGGAACCGTCCGGCTGCGACATACTGACGGTTTGCCCCGGGAGGCTTTCCAGCTTCACGCCCTTGGGAAGCTGGAATCGCAGGCTCAGGATGATGCCTCCGTTGTTGGATAGGATCGGGCTTCGCATGAGCCGGGGATAAGCGCAGCCCGCCGGCGGGTGCAGATACCTCCCGGCAAAAGGCAGTTGTTCCGTGATCTCAAAACACCGGAACAGCTTCCGCTTCTGTTCAGGGCTTGCCTCCTTCCGCTCTCCCGTTTCCTTATGAGGGTCTTTTTCTGACCGGAAAAGCCACGGGAGTCCCTTTTCGCTGACGGGGTCCTGTCCTTCCCGGTACAGACGCAGTTCCTCCATGAAGCGGACGCCCTGCTCCGGAAGCCGCAAAAAGGCGCCCCACGAACACCGCTCCAGATCCATCCGGATTCCGATATACTGGCAGTAGTACAGGGGGCTCATCAGTTCGTTCAGATCGCACTGCAGCTCCGAAAAGGCCATATAGCCCTTACTGATGTTCTCAAAGCTCCTCTCAAAGTATTCTTCCTTCCATTTTTTGCAGATCTGCGCATCCAGCTCCTCGCTTTGCAGACATTCGCGGATCTCTTTGAAAACAGGATCGTACTTCTCATCCATTGTCCACGCACCCATACGGCAGCACCTCCCGAAAAAAATTTATGATCGCGCCATCCATGTCTGAAACAGCATCAAAAACGCGCTGCAGACTGCAGACAGCCGGCATATTGTTCATTCCTTTTGATTATAGAACGGTCGGTTTATCATGACAAGTCATTTTTTTGCCCGGCGGCGCGGTGACAGCGCGGCAGCCTGCCCTCCGGCAGCGTTGAACCGGCGTCACGCTCACAGGCGATGCTGTTTTTTAACAGCCGTTTGTCGGTGCATTCTGCTCCATTGTTATCTACGGCGGTATTATGAATCCTGTGTCCGCCCTGATCTGGGTACGTACGCCGGACGTAAAAATACTTCTGGCCTACTATGTTTCCGGCTTTCCTGTAGACTGTGTCCGCGCGGGGGCGACCTGGCTGTTTCTCTGGTTTGGCGCGGAACCGATGCTTGAAAAACTGGATCGAATAAAAGTGAAATACGGTCTTGTGGAATAAAAATACCGTCGGCCGTTCTGCCGCCGGAAAGAGATTTCTTCCATACTTTTACAGCAGTCGTGCAGGCAGAGCCAAAAGCGGCCGAATGGTTCCGAGCAGTTTTTCCCGCGTCTGACAAACGCCTTCTTGAAAGCTGAGCACCGCTGTAATCCCCTGTATAAGGGGCAGAAGCAAGCGTTTTTCCCGTCGGCTGTGCCGTTTTGACGCGTCTGCTTGACAAAGGCAGGCAATGCTGTTACTATAAAAATAATAAAATATTCAAAACCATTCAAGTGCCCGTACTGCCGTATCAGGCTGCACGGGAGAATAGTGAAACAGGTGAAAACCCTGTACGGTACCGCCGCTGTAAGCGTGGAGGTCCCCTCGTACGATGAAAGTCAGCCACTGAGAAATTGGGAAGGCCGCGAGGGAACTGAAGAAGCGTCAGTCAGAAGACCTGCTTGGATGTTGCTCCACCCGCGCGTGACGGGCATGGAGTTTCGTGGCGCAGAAATACCGGCTGCGGCAGCTTTTGGCTGCCGCAGTTTTTTAATGCCCCTGCTGTCCATCAAAATGTGAAAAGGAGAGCCGCTATGAATATGAATTGGTTTATGGATCAGGATCATCTGGTGTACATCAACGCCGAAAAGGATCTGGCCTGTCTGGAACAGAATCTGAAGTTCCCGGGCCTTGTGGAAGCGGCGCGGCAGCTGCGTGACGCGCCCACGCCGGAGGGGCTGACGATCAAGGGTCCCAGACGCACCAGCGCGAGGCTTTTTATTCCGGATCTGACCTTTGGCCGGCATATGGAAATGGGTGAAAACGTCTTCTTCTATATGGGAGAGATGGCCGAATGCTATGTGATCTTCTGGCCGCGGACGGAAGAAACTCAGTCCGGCTGACGCAGCAAGTCCCGGCAGCATATCTGCCTTCCATGATGAAGCGGCGGCGGAAAGCCCGCTGATGACACGGGCTTTTCTGCCTGCCGCCGCTCAATGCAAATTGAATACATAGTCAAGTGCCTCTTCTCCTGCCATCAGGGGGAAGAGGAGAATAGGGAAACAGGTGAAAATCCTGTACGGTACCGCCGCTGTAAGCGCGGAGGCTCTCCTTCACGGCGAAAGCCAGTCACTGATTTTTTGGGAAGGCGAATGAGAGCCGTCGATGCGCAAGTCAGAAGACCTGCTTGTAGATTTCTCCGTCCGCACTATAGCGGATACGGAGTTGATTGCATTTGCGGAAAAAACGGCCGCGGCAGCAAAACAGCTGCCGCGGCCGTTTTTTGCTGTAAAAATGACACACAGACAAAGGAGAGAAAACAGGGATGAAGCAAGAGCGTGTGGAGGCCATTAAAAGAGAAGTGGAAAAAGCCATCGTGGGAAAAGACGATGTCGTGGAAAAAGTAATGACCGCCATTTTAGCCGGCGGGCATATCCTGCTGGAGGACATTCCCGGCGTGGGAAAGACAACTCTGGCGCTGGCTTTCAGCAAAGCCATGGGTCTGACCTTCAACCGGGTGCAGTTTACGCCCGATGTGGTCCCTTCGGACATCACGGGCTTTTCCATGTATGACAAACAGACGGGGGCGTTCCGGTATCAGCCGGGCGCGGCACTGTGCCATTTTTTTCTCGCCGATGAGATCAACCGCACCTCCAGCAAAACCCAGTCGGCACTGCTGGAGGTCATGCAGGAGGGCAAAATCACCGTTGACGGGATCTCACACGCTGTTCCCTCTCCTTTTATCGTCATGGCGACACAAAATCCGCTTGGGACAGCCGGAACGCAGCTGCTGCCGGAAGCGCAGCTGGATCGGTTCATGATCCAGCTTTCCATCGGTTATCCCGATCTTGAAACGCAGGTGACGATCCTTCGCGACCGGGAAAAAGACGATCCTCTGGCCCATATCGCCTGTGTCGCTGCCGCCGAGGACATTGAAAAGCTGAAGCAGGAGGTAAAGTCGGTCTTTGTCGATGAAAAGATCTGCACGTATATCGCCATGCTGGCAGAAGCCACCAGAGCGCACGACGTGGTTCGTCTGGGCCTGAGCCCCCGCGGCGCTCTGGCGCTTTTCGGCATGGCTCGGGCCAAAGCCTATGTGGAGGGTCGGACGTATGTGATTCCCCAAGACGTAAAGGACGTCTTTCCGGATGTTGGCCGCCACAGAGTCCTGCTGAAACCCAAAGCCCGGCTTTCGCAGCAGACAGTGGACGCGGTGCTGACAGAGGTTCTCTCCGGCGTCACGGCGCCTACCGTGTCCGGCGCCGGGGCGCGGCAGGCATGACAAAACGGCATTATATCGGCATGGCGGCGGCCGCCGCGGTTATCCTTTTGTTCTATATGGCCGACGAAGGAAAGACAGGCTCCTTTCTGCTGGCCGGCGCCGTTATCGCGGCGGTGATGGCCGCCATAGCCGCGCTGGGCGGAGGACGGCATCTGACATGGCGCATAGAGGCACCTTCCCAAACGGAAAAGGGCCGGAGCGCCGAGGTGAAGATCACCGTCAAAAACGGCAGCCGATTTCCGGTTTTTTCCTGTGATGTCACTCTCTCCGTCCGGAATCTGCTCACCGGCGACGATACGGAGGCGCAATTTTCTTTTGCGGCCGGGGGCGGAAAAACCGTGGTATTTCCCTTTTCGATACAAAACGAGCTCTGCGGCTGCGCGGAGCTTTCCATAAAAGAAGTGCGGGTGGGCGATCCTTTCCGTCTTCTGACACGAAAGCGGCCCGCGCAGGCCCGCGCGCCTGTTTACTGTTTTCCCCGCCCCGTCCGGCTCCCCTTGCCGGATGACGCATTTGAAGCCTACGACATGGAGAGCTTCCGCTATTCCGCCGCCCGCCGGGGTGACGACCCCTCCGACATTTTTGCCATTCGTGCCTATATGCCGGGCGACAGCATGAAATCCATCCACTGGAAGCTGTCGGGCAAGCTGGGCGACGTGCAGGTAAAGGAGTACGGTCTTCCCGTGGACAGCAAGCTTCTGCTCCTGCTGGACCGGGATATGGAACCCGGGCAGGAGCTGACGGCCCGGCAGCGCAGTGATGCCGCCGAACTGGCGATCTCCCTTTCCTACACACTGTGGCAGCGGGGTCTGTCCCATTGCGTCGGTTGGTACGATTACCGGTTTTCACAGTTTGTCACAAGACCCGTGACCTCGGAACGTGATTTTTGGGAGAGTGCCCGCGAGATGCTCTGTGCCCCTTACACCGGGGACGAATCCTCCACGGTGGCTCATTTCATATCCTCAGGTGAAGAAAAACCTTACGGGACGTATGTGTGGATCACATACGCTCAGAGGGATAAAGAAAGGCTGATGCAGTATGGGCAGGTTAACGTGTACGAACCTGCAGCCCTCTTATCAGAAGAATCAGCGTCATAAGGGCGCTGCCGCTTTGCTGCTGGGCGCCGCCGTTTTCTGGCTTGAAAACAGCTGTTTTGCTCTGGGTTCTCTCGTTTCGGGCCATGCAGGAACTTTTGGCGGCGGTCTTGCCAGAACATGGAACAATGCCGCCGACGCTGTCGGCGGTGTTTCCGGGCAGGGAATGGAAAAGCTGGCGGGAGAAAGTGCGGGCAACAGCCTGTTTTTATGGATATTGCTGCTGGCCGTGATGGCACTGTCCTATCTGGTGATTCGTCCGGGGCGCAAATGGGCCGTGGGCGTCTTTGTGCTGCTGGCGTTTCTGCCGCCGCTGTGCCTGGGTCTGCGTCCCTCCGCGGCCGCTTTGTGTTTTCTTTTCGGCGCGGCAGGACTTGCGCTGTTGTCGGAAAATCCGGAAGGCATTCGGCGGCAGGGCATATGGTTCACCGCCGGAGCGGCGGCGCTGCTGGCGGCGCTGTTTCTGCTGCCGGGCTCTTCCGGCTTGCTGCAAAAGCCCGCCGCGCTGACGCAGCTGCGGCAAAACGCCGTCGCGGCTCTGCGCGATGCCTATTACGGCGTATCGCCCTTGGGTGACGGGAACATGGCCGAAAGGCGGCGCGACACCGGCAGCGGTGTCGCGCTGACCGTGACCATGACAGAGCCTCAGTCCCTGTATCTGCGCGGCTTTGTGGGCGAGGTGTTCAACGGGAAAAGCTGGAGCACCCTCTCGCCCGGGCTGCAGTATGAGAGCCAAAATCTCTTTTATTGGCTGCGTGAAGACGGCTTTTCCCCCTTGGGGCAGCTGGGGCAGTCTGCCGGTCTTACCCTGCCGGACACGCAAAGCAATGAGGTCACCGTCCGGGCTGACACCGCCGACAGGCGCTGCGCCTATGTTCCCTATGAAATCGGCATAGAAGGCGTGGGCCGCGGCAGAAATCTCACCGGCAGCACCGTGAAAAGCACCGCGCTTCGCCGTCTTGACAGGTACTCCTACTCTGTCGGCGGCAGCGCTGTGAAGAACTGGACCACCGTTGCCTCGGAAGTGTTTATCAAAGATTCGCCCGCTCTTTCCGCCTATCTGACGGACGAGAGCTATTACAACGAATTTGTGTACGGCCATTACACCTACATCTCCCGGCAAACCAGGGACCTGCTCACAGCTGCCGTTGGAAGCGAGGGCGACCAGAGCCGGGGGCATATCGGCTACAAAGCAGCCATTGAAAAAATAAAGACCTATTTTTCGGAAAATTTCATCTACACGGAAAACCGGGGCGCCGCTGCCGACAGCAGTAACGCTCTTCAGGATTTTCTCTCTTCCGGCAAGGGGTATGATGTGCAGTATGCCACGGCGGCGGCCATGATGTTCCGTTATTACGGCATTCCCGCCCGCTATGTGGAAGGCTATCTCATCACGCCGCAGATGGCCGGTAAAACGGTTGAAGTCCCCCGCTCCATGGCTCACGCCTGGGTGGAGATCTACGTGGACGGCGTGGGCTTCGTTCCCATCGAGGTCTGTCCGCCCTATGAGGGCGTCATGGAGGAAGCTGATCTTTCCATCGGTATTTCCAACGAGTCGGTACGCAGTTCCTTTGGAGAAACGGGGACGGACAACAGCAGTCAGGAAAATGTTCCCGACCAGGGCGGCGACAGCAACAGAAGCTGGGCGAAGATCATCCGCGTCATTGTCGCTGCGGTATTGTCGCTCCTTGCGGTATTCCTTTTGGCTGAGCTGCTGCTGCGCCTCTTTCGCCGGCTGCGCGAAACTTACCGGCGGCAGTATCTTTTCCGAAAAGGCGATCCGAAAACCGCCGTCAGCGCCATCTATGGCTATATGCTTTGTCAGCGTCTGCCTGTCACCGGCCCTGCTGCCGAACTGGGCAACCGGGCCGCGTACAGCCCTTATGCCGTCACAGAAACGGAGCGCAGCGAGCTTCTGCAGCAGCTGCAGGCGGAATTGAAAGAAAGGAGGCGCCGCCATGGGAAAAAGAAAAACCGGCATTGACCGCGCGCTGTGCCTGATCGCCTGCGTGGCCCTTCTTCTTACCGGCTGCGGCAGTGAACCCCTGCAAAAAGGCCTTTCCGCCGAGGTGAAAAGCGCTTCGGCTCAGGTGCTGAGGACCGTCCCCGCCCCGGTGCTCGGGTCCGTAGGCGGCGAGTGGGCTGTCATTGGTCTTGTTAAAAGCGGCGCCGCTGTGAACGAGGACTACCTCAACGCCTATTGGGACAGTATCCGTGCATCGGTCAAAGGCGCCAGGGGACAGCTGACCGACCGCTACTATACCACCTATGCGCGGCTGACCATCGCTTTGTGCGCCATCGGTAAAGATCCCGCCAACGTGGAAGGCTATGACATGACTGCGCCGCTGGACGACTATGACAAGGTCGTCCGGCAGGGCATGAACGCCGCCAGTTTTGCGCTGATCGCCTCGCAGGTGTCAGGCATTCCTCTGACCCACGAAGCGGATTACATCCGCTATCTTCTGGATAAAAACCGTGAGGAAGAAATTTATAAAGATCCCAGTTTTTCTGATTACACGGCTATGACGATGCAGGCGCTGGCCTATTACAGGCAGCAGCCGGAAACGGCCGCTTTTCTGGACTTGTGTGTAACGGCGCTGTCTGACATACAGCAGCCCACGGGAGATTTTGACAACTGCGAGAGCACGGCGGAGTGCATTATCGCGCTTACGGCACTGGGCATCGATCCCTTTACGGACAGCCGCTTTATCAAAAACGGCATCTCGCTGGGTGAAAGCCTGCTGCATTTTAAAGACGGAAAAAGATATGTACACCAAAAAGGCGCGGAGGGGTTCGACGAGCAGATGCCGCAGGAAAAAGCCCTGCTGGCCTTAGACGCGCTGTCCGCCTTTGCCCGCGGAGAAAAGCTCTATCAACCGAAATGAGGGAGATATGAAACGATTTTGCAGCAGCAAAAAATTTATATGGCTGTTCCGTGTTTTTGTGGCGGCTTTTCTTCTCTGCACGGTGCTGACGGCGGCGCTGAGTGCCCGCACTCGCGGGAACAACCCCATTGAAGGCCTCAACGCCAATCGTTCCATGGTTCTGCTGGAGGGCACGGGCTATACGCTGGATATCCAGCAGGAGCAGCAATGGGACAAATATCAGGAGATGGCACAGCAGCAGCCGCCTCAGGAAATACCCGACGAGGCCCGGAGCCCAGAGCCGGCCGCTTCTCCGGAAACGGAAAACATACAGGAAACGCCGGCAGAGGACCCCGCGCCGGGCAAGGACACCGATCACGCCGCACCCGGGTCCGGCGGCATGCAAAACACCGGCTCAGGCGGCAGCGCCGATACTCCCTCCGGCAGCGGCCAGGAAGGCGGCACCGCCGGCGGACAGGGTGCGGGAACAGGTTCCGGCGGCAGCAGCAGCGGTACGGCGGGCGGCGATACCAAAGCGCCCCGTATCGTGACCAGCCTGACGGAAAATCAGCTCATCAGCGGTACTTTTTTGAATTTTACCGTGTCGGCTGTCGACTACGAGGGTCAGAAAATCAGCCGCGGGAACTTTGTGGTAACCTCCAACGGCGCACGGATCTATAGCTCCGGTGCCGGCACCGACCATGAATACGAGGCCAATTATAAACCGGACAATCTGACAGACGGCGCCAACATCATCGTTATCACAGTGACGGACACCCAGGGCAATCAAGCCATCAAGACCGTGACCGTGCGTACCGATCCCAGCGGTGAAAAGCCGGTGGGCGGCAAAGTGACCATCCTTGTGGAGGCAAGAACGCTGGGGCTGGGGTATCTGATCAATGAAACGGTGGATTTTTACAAAGGGGAAAGCATCCCCTATGTGGTGGACCGGGCCATAGCCGCGGCGGGATGCACCTATTCTCACACCGGTTCCATGAGTTCCGGCTGGTATCTGTCCGGCATTAAGAAACCCGGCATCACCAACGGCTGGCATATACCTGACCCCATAGCCGAGAGGCTGGACAGCGAGGGCTGTACGGAAACGGGGCACGACGCCAACAGCCTGTCAGAAAAGGATTTTTACAAAGATTCCGGCTGGGTTTTTCTTTACAACGGTGAATTTCCGGGAACCGGCATGTCTGATTTCACACTGCAAGACGGTGATACGGTGACAATCGCATTTACCACGAGTTACGGCAATGAATATAACGGCGAATGGTTCAACGGGGACTGGTAAATGAGTTGTATATTTTAGAAGGAGGAAGAAACGTGAGAACACAATCAAAAAAACACGGCATGTGGAGAAGCCTGCTGTGCACGGCGCTTGCGCTGGCCATCAGCCTTTCGCTCTGCACGGTCAGCGTCTTCGCAAAAGACGCGGCGGATCTGGAGTGGTATAATTTCAGAAACAACGCGGAAAACAACGGCGTCACAGACCGCCCGACGCCGACGCTGCTGGAGGAAACCAACCTCAAGTGGAGCGTCAAATACGGTTCCGGCTGGGCCGCAGCCCCGACGCCTCCGCTGCTGCTGGATGGCTATCTCTACATCGGCGTGGGCAACAAGATTCTGAAGCTCAGCAAAGCCGACGGCACCAAGGTGGCCGAAAGCGATGCCATGGTGGCCAACGTGGGGTATGCCATGAACCCCATTCTCTACGCGGACGGCAAACTGTTCGTGCAGGTGGGCAACGGCATGATCCAGGCGGTGGACTATGAAACGCTGAAATGCGTGTGGTCCACAGAAAAAATCGGCGGGCAGACTCTTTGCCCCATTTCCTATGTAAAAGTCGGCGACACCGGTTATATCTATACCGGCACCTGGAACGCCGAGAGCAGAGATGGCGCATATCTGTGCGTCAGTACCAACGACGACGGCGTGGAAAACGGCAAGAAGCCTACGGCGTGGCGTTTCATCCCTTCCGGCAGCACATCTGTCCTGAAAAATCTGACATTCGCCAATACGCCGGTAACCAGGGACGATGCGCTCATCCAGGAAGCACAGCATATCAACAGAGGCTTTTACTGGGCCGGTTCCTATGCCTGCGCAAAGTACATCGCTGTCGGCACGGATGACGGCACCAGTGAAGGCGATTACACGGCCAACGCCTGCTTCTATACCCTCAACCCCACCACCGGCGCGGTCATCAGCCGCATCAGCGGCATCAAGGGTGACATTCGCAGCACCGCCGTCTACGACGACGGATTCTTGTACTTCAACACCAAGGGCGGCATCCTCTACAAGGTATCCGTGGATGAAAACGGCAATCTGGGCACACCCCAGACCTGTGATCTGGGCGGCATGACCACGGCGTCCCCTCTGGTCTATAACGGGAAAATATATCTGGGTGTCTGCGGCAAGGGCGGCCAGTTCGATCCTGACGGCGGCCATCGCTTCGCCGTCATCAGCAGCGCCACCATGAAGGAAATGTACAGTCTTCCCATCAAGGGTTATCCGCAGGCATCGGCTCTGCTGTCCACTACTTATGAAAACGAGGACTTCAATAACGACGGGAAAGCGGACGGCCGGGTATACATTTATTTCACCTATAACGCACCTCCCGGAGGCATTTATTATACCTATGACACGCCCGATCAGACCACGGCCGCTGCCGGCAGTCAGGAGCTGTTCATCCCTTCCAGCGATAAACAGCAGTATTGCATCAGCACCATCTGCGCCGATAAGGACGGTACGATGTATTACAAAAACGACAGCTGCTATCTGATGGCCGTGGAAAGAAACGACGCCTTCCTCAGCGGCATTGCGGTGGACGGTGCCAAGAGCTGGAGCGGCAAATTTGCGGCTGGCACAACGGACTACAATGTCGTCATGCCCTCCGGTTCGACATCTGCACACGTTACGCTGACGATTCCCACAGGCATCACGGCCACGGTCAACGGGACTGCCTGCGATGCCGGCGGCGTCACGGCAGCTTTGGACGAAAACGGCACCGCCGCTGTCACCATTACCGCCCGGTCCGCACAGTGCGCACGGACTTACACGCTTCACATCCGCTCTCAGAGCAGCGTCAGCACCTTGGGTGCGCTGGCGGTCAGCACTTCCAATACCTTTGGCTCCAGCAAGCTGGACATCACGCCCGCCTTCGTTCCCGGCACCGAGGCCTATTCCGCGGATGTAACCGGGATCGGCAGGAACTTTTACAACATCTGGCCGGATGCCACAGACGCGAACAGTACCGTCAAAGTCTATGCCGTAAGCAATGTGGACGCTGAAAACTCCGAAACAAACAGCGACGGCACCATCCCTGTCACCAGCTCCAATCAAGGGCACAGCCGCTATGCGGTCTATCCGGCTGACAAGTCCAAAACCGCCAAGGTACGGGTCGAAGTGACCTCCGAGGACGGAAGCAGTGTGAAATCGTATGCGCTGCGGCTGTTGGCCAAGGAGGCCGTCAGCAGCGTAGCTCTGGATCTGACCGACTATACGCTGGATATCACCGGTATCAGGGATGTACAGCTTCATGCCGCCGTCAATCCCGAAGACGCCACCATGCAGACCGTGACATGGTCCTCCTCCAACGAAGCGGCAGCCACTGTGGACAGCGCCGGCAAAGTGACGGCGGTGGCCAAAGGCAGTACCGTCATCACGGCGGCCGCCACGGACGACCCCTCCAAAACGGCCAGCTGTACCGTCAATGTGCTGGATGTAGCCGATACGCTGGCCAATGCAAAAGCCACACTGGACGGTTACGCAAAGCCGGACAGCTACCGCGCCGCACAGCAGCAGGCACTGGCTTCCATTCTTGCGGATGCAAAGGCGAAAATGGACGCCGCCACAGATAAAGCCGTCATCGGCACTTTGCTGGCAGAGGCCAAATCCGCCATTGATCTTCTCAAGACCGACGCCCAGCTGACAGCGGAAGAGAATCAGGCAGCGGCCGCGCCCGTTATGGACCAGATCAACGCCATCGGCACTGTTTCTCTGAATTCCGCTGACGCCATTGCAGCAGCAAGAGCAAAGTATGACGCGCTGGCAGAGAGCCAGAAAGCCTGTGTCAGCAACTACACAACCCTCACTGCCGCGGAGGTTTCTTTGAAGCTGCTGCAGCAGGAGGATGCCGCGAAGAAGGCTGAAGAGGCCAAGAAGGCCGAAGAGGCCAAGAAGGCCGAAGAAGCCAAGAAGGCCGAAGAAGCCAAGAAGGCCGAAGAGGCCAAGAAGGCCGAAGAGGCCAAAAAGGCCGAAGAAGCCAAGAAGGCCGAAGAGGCCAAGAAGGCCGAAGAGGCCAAAAAGGCTGAAGAAGCCAAGAAGGTTGAAGAAGCCAAGAAGGCCGAAGAGGCTAAAAAGGCTGAAGAAGCCAAGAAGGCTGAAGAAGCCAAGAAGGCTGAAGAAGCTAAAAAGGCTGAAGAAGCTAAAAAGGCTGAAGAAGCCAAGAAGGTTGAAGAGGCTGCCCGGACAGCTATCAGAGAAAACGCCGATATAGTCGCGGACGAAGCGGCAGCGCAGGCGCTCAGCGACAGTCTGTCCGCTGCCGTGCAGAACGATCCGGCGCTGGCCGCCAAGATACGGCAGGCCACCGACAGCGGCAAAAAGATAACAACAGAAATCGTTGTGACAGAAGCGTCTTCCGCAGATGCCGCTCAAGGGCTCCGTTCGGTACAAACACTGGCGCAGAAAGCCGGCTTGACAGTGGGGACCTTTTATGACATTTCTGTTGTTGTCAAAGCAGACGGTGAGATCCTGGCAACATTGCACCAGCTCAGCCAGCCGCTTACTTTGCGGCTGAAAACAGATGAAAACATGAATGGCAAAACGGTATCCATCTGTCGGATCCACGACAATGAGGCCGCCTTACTGCCCACCGTCACAGAAAACGGTTATGCGCAGGCGCAAAGCGACCAGTTCTCCCTCTACGCTCTGGTCTATCAGGATGCCGCGGCGCCTGCCGCTCCCTCCTCTCCGGCTACGGGAGATCACGGTGTGATGGCGTGGGGCATTGCGCTGCTTATGTCAGCGCTGCTGAGCTGCGCGGCGGTATGCAAAAAGCGTTTGTAATCCCCCTGACGGCAAAAGCGTAAAACAATAAAACAGCAAACAGGGCGGGAGCATCGGCAACGATGCTCCCGCCTTGTTTTAATGCGGCGGATTATCTCTGCAAATCAAAAAGGAAGCGGCGGCTGATGGGACACTCTCATAAGGCAGTATAATCAAATTTTGGGGAAACGGCGCTTTTCCGGTCATGCCGCTTCTCCGCTTTTTGCGCCATAGAGCAGCCTTGCAGGAAGCATCCTTACGCAGTCGTATCTGATCGGTAAGGCAGATACTCCAAAAAGCGTTTAACCGCGACAGAGGCTGTCTTTTTATCGCGCAGGGCTAGGCCGATGCTGCGGTAGGCCGGCACGTCCAGCTCTTTTACAGCGATGCGATACGGAATCCGCCGGAGGATCAGCTGCGGCAAAATGCTGACGCCGAGGCCGTTTTCCACCATGGACATCACCGCATAGTCGTCCCAGGTGGTAAAACGCACGCGCGGGGTCAGTCCGGCGCGTGCAAAAATCTCGGAGATCTCCGCCTTGGCGCCTTTTTCCAAAAGCATGAAAGGCTCCTGGCAGAGGGCCGATACCGGAATTTTATCCTGCTTTGCGAGCGGATGATCTTCCGGCAGAACGGCGAGCAGCTTATCCTGCTCCAGAAAGATCGTTTCAAATTCCGGGCGTGTCGGCAGCCGCAGAAAGCCGCAGTCCACCCGCCCATCGGCGATCCATTCCTCAATCTCCGTGTAGTCGCCGAGCAGCAGCTCGTAGTCAATGTTGGGGTAGCTCTTTTGAAACTCTTTGATGATCCTCGGCAGCCAGTGTGTTGCCACACTGGAAAAGGTGCCGATGCGGATGAGCCCTGATTGCAGGCCGTTGAGCTCGTCTACCTGCATTTGCAGCTTTCCGTATTCGTCGCAGAGGCTCCGCGCCCCCGGCAGCAGTTCCATGCCGTCGGAGGTGAGCCGCACGCCGGAACGGCTGCGCTCCAGCAGCGAAACGCGCCACTCCGTTTCGAGATCGGCGATCATCCGGCTGATGCCGGACTGAGAATAATGCAGCATCTCTGCCGCCTTGGTAAAACTGCCGTATTCGACTGTCTTGACAAAAGCCATGTATTTTAAGAGATTTGCGTCCATGGCGGTCCTCCTTTAATCCGGTTTTGTAATGTAACACATGATAAACATTCGCTTTTATAATTTATAATCCGATGATAAACTGTTTTCAGTGAGTTTGCAAGCAGAAAGGTCGGAAAGCAAATGTTTTTTGTGAGTGAAATCAAAACCACGGCGCCGGAGCGCTTCCGGACGCCCTTGCAGGAAAAGGTATATCGCGCACTGGACGATCTGCACATTCCTTTTGAACGGGTGGATACCGATGAGGCGATTACAATGGAGGACTGCGTCCAGATCGACGCAAAGCTGCAGATGAAAATGGTCAAGACGCTGTTTCTCTGCAACCGGCAGCAGACGGCGTACTATCTCTTTATTACTCCAGGCGACAAGCCGTTCAGCTCCAGGAATTTCAGTTCGTCGCTGGAGATTTCCCGCGTGTCCTTTGCCCCCTCCGAAAAGATGCAGACCATGCTGGGCACAAAGATCGGCGCGGCCACAGTGTTCAGCGCCTTGCTGGATACCGGCGGGCGCGTGCAGATTGTCTTTGACCGGGACGTGCTGACGGAACAATGGTACGGCTGCAGCGACGGCACAACCACCGGCTATATGAAGGTCAGCACGGACGACATCCTCCGCAAATTTCTGCCCTTTGCACATCACAGGGCACTGACGGCGGAGGTGTGACATGGGACTGTATCAGAATCGGATCGTCGTCAAGGTCGGCACCTCCACCCTGACAAACGAACTGGGCAAAAGTGATCTGCGCAGTTTTGACCGTCTGGCCCGGGTACTGTCCGACATTCAGAACATGGGTTACGAGGTCATTCTGGTATCCTCCGGCGCGATTGCCATAGGCACCAACAAGCTCGGCTGGAAGACCCGTCCTGCCGGCATGAAGCAAAAACAGGCGGCCGCCGCCGTAGGCCAGTGCAGCATGATGTTCCTGTACGATAAATTTTTCGGCGACTACGACAAAACCATCGGGCAGATCTTGCTCAACGCCGAGGACATCCGGCAGGAGGAAAAGAAGGAAAATCTCATCAACACCTTTAACGCGCTTCTGGAAGCGGGCATCATCCCTGTGGTCAACGAAAACGACTCGGTCAGCTACACAGAGATCGAATCGGAAGAACGGCTGTTTGGGGACAACGACCGTCTTTCCGCTGTGGTGGCGGTGCTGTGCAGCGCGGGCAGACTCGTCATCCTGTCGGACATCGACGGACTGTTTGACGCCGATCCGCGGCTTTATCCCCATGCCAGGAAAATCTCCCGGATCGAAACCATTGATGAGAGTGTTTATGCGCTGGCAGGCGGCGCAGGCTCCCGCCGCGGCACCGGCGGAATGCGGACGAAACTGCAGGCGGCGGAGCTTGCCGCCTCGCAGGGCATTGAAACAGTCATCACAAACGGAAAGCATCCCGAATCCCTGTATGAGATCGTCAATGGCAAGGCAGTGGGCACACTTTTCGCCGGGAAGAAGTAAAATGAAGAAATCGTATGCTTCTTACTTTGCGGCACTGCTGCTTTTCGGCTCCAACGGACTGGTTGCCAGCTTCATCGATCTGCCCAGCGATCAGATCGTGCTGCTGCGCGCTGTCATTGGCTGTACGCTGCTCTTTGCGCTCTTTTTCCTGTCAGGGCAGGAACGAACCGCGCTTGGGCACAGGAAGGACCTTCTGTTCATCGCGCTTTCCGGCGCGGCCATGGCGGCGGACTGGCTGTTTTTATTCGAGGCATATCGGCAGATCGGCGTGAGCCTGAGCATGCTGATAAACTACACCGGGCCGGTAATCGTGATGGCGTTGTCGCCGCTGCTTTTCCATGAGCGCGTGACCTGGCCCAAATTGGCCGCATTGATTTTGGCGCTGGCAGGCGTGTTCCTGATCAGCAGCCAGACTTCCGCGCAGAGCGTAAACGCCCGCGGCTTGCTCTGCGCAGGTTTTTCCGCTGTCAGCTATGCGGCCATGGTCGTCTGCAATAAAAAAGCGGCGAAGATCAAGGGTATGGAAAACGCGGCTGTGCAGATGCTGTTTGCGCTGCTGACCACAGCCGTTTTCGTCGGCGTCAGGCGGGGCTTCTCCCTGGCGGTCACCGGGAGGGAATGGATCCCGATTCTCTGGCTGGGCGCTGTGAATACCGGCATCAGCTGCTGGCTGTATTTTTCAGGTATTGGGAAACTCCCCGTTCAAACCGTGGCCGTCTGCGGCTATTTGGAGCCGCTGTTTGCCGTTGTCCTGTCGGTCATTTTCCTGCATGAATCCATGCGCCCTCTGCAGATCGTTGGCGCGGCTCTCATCGTCGGCGGTGCAGTATTCGGAGAGTGCAGGCGATTAGGATACGCCTGAATTCAAGCACGCCGATACGAATTTCAGATGATAAAACAGCCGTGCGGCTTTTGCCGCACGGCTGTTCTCCTGTTCAGGCCCGGAAGCGATACCCCGCACCCCATACGGTTTGAATGTACTGCGGATGCGGCGGATCGCGTTCGATTTTTTCACGCAGACGATTGATATGTACCGCCACGGTCGCGTTGTCGCCCATGGCGTCAAGTCCCCAGATACGCTCATAGATCTGCTCCCGGCTGAACACGGCGTCTGCGTTCAGCATCAAAAAGAGCAGCAGTTCATACTCCTTGTTTTTCAGTTCCACTTCCCGGTCATCCACATAAACGCGGCGGGTACTGGTATTGACGCGGATGTTTCCCAGCGCGATCTCACTTTTCACTTCTTCATTTCCGGTAAGCCGCCGGTAGCGGGCGAGATGAGCTTTGATCCTTGCCACAAGAACACCGGGCGAAAAAGGCTTCTCAATGTAGTCGTCCGCGCCGAGTCCAAGTCCGCGAATTTTGTCAATGTCCTCCCGCCGCGCCGTCACCATCAGGATGGGAATATCCAGCGCCTCGCGCAGCCTTCTGCACACCGAAAAGCCGTCCATGCCGGGCAGCATCAAATCCAGCAAAATGAGGTCATAGCCGCCGCTCAGGCCCTTCTGTACGCCGGTCACTCCGTCCCCGGCGATCTCCACCGTATTGTTTTCCAGCACAAGATAATCCCGCTCAATTCCGGAAATATCCGGATCGTCTTCAATAATCAGAATTTTCGACATTCGCATCGCCTCCCCCGGGGATTGTCAGGATCACAGACAGTCCTCCGCACTCCGAAATCTCCGCACGCGCACTGCCGCCCATGCGCCCTGCGGCTTTTGCCACGATAGCCAGACCGAGGCCGCTTCCTTTTGTGCGGTCGCTGCGGGATGAATCCGCACGATAGAATTCATCAAACAGCTTCGGCAGCGCCTCCGCTGAAACGCCAGGGCCGTCGTCCGCAAAGGAAAGAAGGCAGGTTTCCCCCTCGTTCCGAAGCCGGATATGCAGGGACGCGCGAGCTTTGCTTTTGTATTTGAGACTGTTGTCCGCGATATTGAGCAAAATCTGACGCAGCTCCGCCGCGTCCGCCGCTGCCGTAAAGGGCTCCAGTTCCGCGGTGATATCCAGACCGCGCCCGGCGTAATCAGCCGACACCTCGTTGATTTCCGCACGCAGATATTCATTCAGCGGCAGCGGTTTCGCATTTCGCGGCGCTTCCTCCAGCTCCATTCTGGAATAGGTCAGGATCCGTTCCACCATGCGCTCCAGTTCCTCGGCTCTTGCCTTAATGGTGGTCAGATACTTTTTCTGCATCTCCGGCGTGGAGGCGACGCCGTCCAGAAGGCCCTCCACATAGGCCTGAATGGAGGTAAGCGGCGAACGCAGATCATGCGAGATGCCCGCCATCATTTCTTTGCGGCTTTCTTCCTCATGCCGGGAGCGTTCTACCGATTCCCGCAGTCTTCGGGCCATGTCGTTGAAATCCCGGCATACGGGAAGAAATTCATCTTTCCCATCGTATTCCAGCTGATAATCCAGATTTCCCTCGCTGATCTGGCGCACTCCGTTGGCCAGAAGTTCCAGAGGCTGCTCCACATGGCGCACAACAAAGCGTGTCAGAAACCGGTCGGTAAAGATCACCGAGAGCAGGATGGCGAGAAGCAGCACGCTCCCCGCAAGGATGACCGCCGTTTTCAGGTTGGCGTAGGACAGCTCCCGCTGCGTTCCATATAAAAAAATCTCATATTTGATGCCGTGAAGCACCTGCGGCCGTATGTGCAGACTGTCGCTGCCGGAAGAAACCGTGCCATCGCCGTCCAGAGCCAGCGCGGCAGCTTCAAGCTGCGCGTTCCGGGTTTCTCCGTACCGGTAAATCTCCCGGCCGTCTGCTGTCACCGCCAGGGACATCGCGCCGCGATCCAGGAAACTGGTGAGGGTTTTCAGCGATTCCACCTGTTCTTCGGGTTTAGGGGCTTTGAGCGCCTCTGCCGCCAGATCCGAAATTCCTGTGCTCGCCTGATAAAAGGATTCGCTGTCTTCAAAACCAAGGCCGGTGCCGTGGGCGATCTGAAACCAGATGATGGCGACACAGCCTGCGGCAATCAAGAGCGTCATTGCAACGGGAACCAGTATCATCAGCACATTGGAAATGGCAAGCCGTTTTTTGATTGTCATGCGCACGTCCTCCCAACCTTGATAAACCCATCATACCACACGTCGGCCGTCAAGAGATAAACTCCAGATAAAATAGCACAGTTTATCTCCAGTTCATTTTATTTTTATCCGCGTTTTATCGATGGGTCCTATGCTTAGACCAACAGCCGAAAAGAGCGAAGTCGTCGGCTTCGGCCGCCGCAGGCAGTGCGGCATTCCGCGCAGCCGCTGCGCAAAGCATAAGCAAATAAGCAAAGGAGAAGTCCATGATCACAACAGCATTTGACGGCCTGTGTATGGCCATTGCAGACAGTGTGCCCGGCGTATCAGGAGGCACCATAGCGTTCATCCTCGGTTTCTACGACCTTTTTATTGATTCCCTTCATCACCTTTTCGGCCGGGATGCGGAAAAACGCAAACGGGCGATCCTTTACCTGATGAAGCTCGGCATCGGCTGGTGCATCGGCATGGGTGCCTGCGTTTTGCTGCTGGCGGGACTGTTTGCCAGATACATCTACTTTATGAGCTCTGTTTTTCTGGGGCTGACCATTGCCTCCATTCCGTTTATTGTCGCCTCTGAACAGCCTTCTCTGAGAGGAACGTGGAGAAATCTCCCCTTCGGTATTTTGGGGGCGGCATTGGTCGTGGCTCTGTCCCTGCTGCGGTCCGGTTCCGGCGCACTGGGCCCGCTCGATTTTCTGCAGCTCCAGCCGCTGCATTATGTTTATATTTTTTTGTCCGGCATGGTGGCGATCACCGCCATGGTACTGCCGGGGATCTCCGGTTCGACCGTGCTTCTGATCGCGGGTGTTTATCTGCCAGCCATCCAGGCGCTGAAGCAGTTCATGGGGTTCCGTTTTGCCGTGCTGCCGGGCTTGATGGTGCTTGGCTTCGGCGTAATCGCAGGCGCTGCGACTTCTATCCATGCCATTCGCTGCGCACTTCGCCGGCACCGCAGCAAAATGGTCTGGTCGATTCTCGGCTTGATGCTGGGTTCGCTCTATGCCATTGTCGCGGGGCCGACCACGCTCACAAACCCGATGCCCGCACTGAGCGCCGCCACATTTGATTCTTTCGGCTTCTTCATCGGCATTGCCGTTCTTTTCGGGCTTGAGCTTCTTAAAAAGAGAATGGCAGACCGGGAATCGGTCGCGTGCGCAAAGAATAGCGAGGAATGAAAAAATGAGCATTGACTGGTCGATCTTGCAATGGATACACAGCAACTTCACCTGTGGGCTTTTGGATTATCTCATGCCGAAAATATCGCTTCTGGGCAGCAGCGGCGCAATTTGGATACTGGCGGCGTTCGCATTGATCTGCACAAAGAAGTACCGCAAAGACGGCTTGCTTCTGCTCGCGGGACTGGCACTCGGCGTGCTTGTGGGAAATGTTATCCTGAAAAATTGGATCGCCCGCCCGCGGCCTTGCTGGCTGGATACCAGCATAAAGCTTCTCGTCGCCAACCCGACGGATTATTCTTTCCCGTCGGGCCATACGCTTGCCTCAGTGATCGGTGCAACGGTTCTGACCATGACGAATCGGAAATTTGGGTGGGCCGCCATTTTGCTGGCAGCTCTCATCGCATTTTCCAGACTGTACCTGTATGTCCATTTTCCCAGCGACATATTGGGCGGAATTGTCCTCGGCATTTTGATCGGGTGCACCGTGTATTTCGGCGGAAACCGGGTCATGAACCGCCTGCAGGCCCGGAAGGCCGGCAGGCCATAAAGCCGAAGCGGTTCCGGTTTCAGCCCCGCCGATGCCAAATGGATCGCCGAAACGCATCGAGGGACAACATCCGTGAAAAACGGCCTCGGGCGCAGAACGGCCATCCGCGTTCTGCCTCCGACATCATGACCCAAAAGGGAGTCTTGCAGCACCGTATCTCTTCAAGGTCTGAGAAAACGACGGATGTGTCCATCCAAGCTGCAAACGCAGCGTGTCTTGCAAGATCTCCCGCGCGTATCCACGAGCGGTGATTTTCTCCGGCTCCCTGCCCACTCCAAATGCGATTATCCTGGGCGCCGACTTCGACGTTTTATCCTCAAAAACGGATCACCCTCATTGTGGCATCAACTGCATGCAGCACAATGAGGGTGATATCCATATTTTTTATTTGTCGATTGCCGCTCAGCAATTGAGTTTGGACAAAAGCACCACCGTTTCAACGTTGGCCGTGCGGGGAAACAGATCCACCGCTGCCGCGCGCGTTGCCTGATAGCCGAGCGATTCCAGCTTTTTGACGTCCCGCGCCAGCGTCGCCGGGTCGCAGGACACATAGACCACTCTGGACGGCGCCATGCCCGCCACGGCTTCGGCCGCTTCCGGCGCGAGGCCCTTTCGGGGCGGGTCCACGCAGATCACGTCGGGGCGCAGCCCCTGACGCGCCAGATGCACGGCAATGTCGCCGGCATCTCCGCAGAAAAAGGAGGCATTGCCGATCCCGTTGCGCCGGGCATTGTCCCGCGCGTCGTCTACGGCTTCGGGCACGATCTCCGCGCCGATGGCGCGTCCCGCTTCCCGCGCCATCACCAACGTGATGGTACCGGTGCCGCAGTAAAGATCCAGCACGGTTTCCTGCTTGTTCAGGCCGGCAAAAGATACAGCGAGGCCGTACAGTACCTCTGCCTGCGCCCGGTTCACCTGATAGAAAGAGGGCACAGACAGGCGGAAGGTAAGGCCGCAGAGCGTATCGGTCAGCGTATTCTCTCCCCAGAGCGTGCGATAGCGGTCCCCCAGCACGGCGTTGCCCTGCCGGGTATGGATCCCCAGCACCACGCCAGCGGTTCCCGGTACTGCCGCGCGCAGCAGAGCGACGAGTTCCTTTTCATACGGCAGCTTCTCTCCGCTGCACAAAACGCAGATCAGCGCCTGACCGCTGCCGGCCGTGCGCACATACAGATGCCTCACAAGACCCCGGCCGGTACGCTCGTCGTAGGCTTCCACATGGTACTGCCTCATCCAGTTCCGCAGAGCCTCCGCCGCCGCATCGGCAGCCGGGCTCTGGATCAGGCAATGCCGCACCTCGGTGACCTCGTGGGTACGGGCGCGGTAAAAGCCCACCCGTCCGTCAGATGACACCGGGTACTGGCTCTTGTTGCGGTAATGCGCTGTTTCAGGCGCGCCATAGATGTGCTCCACCTGAACGGCGCTGCCTCCGATGCGCGTCAGCGCATCCTGCACGCGCAGACGCTTGGCCCGCAGTTCTTCTTCATAGTCCATATGGCGGAAATCGCAGCCGCCGCAGGCGCCGTCGTAAGGGCAGTCCGGCTCCTGCCGGTGGGGCGACACGGTTTCCCACCGCACGGGTTTGCCAAACGCCGCGTTTTTCAGCACCTTCAGGATCAGGATGTCGCAGACCTCGCCCATCAGGGCCCGGTGGACAAACACCGCCTGCCCGTTGATATGGGCCACACCCAGTCCTTCGCTGGAATAGCTCTCGATCACGCCGCGATAAACCTTGTTTTTCTGTAACGGTTCCATCTGTCCTCATTCCTGTCAAGGAAGAGCCACGGTATCGGCCGTGGCTCAAGTCTTTGGCGGGGACTCCGCACCGTATTCCGGTGCAGAGTTCCCCGGTCGGTCTTTTTGAAAAATTTTTCAGCTGTCCCACTTCTCCGCCAGCTTGCGCAGCTGTTCGGCGAAAGCGGCCAGGCTCTTGTTGTCGCGGCCCTTGCTGCGGCGGATCAGGTTGGACACCATATCGCCCACCTCCACCAGCCGCTGATAGGACGGGGTGACCTTGGAGGCACCGTCAAAGGTCTTTACCTTGCGCTCCGGCAGATAGCCCTCGGCCGTCATCCGGTTGGCCAGCAGGTCGTACTCCTCGGTGTACTGCGGCGCATGGGCGGCAAAGCCCAGACCCTTGATGACCTCGGCAAAAACAGGTGCCACTTCTCTGTCGCCGTGCACCACGAACACCTGCTGCGGCTTGCTGTCGGCAAACTTCTGAATCCACGCCAGCAGATGATCCCGGTCTGCATGGGAACTGAGCCCTTGGAAATTGACAATCTGCGCCCGGACGGCGATCTCCTCGCCGAACATCTTCACGGAGTCGGCACCGTCGAGCAGGTGCCGCCCCAGGGTGCCGGGGGACTGGAAGCCCACGAACACGACGGTGCATTCCGGCCGCCACAGGTTATGCTTGAGGTGGTGGCGGATCCGGCCGGCGTCACACATACCGGAAGCGGAGATAATGACCTTGGGCGTGGTTTCCGTATTGATCATCTTGGATTCTTCCATACTCTCCGTCAGATGCAGATTGGGGAAATTGAACATATGGGTGCCGTCCTTCACCAGTGAGAGCGCCTCGTCGTCCAGATACCCCCGCAGATCGCCGCAAAACAGCGTGGTGGCTTTCTTGGCCAGCGGCGAGTCCACGTATACCGGGAAATCAGGCACGGACTTCACCATATGCTTGTCCTTGATCTCGCGGATAAAGTACAAGAGCTCCTGCGTGCGGCCCACGGCAAAGGAGGGGATCACCACGTTGCCGCCGCGGCCCAGCGTTTCGTCGATGAGCTTGGCCAGGTCGTCCGTATAACTCCACACCTCGGTGTGGTTGCGGTCGCCGTAAGTGCTTTCCATCACCACATAGTCCGCTTTGGTATAGAACTGAGGGTCGCGGATGATAGGCTGAT